>JAEEGL015229176.1_pt1 | contig 12101 bp, 9 predicted proteins | sample 9134231 | NCBI WGS metagenome assembly JAEEGL01 (sample SAMN16246548, study PRJNA631951) | gut metagenome | biome: gut microbiome; feature: rumen; material: fiber-attached | host: Bos | place: Iran: Karaj | collected 2018-10
TCTATGTTCCGAAGACGGGAGAGTTCAAGCCGATCCTCGATGGGGTTATGGCGAGCCGCTTTTATCAGGTGCTGGGAGACAACGCATCATCTCCGGACAGAGGCAACATGGACAGTTGGGACAGATTTTTCAACCTGACAGAGGTCATGCTGGAGAACGGTATGGATGTGACGGATGCCTGTCACCGCATATGCAATATCATGATGTCAAGAGATGAAAGGCTCCGCAGAATGATCAGGAAAAACTTCAGGCCCCGTGACTATCTGGATGTCCGAAAGCGTATGATCGGAACGGGCATGATCGGAGGAAAGGCCTGCGGGATGCTGCTTGCTCGGAAGATCATTGAAAACAGATGCCCGGAGATCTTTCAAAAGCTTGAGCCTCATGATTCGTTTTATATCGGCTCGGATGTGTTCTATTCCTTCATAGTGGAAAACCGGTTCTGGGATCTCCGGATCCGGCAGCGCAGCAGAGAGGAATATTTTTCCGTGGCGGAGGAATTTGCCGGGAAGCTTTTGACCGGCAAGTTTTCCCGGGAGATGGAAGAGCAGTTTGTGAAGCTCCTGGAATATTACGGGCAGGATCCCATTATCGTTCGCTCAAGCTCTATACTCGAAGATGGATTCGGAAATGCCTTCGCAGGAAAATATGAATCCGTTTTCTGCTCCAATTCCGGTGATATGCAGGAGCGGCTGGAGGAGCTTGAGAACGCTGTCCGCACGGTCTATGCCAGCACAATGAGCAGGTCTGCCCTTGATTACCGTAGCAGAAGAGGTCTTGAGGACCGGGATGAACAGATGGCGCTTCTCGTACAGAGGGTCTCAGGCTCCTATTACGGGGAATACTATATGCCCTGTGTGGCGGGTGTGGGATATTCCTTCAGCCCCTACCGGTTTATGGATGAGCTGGATCCTGAAGCGGGGATGTTAAGGCTTGTCATGGGACTGGGAACCTCCGCGGTCGACCGGACAGAGGGTTCCTATCCCAGGCTGGTGAGCCTTGACCGGCCGAAAGCCACCACGGCCAGAAATTCCATTGAAAAGCATCAGTTTTCCCAGAGAAGGCTGGAATTGATGAACCGGGTCTCAAGAAAGCTGGAACAGGTGGATCCGGATACTGTTAAGCCCTATCTGCCTGTTTTTCTGAAGAAGCTTCTTTTTGAGCATGATCATGAGACGGAGCGGATGTATCGGGAGAGAGGACAGTCAAGGGATATTGAATTTGTCTCCTGCCAGGGGATCGTGGGGAAAGAGGCCCTGATGGGGCAGATGCGGGAGATCCTTTCCGCCATTCAGAAGGAGTATGAATATCCGGTGGATACAGAGTTTACGATCAATCTGTCGGAGGATGGCGACTATGTGATCAACCTTCTGCAGTGCCGGCCACTCCAGGTCTATCAGGACACCGGAGATATGGAGCTGCCGGAAAATGTGGAAGAGAACCGGATCCTGTTTGAGTGCAAAGGATCCTCTATGGGGCTGTCCCGCTATGAAAAGCTGGATCTGATAGTCACCGTAGATCCTGTGAAGTATTATAATATGCCGTATAAGGATAAGTACAGGGTAGGACAGGCGGTAGGGAGCATTAACTGGGAAATGCGGGGAAAGAATAAAAAGATGCTTCTGATGGTTCCGGGAAGGATCGGAACCTCCTCACCGGAGCTGGGGGTTCCTGCTTTGTTTTCCGATATCAGTGAGTTTGAGGCAATATGCGAGGTCGCGGATTCCAGATCAGGATACAATCCCGAGCTTTCCTACGGAAGTCATTTTTTCCAGGATCTGGTGGAGGCGGGGATCCTCTACAACGCGATCTTTGAAAATGAAAAAACCATTGTGTTCCGGCCGGAGATGTTAACGGAATACGATAACCAGCTCGTCGGCTATGATCAGAAATACGCGGATCTTGCTGATATCATACGTGTCATTGATGTATCCGGCTCGGATATGAGACTGTGCAACGACATGAAGAGGCAGAGGATACTTTGCTTTTGGGGATGATCCGGGATGTTTTCTGCCGGTTGTGCTTAAGGCATAAAATATCCCATATTTCTATCCTGTTGGTATAATTGGTTTTTTGAAAAAAAGCCGGCACGAAAAGTGCCGGCTCAGTTTTTTGCCGATTTACGATCATCAGATTCAAAGGGTTTATTTCCGGCGGCTCCTTGATCGCGGAAGCTCACCCTGAAAAGTGATCAATCATGATCCTTGATATGCTGAGTTATGTTGATGGGGAATCCTGAGGGTGACATCATCATCGTTGATCTTGAAGAGCCCGTTTCAGTAATCTTGTCGCCCTGGGAATTCTTGAAGCCTTTTTCTTCCAGCATCTTATATGCTTCATCAAAATTGTCGATATTCATACGGATCGTTGTGATGTCCTTCTGAACGGGCGCCGAAGCTACATCCACGTGAAATACCTTACCATCCTCACCGGTATATCTCATTCTTACACTCTCGATATCACTGTCATTGATACCGGTCTTTTTATGACGGCGCTCAAACCCAAGAGCCTCAAAAAGAGCGATTACAGACTCCGCATCATTAGTTACGATCATCGGGTTAAATGTTGTGATCTTCATGATATTTTCTCCTTGTTCATAATAAAATCACTATGATTTGCAGTACGTCTCTGTTATTATAAATCCAAACCCCTGTATTATCAATATAAAGCTGTTAAGCGTTACTATAACCTTGACAATATTAAAAAAAAAGGTTACTATAACACACATAAATATAAACCACTATTAATGTTTTCAAAGAAAGGAAGAAAAGACGTGGGAACTCCAGGAAGAAAGAAAAATCCGGAAAAGACAACAGCTACCCGTAACAAAATGCTGGAAACAAGTTATGAGCTTTTCTCGGAAAAGACAATTGAATCGGTGACTATGTCAGAGATAGCAAGAAAAAGTGGATACAGGGACATTACGGTATACCGCTATTTCAGTTCAAAGCCGTCTCTTGTAGTCAGCGTGGCTACACGGAAGTGGGAACAGTTTCAGCAGGAGAACGAGAGCCGCAGGCCCGTGGCTGACTTTGAGGGCATGACAGCAGCAGAGATCTTTGAGTTTTACCTGGATTCATTTCTTGAATTGTACAAAAACCGCATTGATCTGCTCCGGTTTAACCAGTTCTTCAATGTTTATGTGCAGTCGGAATGCATGGATGAGGAAACGATGAAGCCTTATCAGGATATGATCGATAGGCTTCAGGATAAATTCCATGTTATGTATGCCAAGGCCGAACAGGATAAGACAATACGGACCGACTGCTCCGAAAAGGAGATGTTCAGCACGACGCTTCACCTTATGATGGCAGCGATCACCCGATATGCGGTAGGACTTGTGTACATACCGGAAAACGGATTTGATCCCCTGAACGAACTGGAGGCTATGAAGGACGCGCTTCTTTTGAAATATAAAAATTGAGAAATTAATGAACGCAGGATCAGATGATGCCTCCCTTGAATGGGAGGAGATCGAAACAGAACATATAATACAGGATCAGTGGATAGATTTCAGAAGATCCACTTACCGTTACCCGGACGGGCGGGAGTTTTCCCCCTATTACAGCTACAGCAGAAGGGATTATACGGTGATCGTGGCATCGGATACGGAAGGAAACTATCTCTGTGTGCGGCAGTTCCGCCAGGGCATAAAGGAAGTGACTACCGAATTCCCCGCAGGCGGTATTGAACGCAGCTCTGAAAGAGAGTATGGAGACAGGGCAGATTCGGAGTCGGCGCTTGACTGCGCAAAGCGTGAGCTTAAAGAGGAGACGGGATACGAATCTGATGAGTGGGCGCATCTGCTCACCGTTCCCTCAAATGCCACGATAGCAGATAATTTTGTACATATCTTTATGGCAGGAAACTGTCGTAAGACAGGCTCGCTTAAGCTTGACGAAACAGAATGTCTGAAGGTGGTAAAGCATACTCCGGATGAGATCGAAACACTGATCCAGGAAGGCCTGTTTCAACAGGCTGTTCATGTGCTTGCCTGGCTCCTTGCAAAGGATAGGAAGGGTTAATACGAGGTTATACCCGTCGGACGATAAACGGAATTATTATAAACCGTGAACCGACGGGTATAGTCAGTTTTGAGTTAAATTTTTCTCACAGGAAAAAGATAGTATAAAAAGGAGCTGCCGGATGAGGGAACAGGGCTCAGGCGCATACAAGGGGAAATTGATCAATATCATAATATTGACTTTTCTCGGGGTATTGATCAATCTTGCAGGTAACGGGCTGTCAGTTTGTTTTGGGCTGCCTGTGTATCTGGATGCCATCGGAACGATCCTTGTTGCCGCCCTGGCTGGCTATCTTCCCGGCATAGCCGCAGGCTTTTTAACGAATCTCATCGAATCATTCTCCGATACAAATCTACTGTATTACGGGTCGGCGAATATGCTGACGGCCGTGATCTGTGCTTTTTTTGCCTCAAAGGGCTATTTTAAAAAGCTGTATAAAGCCCTGTTGATCGTTCCTGCTATTGTATTTACCTCCGGTATTCTTGCAAGTGCTATCGCCTGGCTGCTGGAGTCCCTGAAGGATCTGGAGGAGCTGCCCTCTGCCGGTGAGGGTATATTCCCGGCCGGTATGAGTACGGGGTTCGGAGCATATCTCTGCACGGATCTGCTTCGGGAATTTATCGATAAGGGGATTGCGGTCCTTCTTGTGTGCATTATCATCAGACTGCTTCCGGATCACATCACGAAGGGTTTTTCATATTCCCCTTATGATCGTATATTTCCGGACAGGGACAGTTATCCGTCAAAAACCAGGGATATCAGACATTCTATCCGGACCAGGATAGTTTCAATTATCCTTTTTGGAATAATAACGGCAGTTATCGTATCTGCCTGGATCAGCTATCGTCTTTACAGGAACTCCTCCATCAATGATCATATCCGGATGGCTGACGGACTGACGGATATGATCGCCTATACGATAGATCCTAAAAAGGTTGATGAGTATCTTGAATACGGGGAGGCTGCAGAGGACTATGCTTCTGTGGAGAGTGAGCTTTACCGGATAAGAGATTCTTATCCAGATGTTCAGTTCCTTTATGTATACAGGATCCTTGAGGATGGCTGCCATGTGGTGTATGACCTGGATACCCGGGATATAAAAGGCATGGAGCCCGGGGCTGTGCTGGAGTTTGATGACTCATTTGCCGCTTACAGAGAAGACCTGCTGTCCGGCAGACAGATCGAACCGATCATCTCTGATGAAACCTTCGGCTATCTGCTGACGGTCTATAAACCGATCCTTGATGAGGCGGGCAATTGCGCCTGCTATGCATGTGTGGACTTTTCAATGAATGTCATCCGGGAATTCGGCATGCACTTTGTCCAGCGTCTGCTCACTATCATGTCGGGCTTTTTTATCTTTATTCTGTTGATCACATTTATGGTCATAGACGGAAGCGTCATAGCGCCTATAGTTGCCATCACCAGTACCACGGAACAATTCTCCTATGACACAGATAAGGAGTGCAGGGAGAATGTCAGAAGGATCAGTGCCCTTAACATAAACACCGGGGATGAGATCGAAGATCTGCACAGAGCTTTTGTGAAAAATGCGGAGGATATTCTGGATCACGTACAGAAGCATCAGGAACAGATGAAGATCATCTCCGCCATCGCGGATATTTATTATAGCTTTTATGAGCTGGATATTGAGGGAAACAAGCTGCTTGAGATCAAGACCAGGGGAATGTCGATCAATGATGTTATGGGAGACACAAAAGAGGATATCCAGATCATCATCAACAGGATCATGACTCATTCCACATATAAACCCCACCTGGAGCATTCACTTAAATTTGTGGATATTTCCACCATGGACGAACGATTTAAGGATACGAAGGTTCTGACAATGGAGCTTGCCAACAATAAAAAACAGTGGAGGCGCGGAAGGCTGATCGCTTTGGAACGGAACGAAGAGGGCAAGGTTACCAAGGTGCTCTGGGTTGGAGAGAATATCGATGACGAGGTAAAAGCCCGCGAACGGCTTAAGGAATACATGGAGAATCTGCAGCAGGCCGAGATGCTTGTGGAGGATATGAAGGAACAGGTGGAAACCCTGGACGGGATCGCGTATACGGACGCGCTGACCGGGCTAAAAAATAAGGCCTCTTATGACAGGGATACTGAATCTTTTGGGAAGGCGATCAGCTCAGGAGACGGAATGACACCTGAATTTGCCATAGTAATGATCGATCTCAATCACTTAAAGAAGGTCAACGATACCTACGGCCACGAGCACGGAAATGCCTATCTTATGAATTGCGCTGAAATGATAAGCCGTATTTACGGGGAAGAGTCATCCTACCGTTTTGGCGGAGATGAGTTTGTCGTGGTTCTTTCCGGAGACAAAGCTCGGAAAAGCGAAGCTTTTACGGCGATGTTTAAGACAGAGATGGAGGAGTTGAAGAGCGATCCGAACCTTGAACCCTGGGAGAAGGTTTCCGCCGCGGTGGGAATATCCCATTATAAGCCCGGAGAGGATAAAAGCGTGGAAGAAGTCTTCAAACGCGCGGACGGGGAGATGTATAAAAACAAGCTGGAGATGAAGGCGGTGAGAAAGGATTGAGGGACATGCAAATTGTCCCTCAATCTTTTCTCACCGCTTTCTGTTAACATGATGGAAACATTTTGATCGGGTATTTACTTGTGAAACAGGAAGCGTATATAATGATTTGGAGGGGGGAGCAACAAGCAGAACGGAGGTAAGAATATGAGTAAAGTGATTCTGTTAAACGGCAGTGCCCACCAGCATGGATGTACAGCGACCGCGCTTGATGAAATGATAAAAGTGTTTGAAGCAGAGGGGATTGAAACCGAGCTTATCCAGGTAGGAGGAATGGATATCCGCGGCTGCATAGGCTGCGAGAAATGCAGCGAAGCGCATAAGTGTGTATTTGATGATCTTGTTAATGAGGTCGCGCTTAAGTTTGAAGAGGCAGACGGCCTGGTGGTCGGTAGTCCCGTCTATTATGCTTCCCCGAACGGAACCATCATTTCCTTTATGGACAGGCTGTTTTACAGCACTTCCTTCTCAAAGCACATGAAGGTCGGCGCTTCGGTGGTCAGCTGCAGAAGAGGAGGCAACACGGCCACTTATGATGTGCTTAACAAATATTTTACGATAAGCGGCATGCCTTTAGCTCCTTCCACATACTGGAACCAGGTACACGGGTTTTCGGCTGAGGACGTGAAAAAGGACCTGGAGGGCCTGCAGACAATGAGGAACCTGGCAAGGAATATGTGCTTCATGATCAGAGCCTTTGCCGACGCTAAGGAAAAATACGGATACCCGAAGGTTGAGAGCGGATGCTTCACAAGCTTCCCGGATGGTAAGTGATGCTGGGCTTTCTGCACGACATATTAAGAAGCAGGGAAGAAACAGATAAGCAAAAAGGAGTTATCATAAAACAAAATGAAAGTGAACGATAAATACGACACATATTTGCTGTATGAATACATGAAGAAGGTTTCCTTTACGGTAAGGATCCTTGTAAAGCTTAATGAAAAAGCGGATCCGAAGCTTTTGTATGAAGCAGCTCAGGAAGCGATAACAAGATTTCCTTACTTTGCGGTAAAAGTGAGGGTGGACGGGAGCGGAAGCTTCGTACTCGATCATAATGAAAACCCGATCCCGGTGCTTCCGGAAGAAAATAAAAGGCTCATGCTGGGTTCCGATAAGACAGGCGGTCATCTGTTCGCAATAACGTACAGGGATAACTGCGTGTGGTTCAATTTTTCTCATTCGCCCTGTGGCGCCCATGGCGGATTGTTCTGGATAAAGAGCACTTTATACCAGTATCTGACAAAGAAATACGGCCCGATTACCGCACCGGCAGACCTTAAGATGGTCGGTACCCCGGTCTCGGAAAAGGAAAGAGAATTACCCGACGTCTCAGAACTGCCGGATGATGAACCTATTAAAAGATATGAAGGTAAAAGCAGCAAAGTAGGGCTCGGCAGATTTTTAAAATATCTGTTCAATCCGTTTGCTAAAGATAATTACTATTATGAGATCATCATACCGACGGATAAGTTCATGGAGTATGCAAGGAGTATTGACGGCAGTCCGAATACTATACTGGCAGCATTCTTTTTCAAGACGATCGCAAGGTATTTTCCGGCTAAACCGGATGATATACTGTCCGGAAGGGTAGCTGACGATTACAGAAATGACATAGGCGCCAATGAATCGTATCGTGATTTTACCAGACTGCTGCATATCATGTATACCAGGGATATGGAGAATGATCCGATCGAAAAGCTGAACCGTATGGCAAGAGGGGCGGTCATACTGCAAATGCAGCCCGAGCTTAGCTGTGAGCGATACAGAAATGTCGAGGAAATACATAAGGGAATCGATGCACAGCCCGATCTTAAGAGCAGGAAAAAATATGCCGCAAGTCACAGTCTGTTCAGATCCGATACAAGGGATGTTTTTAATGTCAGTTACGTCGGACAGACAGACTGGGGAGGAATGGAGGACTATATCAGCGAGGTCCATTCAATTACTGACGGGGACTTTATGCTGGAGGTAAACGCGCTTAAGGACAAGTTCTGCCTCTGCTTCCAGCTTATAAATAAGGACCGTAAACCTGTGGATCTGTTCTGCAGGGTTCTGGAAGAAGAGGGGCTTCCATACACTTTGTCAGAGATGAAAACACGATATTTGCCCGATATAGAGCTCCCTAAAAGATAATAAGACATAAAAGCAGAGCTGCCCGTTTTTGATGGACAGCTCTGTTTATGATATCGCGTATAATGATGTACAGTAAAAATACTTGTATAATGATGTACAGTAAAAAAACTTGTATAATGATGTACAGTAAAAAAACTTGTTGACAAATCATTAAAATGTGTTCGATATTATAGGGTATAATCTGAACAATGATTATTATATACATCATGAAACCGGGAAGGGTGACCCGTGAATGGTAACAAGCATTGATCCAACAAGATAAAAAAGGAGGAGAATAAATGTCAGAAGAATTAAGTATCGAAAAACTCAGGGAAGAAGTGAATCCGGTGTACAATACGGCCCAGTCATGCTTACAGATAGTGGCGTTAGTCGGTGACGAGGATTCGGAAGAGCTTCGTAAAAAGCTCGGATTTTCTGTTTTCGGAGCCGATACCCCGGAAAGGGTAAAAAAATATCCGCCGGAGATGCTCAAAGCGCTTATGCTGATCAGGCCTGTATTGACTGCGCTTCCCGAAGCGAGGTTTTTTTCTTCAAATAATCTTATAAGGGAAACCGGAGCAAAACAGGTACTGGATCTTCCCTGCGGATATACCGCCCGCGGTATCAAGCTTGCAAAGAACGGGATAAGGTATTTCGGTACAGACCTGCCTGCGGTAATAGATGCCATAAAGCCCGCGGTAAATACCGTTATAGGAGATAACGAAAATATCAGTTATTGCGAGGTGGATGCCACAAACTATGCATCATTAAGAAAAGCGCTTCAGGGAGCAAGCGGAGAGCTTCACATCACAACTGAAGGCCTGCTTATGTATTTCACGCAGTCGGAGCTTGAGACCGTGTTTGGAAATATCAGAAAGCTTCTGCTTGAATTCGGAGGGAAATGGGTTACGCCGGACAACGAAATGAATGGTGCGATGAGCGGCCTCATATCCGTCATAACGGTAGGAATGGATCCTGCGGAAGCAGAGAAGATCACATATATTGCAGCAGGAACGGCTTCCAAGACTACCATGTTAAACAATGTTTTCTTCGATGAGGATAAGGAGAAAGCAAAGAAATTTGTTTCCGACATGGGATTTGAGCTTGAGCTTGTACCTATGAGCAAATACCTCCCTGAAGAACTGATGTCCTTTAAGGAGCTGTCCGAAGAGGATCGCCAAAGAGCAATGGAGGCTTTCGAAACGGTAAATTACTGGGTAATGACGGCAAAGCCGGGAAGCGTGGAGAATTTTAGCTGCTCGGAAGAGGAATTTAAGGCAGATGTCAGGCTGACGGATGATGTTCTGAATATATCATTGGCCGGCCGTCTCGATACCATCAGTTCGCCGGGACTTCTCGGGCTTTACAAAGAGGCGGAAGCAAAAGGGAAAATATCAAGTGTCTGCATCGATATGTCAGAGCTTGAGTATATTTCTTCAGCCGGACTGCGCGTTTTGATGATCATGAGAAAAGCGCTCAGTGACGGCAAGGATTTCAGTCTTATCAATATGAAGGATTCAGTTCGGGAGATAATAGAGACTACCGGATTTGACACAATCTTCTGTTAAGCACTTACCGGAAACAGGCGCAGGGGATCGTGCTTTCACACCGCAATGATCGGATCTGGTTACCATTCACGGTCTGAAAGGCCGTGAACAGTAACCGGATCGGATATGCCGTCCCTCCGCTGCATGTACTGTGAGATCGCGGAGTTCATAAATGGAGAGTTATGTGAGCATGAAATATTCGGGAATTGTTTTTCTGGTATTACTTATGGCAATAAATCTGTGTGGGTGCAGGATCCGGTATAACACGTCCGGGGCCCCTTTAAAGGATGAGGCTTCGGATAAGATTGTGGAGAGCGCCCCGGAAGTGACGGATGAGGAATTGCTGGAGAAGGCAGAAAAAGCAAGGATCGCCAACCCCTGGGGTGAGACCCAGAGCCTGTCCGTTGCCGAGGAGTGGGCAGGGTTAAGCTTTACTCCTTTGGAGGAAGAGATTAAACTGGAGGATGGAACCCTGATCAGGCTAACCACCTACCGTTATATGGAGGGTACTATAGAGGCTCTGTATGCGGATGAGGACTATAAGCTGATCGTCAGGAAGTCAAATGATAAGCAGGGTTTGGAGCTTGCCGGGGATTATGATCCATATACCTCAGAGACAGAGGAAAACATTGAGGGGCTGACCGTTCATTGCTTTGGGGACGGAGAGACAATAAACCTTGCTTACTATGATACTTCCGACGGACATTTTTCCGTAAGCTTTCACCGTGAGGGAGAAGGACTGACCAAGGCGGACCTTTCCGGGATAATTAAGAGGAAATGATCCGATCCAAAAAGTGGTTCGGCATGAACGAGTTCGCGCCTAAGCGCCCAATTTATAAATAGATTGGGCAGCATGCAGTAAAACTCATGATATATAGTGCGCGGATCATATCCGGGCACTATATTTCAATGAGGCGCAAAGATTTTGAAAGGAAATATCCGGTGCTCTATGAAAACCGAAACGACAGCAGGAGAGATATGAACAGGGAATATGAGCTCAGGATAATAAAGAGCAGGCGTAAAACCATTTCTTTACAGGTGAAGGATGAAAAAACGGTTATCGTCAGAGCACCATTCAGGACATCCGAAAGATATATCAGAAATTTTGTGCTATCCAATGAGAAGTGGATAAAAAACCGGCTCGATAAGATGAATAAGCTTAGAGAGGCTGTCGGCAAGCCGCTGTCTGACAATGAGATATCGGAATTGTATGAGGAGGCTAAAAGGGTGATACCTGAACGGGTTGCGTACTACGCCCCCAGGATCGGAGTGGATTACGGCAGGATCACGATAAGAAAACAGAAATCCCGGTGGGGGAGCTGCTCCGCTAAGGGAAACCTGAATTTTAACTGTCTTCTGATGCTGACAAGGCCGGAGGTGATAGACAGCGTCGTGGTGCATGAGCTCTGTCACAGAAAGGAGATGAACCACTCCGCAAGGTTTTATAAAGAGGTCCTGAAGGTGTTTCCCGATTACCGCATCTGGGACCGATGGCTCAAAAAGAACGGGGAGGCTATTCTTATGAGAGGCAATCCGACCGCTTAAAGAAGTGTCTAATGAGAGGCAATCCGACTGCTTAAAGAAGTGTCTAATGAGAGGCAATCCGACCATATAAAAAAGCGCCTTGATTGTGCATAACCGGGCAGGAGGAGGTTTTTCGTTACCATTCACGGCCGAATCGCGCACGATTACGGGCCACAATATATGGCATGAGATGGGTTTTGCCCATCGCAGCGGTTCCTCGTCAGAGGCCGCGTGAGATTTTTTTTAAAAATCTCACATAAAAGAATCGCTTTGCGATTCTTCCTTAGCGAAGGCGATTTACATTGGCAAAACCCGTTACTATCACGGACA
>JAEEGL016717888.1_pt1 | contig 12101 bp, 12 predicted proteins | sample 9134231 | NCBI WGS metagenome assembly JAEEGL01 (sample SAMN16246548, study PRJNA631951) | gut metagenome | biome: gut microbiome; feature: rumen; material: fiber-attached | host: Bos | place: Iran: Karaj | collected 2018-10
CACCCACCGCTTGAACTCCTTCTTGATCTGCTGCATCGACCCCCCATTGCGAATCACCTTCAGCAATGTCGACGTCTTCAGTCGCTCGATACCTAAGTTAAAGACAAACGACACCAGCGCGTCCAGCTGTCCTTCCGTCTTGGCTACGCCCAGTTCCTTCACCTGCCATTCAGCCTCCTCGATGTCCTCGCGCAACATCTCCTTGGCCCAATACTCACTAATCTTGTCACCCATACGGACGTTCTTCGTGTGTCCGTACCCGATGGTCGGCACGCCTGCTGCGTCCTCATACGCCTCCAGTCGCAAGCCCTCCATCTCCATCAATTTCTGTAATAAAATCTCCGTTGTTGTCATAATTCACTTTTCACTATTCATTGTTCACTAGGGCGAAGCCCGCTGATTAACTCAATAGCATCATTTGATGAATCATCACCGACACAAACCGTCCAGACTTGCCCTCCTTGTCGTACTTTCGGGCATTGATGGTGAAGCGCACCGCATACGCGTGTCCTTCAATCATCCTCAGTCGGTCCTCCCCGTCCTTTGCTATCTGCTTGGTCAGCGTACCGACTGTCTCACCGTGAATGGTGTCGATGCCGTCCGTCAGCGTCACCTCGTAATAGTCTACTGTTTCCTTCGTGCCGTCCTGTCGCGTCCATTCGCGCTGCTTCTTGAAACTGCACTCTACCAATTGTAATGTCTTCTCCATAATTGTAAAAATAAATCAAAAATTAGAAAAATATAATATAAAACTCTATTCTTTCACTTCGTCAAATCGTGCGAGCAGATTCTCACTGAACAGACCCTTATCCACACTTTTGATATCGATTGTCCTGTACACCTTCTCAATATGCATCGCGTCTTCCAGCTCACAGCAGAAATCGTCTATCTGTTCCAGCAACCAGTCAAGGTCCTCTATCTCACTTACAGCACCCAAGAAGCATCTGTCAGCGCTCAGATAGATATTCAGATAGTACTTCCCCTGGTGTTGATAGTCCGGACTGATACTGAAGCGTAAACCTATTCTCTCCTTATCCCACTCTATCTGATGCTTCACCATGTCCGTCTTGAAGCTACTGATATCTTCAGGCATTACGCCCCATCCTTTCAACTCTCTCCCGATGAAGGAACACATTATTCTCAACAGCGTCACCTTGTCAACTTCTTCTCCTTCCAGGCAGAGCAGTCTGTAGTTGTTATTACATTGTTCTTTCTTTTCTACCTGAGCCAGCGTCTCTGTCGGCTTCCCCTGTTCAATAATCAGCCAGTTGGGTTCCCCCTTCTCGTTCATGCCGGCAAACTGACATCTGACTAAGTCGCAGTTGCGATCATAAAAAATTGCTTTCATAACGCTTATTCTTTCTTTAACGTCGCACTCCTTATTTGCGACTCGCTATATTTATAAATAATTATTGAAATCTCTTTTAAAGAACAGCCGAGCTTCACAGCTGGGCTGGTTGTGCAGCAACGCTTTGCTGCTAAATTTGATGCAAAATAAACAAACAAAAATTACAAGAACACAAGAAATAGTAATAACCAATTAGTATCTCACCCTAGAAAAATCGATACCTTGTTCTTCGGCAATCCACCCGTAGCACGCCTCAAGAACGGCATCAGCCGAGAGACACCCCGTGGTGTGAATCATGTGCCCGTGGGCGAAGTCCAGAAGATCGTCGGCCATCTCCAACTGCATGTCGTCGTTGAAGCCCAGCAGCATCTGCTTCAGGAGTTCAAGAAGCTCAGGGCTAACCTTGTCCTCCAGGCACTCCATAACACTCATTGATACACCCTCGATGGAGAATTCACTCCTCAGATCCCGCTCGATAACCTTGAATACTGTTTCGATCGACTCGAATTTAATTTTCTTTTGTTTCTTCTTCATAATCTTATTTCTATTTCATTTTCGAATATATTTTATCGTTTGACACCGCAAAATTCGGAATATTTTTTCAAACGATTTTGATGAAAAACCGCATGTTCCGTTTTCTGTTCAGCCCCATGCGGCTTTTGTTCCGTTTTCTGTTCAGCCTTCCCTTTTTACAACATTGTTGAGAGCACTGACCAGCTGTCTTATCACATTCTTTCGCCTCTGAATTTCCTGAGGGTCGTTGGTGTCTATAAACTCCCAGTCCGGGTAAGTACCAAGCACCTTTCCGAACCACGTGCTCAATGTTGTGCGACTTGGTACATGTTCAACACCCAAACTACTCAGATAGTCCATAAAGCTCTGTGGCGACTTGAAGCCTCCCAACCCTTTAACAACACCGTCGCCAATAGCTACCATAATCCAAGTATAGTCGTAACCATAGCGCATAGCACCATTCTGTTTCAACATCTTTAAGGCAAGGGCCATTCGGCGGTTAATCTCGTCAACCTCATACACCCCTGACTCGTTCAGAGAGACCACTTCCATCTCAGGAATGTGCTTAACCCACTCCTCCAATAACGATACCATTTCGTCTGGTACGCGAAACGTAATTTCCTTCATTGTCGTCCAAGATTTAGTGAGATGAGTGGAGATGACGCGCGTTTTATGTTTCTATAGAAAACATCCCACTAACCTCGGATTCAACTACTGTTTATCTGTGGTGCTTAATAACAACGTCCTCCAACATAATACGCTTACAACCAACACCTGGAGCAGATCCTATATCGATACCCGACTGTTTAAAGAAGTCTGGGTTACAAGCTTCGTCGAAACTAAACTCCCAGAAGAGATGCTCCGTCAACTCAATACGATTTTTCAGTCCTTTTAGCCGACCTGCAGCCCCGAATAGTTTATGCTCCCAGCTTTTGTCGTGCTCACTGAGACAGTGTTCAAAAGCAAACTGATATTCCCAAAGCAGTTCTCTTTCACGCTTTGTTTTAGAAGGAGAGCATAGCAGATTATTAGCATCTTTGCAGAACGACATCATAACAAAGATTCCTGTTTCTGATTCGAAAGACGATACATCCAGCACGATGATTGACGTTCCTTGATACCGGAATCTATGACCATCGACAACCTTCTTAATGACTTCCGTCTTTTTTTCAATGATTGTCCTCTTGATGTAATCTACAATGCCTTGATGCTTCAGCATCTCTGCCTGTTCGGTTACCAACTCACGAGCTAACTGCTCGCATACCTGACTCGAAAAAAATAATTCCTTTGCCATAATCTTATTTTAATTAATAAATAATGTTCACGCGAGACCAGCGTACTTGTGTGTTTGTTGATACCCGTTCCTGTCTGATTTCGAAGGCAAAGGTATTAGAGATTATACAAAGGGGCAAATATAGAATCCCTAAAAGATATCCCCTTGAAAACAATTGATTTTCAAGTGGATATGACGAAGTCGAGATTTTGGGATTATCTCAAAAAATCTAATATTCTAAAATCTTACTCAAGAATTCCTTTAAATGGATTATATGCATTCGTTTTTAAATCATCAACTATCTTTTTTGTCCATTGATAAAGAGATCCTTTTCTTTCTCGCTGGTAAACTTTAAAATAATCGATGACAGAGCCATATTTTGGCTTCTCAAACTTCTCACTTAGAGCCTTGGCAAAATCTTCTTTAGTAGTCCCTACTTTAAAAACAAAAAAACAATCAAGGGCAGCTATAATTTGACATAAATACTTATTTCTTGAACGTCCTTCTAACAACTCTCGTGCTTCATATTTAATATCACTATCATATAACATTTTGCTAAGGAATTCTCGAAGAAAGGTATTTCTTATATCTTCTTTCAGATACTTCTGACATGAGTTAAGTATAATTGTTCCATCTTTTATTAGTGCATTGATTCGGTTCTCTTCGTATTTCTTTAAATATTTATTTAGATTGGGTTTCAATGCCGCCATATCATCATGTATCATATCCATCGTCCTATCAAAATCGATAACAGGAAGAAATTCTTCATCCTTAAATCTTGATCCATGATGGAATATATACTCACCTAACATCTCATAGTTTACACAAAGAATAGACTTATCTTTCCATTCTATAAAACACTCAAATTTAGCACAACTTTCCTTTATCTCATCAGTCAGAACTGTACCTGCTGGTAACAAATCTTCATTCTTAATCAATATACAATTTCTCACATCGCCTAAAGTAGGAGTTTCATTATATCTGAAGAAATTTGATTCAGAGAGCTTTAGGATTTCTTGTATTTGTTTTATTCTCAGGTCTTTGAAGTCGTATTTACTATGTTTTGATTTCCACCTTTTATAATCATCAGAAGATAAATCATCGTCATAGTAATCTAATAGGTCGTCCCATATTTTTCTGAATTGGTAATCTTTGGGGTTATCCAATTTTTCTTTTATTTCCATTAGAACACCCTTCATTTTTGTTAAGGCAGAGTTTAAAGCAAAAGCCAGATCATTATATGTTAGTTTTTCATCATCCATTAATTGATGTAATGCAAGTTTTAGGGGCGGTATTAATGTGGATCTAAACTGAAATTTGTCATTATCAATTGGAAAATAGTCGGTTATGGTATTCACAAATGTTTTATTTACGTTTACTTTTATATCGACATTTTCATTAAACAAAATAATAGAGGGCCAATAGTCATCAGCAAGAAATGTTCTAAAATCAATATTAACAGCTTCACTATTTATGTTGGCGTCTAGTTCAACATTAAGTTCTTCTAAACGATGAATGATGTCATGAATCTGACATAATATACTCATACCTAACATCCTCTCAGATGAATTTGCTAACCATAAATCACTTTCGTGAATATGGCTTATCAACGAATGTAGGCCTTTTATGAGACTATTTATAAGCATTGTTTAGATATTTTAGAAAGCGTGAGCACATCAGGCAATGCAAAATCACTCCAGGCTTTGCCGACCTCGACAGACTCTCACACTGCACAAATGTTGCTCACGCTGTAGTAATTGTTTTCTACGCGCAAGCGCCACTTGTCGCATTGTAGGTCTGCGTCTGTCTTATCTCGTGTTTGGCAAATTCGGAGTGATCAGATGAACGCTGCTACCTTCTTGGCGACTCGCTCTCTTGACTACCTATAGGGATAGCCGCCTTTTATTGGTTCTTTCTTCTATTCGTTCGTATTTAAGAATTTATTCAAATATGCTTTCAACTTATCTATTACCGTTTGCTTCTTCTCACCGCTTTCCGGTTTGAAGGGGTCGCTGGCGGGCAGTATCTTAGCAATGCCAGTTCCCGTCTCTGTCACATAGCCATCCATAAAGGCACGCTTTATGAAAGCTTCTGTCTCAGCGGGTTTCAGGCTCTCTTCAGCAATGATAGCATCCAGCTGTTCTTTTTTCTCTCGTTCTATGTATTCGTCCCATTCAGCACCAACATCGTTACCGCCTTGTGGGGCCATTTGCTCTATGAACTTTTCTATCAGGTCACGCTTATCACGCATATCCGGGCTGGCATCCACCTGCTTCTTTATTTTTACAATAATCTCTTTGTCCTCGCAATTCGAATCGTGATACTGTTGAACTAGGCTGAGAATATAGCGAATATTAATCTGTACTTGCTTCACCAGTTCCATTTCAAAGACGATATCATCTGATATCTCAACACGTTCACCTTTGTGAGAAACAGGTCGGAATTCTTCGTAATAGTTATTATACCATCCCAGATAGTCCTTAAAGCGCATATCGTCAACCAGTTTTGCTTTTTCGTCAAAATCATCAAAAGCTGCCAGGACGTTACGCAGTCGCAGAATCTCGCCAATTAGTCGGATAAAGGCTTTCTTTTCTTCTTCGTCAATGATGCTGGCCATTCTTTCAACGGGGAAGTCATGTAGCAATCTTTGTATCAAGTCTGTATAAGGCTCGTGGTCCTTACCCTTATCGTCCTTATAACCATTACTGTAGTATTCTTCATATGTCTTCAGGAAAACCATTCCCGATGCCTTTGCATCACCAAAAATACCCAGACTCTTGTTAGTTGCCTCTTCCAAATCTCGGAAGCAAACAATATTACCACAGTTCTTGACCGCATTCAATATTCTGTTCGTACGGGAGTAAGCCTGTAACAAACCATGCAGTTTCAGGTTCTTGTCTACCCAAAGCGTGTTCAGCGTCTTAGCATCAAAACCTGTCAGGAACATACCCACCACAATCAGAATGTCTATCTCCTTATTCTTCATACGCAGCGACACGTCCTTGTAGTACGATTGGAACGAATCGCCGTCGGTGCTGTAGCTGGTATTGGGAGTCCAGAACTGATTATAGTCATCGATGGCTCCATCCAGCGCATCGCGACTTTGCAGGTCTTTCGGTTTTCCAATATTCTCAGGGTTCTCGTCACCCTCAAAGCCCCATTCGTCTACCTCCTCCTCGTTTGCTGCGAAGGTATAGATGGTAGCAACTTTCAAATTGGGCGCACCATCTTCTGCCAGTTGTTTCTTGAATTCATTATAATAGAGGATGGCTGCTTGCACAGAATCGACAGCAAAGATACTGTTAAAACCTCGTGTCTTTATCTTTTGCTTCTGCTCATCAGCTTTTCTGCCTTTCTTAATGACTTCTTCGACGTTTACCAGCTTGCTCATTGAATAGGCATCTGCGCTCTGCTTGGTCTTTTCGGCAAAGTGCTCTATGATGTAGCGCGTCACAATCTCAATACGCTTTTCTGAATGCAAAGCCTCTTCCGTATCGATTCCCCACACCTGTTCACGCTCCACATCACTCTTCATCCTCATTGTCCGATTGTAGTCAACATGGAACTTCAACACGTTCTTGTCCCTGATGGCATCGATGATGGTATAGGTGTGCAGAGGCTTGGTGGGTTTGCCGTTATCATCGGGCTCTCCGCCAAACAATTGAGCAGTCGTAGTATATTTGCTACTCGCACTGGTATTGACAGCAAAGATTGGTGTACCGGTGAATCCGAACATCAGGTATTTCTTCACCCGCTTTACTATCAGTTTATGCATATCGCCAAACTGGCTTCTATGACATTCGTCGAAGATGAGCACGATATTTTCTTTAGTCAATATCTCGCGCAGTTCCTCGTCGTTATCATAGATTTTGGGCTTCATCAGGTTCGACAGCTTCTGTATCGTGGTGATGATGATGCTGGCTTGGTCGTTCTTCAGCTGCTTTTTCAGAATGGCTGCCGAGCTGTTTGAGTTGGCACAGTTAGGTTCGAAGTTGTCATACTCCTTCATGGTCTGATAGTCCAAGTCCTTTCTGTCAACAACAAACAGCACCTTCTTGATATTCTCCATCTTCGAGGCCAGCTGTGCCGTCTTGAACGATGTCAGTGTCTTACCCGAGCCTGTTGTGTGCCAGATGTAGCCACCTGCCTTGATGGTTCCTTGCCAGCGGTTATAGATGGCAGTCTGAATACGCTGCAATATCTTCTCTGTTGCTGTAATCTGATACGGTCGCATCACCAACAGTTGCTTATCCACGTTGAACACGCAATATTTTGTCAGGATGTTCAGTATGGTATGCTTGGCAAAGAATGTGGTGGTAAAATCACGAATATCTGTCAACAACGTATTCTCTTGGTCGCTCCAGTACGATGTGAATTCGAAGGTGGTGCCATCTGTCTTTTGTTTACGTGGCCCATCAGTTTCCTCCTTCTCTTTGGCAAAGCGTGTGGTGTTCGAGTAGTATTTTGTCTCTGTACCATTCGAGATGACGAATATCTGTACAAAGTCAAACATGGCTTTCCCTGCCCAGAACGAGTCGCGCAGATAGCGGTTGATTTGGTTGAAAGCCTCCTTGATATCCACCCCTCGACGCTTCAGCTCGATGTGTACCATAGGTAGACCATTCACCAGTATAGTTACGTCGTAGCGATTTTTATGTGCTCCGCCTTCCTCCTCAAACTGGTTGATGACTTGAAGACGATTATTATAGACGTTTTGTTTATCGATGAGCTTGATGTTCTTGGTCTGACCGTTATCCATCGTCAAATTCAGCACATAGCCTTTGCCCTGAATCATCTCGGACTTGTCCTGAATGGTCATCTGCTCATTAGAAATCATAGGTAGCAGGTGTCGCCATTCGCTATCACTCAACACCACATCATTCAGTAGTTCCAACTGGCGGCGCAGGTTCTTCAGCAATCCCTCTTCGTTTTTCACCTGGACATATTCATATCCTTGTGCTTGCAATTGCTTGATAAAATCAGCCTCCAGCTTCGCCTCACTCTGATAGCCGCCATCGGGCTTGGCCTCCACTTCGTAGTGTGCCATCACTGTCGAGTGATCCTGTTCTACTATGATTTTATAGTCGTCCATTGGTTGTACTATAAACAATATTATTTCTTTTCAAAATCTTCTTTAAAGTGTAATCCATGTTTTGCCTCTTCGTCATTGGTTACATACTTTCTGAAAATATAATGAACTACATTGGACTTTCCTTCAGCATAGGTAACACAATCCACATACTCCCAACCACGCTTAGACATATAGTTCATACCATCCACCATTGAATTGAACTCTATTTTCTCACCTTTCTCAGTTCTTAAATGATGCTCTCCTTTTTTATTATCCCATAGAATTTCAACTCTCAATTGTCCTACAAGATTTTTATTGCCAACCAACTGGCAATAAAATGCGTAAGGTTTTCCATCGTTATTGTAATTCTGTGCATTCACACCAATGCTCATCATAAAGAGCGTCACAAATAATAATAGTTTCTTCATAGTTGTAAGTTTTAAAATGTTAATAGTTTATAACGATAATACTCATATTGCTTTTCACGTAGCTTCAACTGCGCTTCCAAGTTAGCTATAGAGGCCTCGAAGGTGTCGAGGATAGAGACAATACGGGATTGTTTTTCTATAGAAGGAACAGGTATTGGCGTTTCAATTATCTGTCCGATTGTATAATGAGCTATAGTTGCATCATGGGTAATTCTCTTTAAATACAATTTGAAATCAGTAGAAAAAAAGAAATGATATAGATATGAAGGGATAATACTATCGCACTTTTTAATGCATAATAAATCTGCGTCCTTAACAAAAAGCGGACTATTATCTCTTTTAAGATAAGGAATACCAATAGAACCACCGCCTGTTACTAAGATGTCCCCTTCTACTATTTTCTCTGACTTACTAGACAACTCGTCATACAAGGACTGAGAAATAAACGCCTCACCTCGTGGATTTCTAACTCCGTTATGATATGACATTACATCGCTTGACCTCCAAAATGGTATTCCTGAACCCTGCCATTGTTCTCTAAACACGCGAGGACATGAAAAGACTTTCGTCAATTCACCGATTTTCTTTATACATGTTGATTCAGAAAAGAGCATATCACGATAATACTCATACTGCTTGCGACGTTCTGCAATTTGCTCTTTCAGGTTCTCAATAGAAGCTGTAAACGTATCAAGAATCCTCACTATCCTAGTTTGCTCAGAAAGAGGGGGTATGGGGATAAGATAGTTGTCTGTGTCAGCTACACATAGCTGAGGTAACTTTACAGAATTTGCTTTTGCTTTTTTTCTAAAGAATTCTGTCTTAGTAGTTAAAAAATAATATATATACTTCCCCTTTTGTTTGTTTTCAAAGGAATACGACCACATTTCATTTTTGTGGGTGAATGGTTTCTCGTAGAATTCAAAATCAATATAACCACGAGATTTCACAATTATACTTGGTAAATTGTAAGCACAATTTTTCGGCAGTTTACTATCACATATATCTGCAATAGTTGAACCTGCTGCAAAAACCCTAATATTGCCATCGATTGATGCCAATTCACTCATCTGCCCTGCAGTAATTGGAATGCCTTTATTCCTTCTGGCGATTGATCCAAGTTCCTTCCACTCAACCATACGCTAATCTCCAAGTTCTTTAATGATTGACTCAATTTGCTGATTCAATTCAATACCTTTGGCAACAAGTTGTCTCAGTTCTGTGTTAACCTCGTTTATCTTTATTATCTCGCGCGTATCTTCCTGTTCTACATAGCTGCTGACAGCGAGATTATAATCATTGGCAATAATATCATCGTTCTTCACCAGCTTAGCCAGATACTGCTCATCTTTACGATTCTGGTATAGCTCTACAATCTTATCTTGGTGCTCAGGCAAAAGTACATTCTTATTGCCTACTTTGCGGAACTGACTGCTGGCATCGATAAACAGCACGCTGCTATCTGACCTTGCACTCTTCTTCAGCACGATGATACAGGTAGCAATACCGACACCAAAGAACAGGTTGGCTGGCAACTGGATAATGGTGTCAACAAAGTTGTTCTTAATCAGGTATTGACGTATTTTCTTCTCATCACCACCACGATAAAGCACTCCAGGGAACTCTACGATAGCTGCTGTGCCTTGTTCAGAGAGGTGCCAAAGCATGTGCATGGTGAAAGCCAAGTCGGCAGCATTCTTCGGTGCCAATACACCAGCGGGGGCATAGCGCTCATCGTTAATCAGCAAAGGATTATCCTTGCCTTCCCATTTTAGCGAATAGGGAGGATTGCTGACAATAGCATCGAATGGTGCATACTGCATATGCTGGGGCTTCAAAAGAGTATCCTCCAACCGGATGTCAAAATTGTCGTAGTTGATGTTATGCAGGAACATGTTGATACGACAAAGGTTGTAGGTCGTAGGGTTAATCTCCTGACCAAAGTACTTCAGGTCGGGATTCTCCCTACCTACTGTCTTGGCAAACTTCAACAACAAAGAGCCTGAACCGCATGCCGGGTCATATACCTTTTGGATATTGGGATTCTTCCACGAAGCAAGTCGGGCCAACAGCTCGCTGACTGCTTGGGGGGTAAAGAACTCACCACCACTCTTGGCTGACTGCGACGTGTACATCGTCATCAGGAACTCGTAGGTATCGCCAAAGGTGTCGTTCTCAGTATCATTGTACTTCGAACCTAACTCCATTTGCGATACAGCCAAAAGCACTTTAGCCAACAGCTGATTGCGTTTGAGAACGGTACTACCCAACAAGGCGCTGTCTACTGAAAAATCGCTGAACAGTCCCCTGAGGTCGTCCTCTGATGCGGAACCTATGGCAGAAGCCTCGATACTACGGAAGATATTAGTCAAATGCTCGTTCAGGTTCTCGTCCTTTTCAGCATTCTTCACAATGTTCTGAAACAGTTGTGAGGGCAAAATAAAGTAACCTTTCTCTTCCACCATCTTCTTGCGAATGTTCTCAGCCATATCGTCGCTGATGGTTGCATAGTCGAAGTCTGGCTGGCCAGCTTCCACCATCAGTTGGTGTATGTAGTCGCAAATATTCTCTGAAATGAATCTGTAGAAGATGGAGCCTAAGACGTAAGCCTTAAAGTCCCAACCATCCACACTTCCACGCAGATCGTTCGCTATTTTCCATATTGTCTTGTGCAGTTCAGCACGTTCTTGATTTGTTGCCATATTTTATCTTTTACTTGATTTCTTATTGAAACCTCCTCGAACTTCTCAGTCAGAGAAGATAAAACTACATATTAGAATAAGCGTCACTGTGGTGAATCACCACGTGTGCATATATTAATTCACATCTTCATTCTTTATTATCTCCATTTCAGCTGCCACATCGCTCATATCGTATGAGGTCAGATAGGCAGTGAGCATGTCCTGGAATTCTTGTTCTATATCGATGAAGGTTAAATCCCCACTATGCTTGTTGAATAAGCCCTGTATCTGGTGAATAACCAAAGCGGAGATGCGAGCTGTAGCGCCAAGCGCCTCCACCGCTTCAAGATTGTTAGTCTTCAGCTCGTTGATCAGAACGCTGCGCAGTTTCTCTGCCACACGCACTATCACTTCCTCCTTCTCTGGAGTAAGAGCCAGTGCAGCTAAAGATAAATCCTTGTTTGCCATATATCTTGTTTTAAGTTGTTTCTTTTAAAAACTCCCATCTATTCTTTGACCTGAAGGTACAAAGTGTGGCGTTGCAATCGTCCCGAACCAATGGGCTTAACTACATATTAGAATAAGCGTTACTGTGGTGAATCACCACGTGTGCAATCGTAATCAGAATGTATCTTCGTAGTCCGGCAGCCACTCGTCATCAACGTTGATGTTCAGACGGAATGATGCGGAGCGGATGTTCTCCTGGATACGGGGGTATAACGGGTCTTGCTTCGCATCCGAATGTCGGGTGACGAAGGTATCGACCTTCTGCATGAAGCGTTGGACG
>JAEEGL016760306.1_pt1 | contig 12101 bp, 4 predicted proteins | sample 9134231 | NCBI WGS metagenome assembly JAEEGL01 (sample SAMN16246548, study PRJNA631951) | gut metagenome | biome: gut microbiome; feature: rumen; material: fiber-attached | host: Bos | place: Iran: Karaj | collected 2018-10
TTCATTTTGGGTTACAAAGTTACGAATAAGTGAAGACAATACAAAGAAACTCGTTTATTTTATTGTTGAACGAGAGTAATTTCGAGACGTAGTCTCAAAGTTACGATTAAGCGAGCGGAATACAAAATAAATTCATATTTATTTTTATTCCCGAGCGAAAGTAAGTTCGGCGATAGCCAATGTTACGATTAAGCGAGCGTAATACAAAATAAAATTGCTTTTATTTTTATTCCCGAGCGAAAGTAAATTCGAGCCCTTGCCTTACTTTTTCTTTTTCCCGTTGAACAAATGTTTTCCCCTTAGGAGTTAATTTCCGTTTCAAACTTTGGTATCTACATTCCAAACTTTGGGATGTATGTTTCAAACTTTGGAATGTACGTTCCAAACTTTGAAATAGAAAAATCCCACCGAAAAGAAAACTTTTTTCTCGTGTCCTAGAAAAAAACCTCGCCACCGTGCTTCTTTTTCTCTCTAATTGAAATGTGGGAAAAAAACGGCTCACCAGTAAATTCCTGTGTCAGACTTACTGCTTCATGTTTAAACCAAAACGGTTCTTCTGTTGAAATGTTAGAAAGAAAACCAGGAAAAAAGTTTACCGTTTACAGTGGTTCTTCGTCAATTTAGTTGAAAAGTGGTTGATTAACAAAAACCGCAAAAACCCTTCTGCTTAGGTTGAGACTTCGTCTCTGATGTTATGTCTGCGTTCTTTTCCTTGTGTGCAAGCATCCAGATAAAAGCCCCCAGCCACACCATCAATCTCTTTCGAGATTTCAACCCAACCAGAAGAAAAAACACTGCCCTTCGGGCTAAAAAACCTTTCATTTAACTTTTAAGTTCGATGGTCAGAAGTTGTTTTTAGCCACAATGCGCTGCTTTTTTAGTGGAGCGAAGCGAAACGGTGTTTTTTCTCTGTTGTTGTCTGTGCTTTGCGAGCAAAGCCATGATGGCTTCAGGGCTTGCGTGAAAGCGTGCTTTCAAACGCATAGACATGAGGGCAGCATGAAGGCCGTAGGTCACAGACAGCAGCAGAGGGTTTTTGAGGTTTTTGTTTTTCAACTAAATTGAAGAAGAACCTTTACAGTTTACAGTTTACGGTTTACCGTTTTAGGTTTTGATGCTACGCATCGAGCCTGCTACGCCATGGCAAAGCCCAAACAAGCTTGGTCTCTGCGCATGGCTTAAACGCAGCCTTCAGGTTATGTGGTTCCCTCTTACATCATACCTCTTACCTCTTACCTCTTACCTCTTACATCTTACATCATACATCCTACATCATACCTCTTACATCTTACATCATACATCTTACATCATACATCTTTAGGTTTTTTTTCTAACATTTCAAGTAGATTAAAGAAGAACCACCGGCGAAGGAGTTAAACATTGTTAAAAAGCCTCTAAAGTAGTGTTTTGCTCTCACACGCAGGAGAATTTACTGCTACGCGTAGGAGATATTTTTTCTACGTGTGCAAGAAAAACTATTTCCGTTAAGCAGATCTTGCAAACGTGTTATGTAGGAATTAGATTGTGGTGGATGCGATAATCATGCGGGATTAGAAGTGGTTCTTGGATTGTTAGTTAAGGAAAATGAAATGTTAAAATGTAACTCCCGCCGGGGAGATCTGAATTTCAGGCTCCTCTTGTACCCCGTACAAATGTTTGGCGGAACATGAAAGATTAGAAAAGAAATCAAACAAAATTTTTTTAACTAACATTATTATTAACTAACATTTAAGCTTATGAAAAGAAATTTTCTTTTAATGCTTCTTCTGACTCTCTTGCCATTGGCAGGATGGGCAAAAGTCGCAGGTGATGCTGTCAAGGTGGGTCCTTATACCTTTACTCTTAGCAGCAAGCTTGTAGTTCTGCAACAAGATACTAGAGCTGCTGCAGGGGCTACGGCGCCGGAAATTTTAAGCGTGGATCCAGAGGTCTCTTGGGAACCTGGACGAATTTATGACGCTAATGGACAGATTGTTGAAGATGAAGTATTTACCGAAGTAGGTAACTACTTCCGTCAAGTTACGCTGACACCAAGTGGCGATAATGCTACTCCTGTGTCAGTATTTGTTCCATTTACTGTAGGTAAGCAAGTTGATACTGAGATTGTCTGGAACGAACAGACTTACCAATATTCTCAGCTGTATGGTTTCGAGAAGCAGTATCACTTGGCATATCCTACCTATGATGTTTGGGATTGGGAAACCAAAGCTAAGAAAGATGAGGCTCCATCCGCTGAAAATGGCTTTGTTTACAGTATTGAGCCATTGGTAAGGGGAACTCAGTATGGTTCTCTCTTTGACAGTCCCTTCGTAGGTTTTGTTGTTCCTGAAGGAACTGAGGGAACATATCACCTTGGTGTTAAAGTACAGGGTGTGACTAAAGGTTTCATGCGTATACCTTTGGCTGCAGAAACTACTAACGATGCTCAGAATTACATGTTCTGGACTTTTGCAGCTACTGGAAATGTAAATCACCCAACTGATGGAGGCTTCTTGTTTGCTACACTTATGGGTGGTGAGTTGTCTGATTGGAGATTTAGCACTAGTACCAATTTGGAGTCTGGCATAACAACAATTAACAAGTATAATCCAGAAACTACTTCATATACTGAGGCTAATTATGTAGAGGAAACCATGCCAGCAACTGCTGAATGGGACGAAGGTGAACTTGAAGAGGCTATTGGCTTCTATCTGGTTGCACCACAGGATCCATTCAATCTGAATGTAACTTTAACAAATTCATCTTTGGCTTATCAAAATACTGTATTAAATCCTGGCCTCCGTGTATTTGTGGGTGAAACACAAATTAGCCCAAAGAGCGACACGAATGCTGATGGCTATGAAGTAACATGGTATAAGGATGGCGAAGCTAGTCAACTAATTGACCCCGGCTATTACATGGGTGTGGTTACATATGCTGGTAAAGTTGCCATTGTAGACTTTACTATTACAAAAGCAGAAGCTGAGGTTATCCTCAATCCTGCCTATGTAGAAAAGACTTATGGTGATAATGACCCTGCTCCTAAATTCAAGCAAGAAGGCGGACAAATCTACGGTGATATCGACGAGGAAATTATGCCATTCCTTGTTCTTAAGAGATCTGATGAGGATCCTGTTGCTACAAGAGAAGACGTTGGTGACCACAAGTATTACATCGACTTCACTCCCGAGTATCGTGCAGGAAAATGTAACTACGAGATTACCATCCTCCAGAACCATTCTATCCTTAAGATTATTCAGCGTCCTCTGAATATTCAGGTAACAGCAGAGACAGCAACAAAGGAATACAAGAAAGGTGATCCCGAGTTCAAGTATGTTGTTGATAATGGTCTGACAGGTCAGTTGCAGCGCAATGATGCTGAAAAGGCAACAGGAACTCCAAGTGCTACTGACATTATCACAAGCATTACACGTGAAAAGGCTGGTACAGATGAGGGTAATGATGTTGGTGAATATGCATTTACAGCTACTTCTAAGAACTATGCAGTAACAGTAACCAATCCATTCGTTATTACACCTGCTACGGATCTAAGGGGTCTTAAGGTTCAGTTTGCAAAGGAGCCTAACTCTACAGTTTATTTGGATGGTGCTGCATATACATACACTGGTGCAGCTCAGGAACCTGCGTTTAAGGTCATTGATACTGATGCAGATCCTGACTATACTTTGCAGGCAGGTGTAGACTACATTGCGACAGATCCTACAGCAGTAGTAGAAGGTGAACCAGTTTATTCTAATAACACGGATGTTACCACTGCAGCAAAAGTTACCGTAACTCTGAAGGGCAACTACAGTGGCACTGTAGAAGGCACATTCACCATTGAAAAGGCTGAGTTGACAGTTGCAGCTAGATCTTATACTGCAGAACCTGAAGCTTACCTATACGATATCACTGGCTGGGTAAATGGTGAAGATGAAACATCCGAGTCTGGAAAGAATACCGACGAAGTTACATACTTCAAGAAACCTACATCAGGAGTTGTTACAAAGGGTGATGAGATAGAAAGTGGTGTATTTGAACTCGTGGTAAATAAGACTGGCTTCGAAGCTAAGAACTATAAGTTTAAGGCTGAGAACGGTCTGCTCGCTCTCAACGGTACTACACCTATTAAGGTTAAAGCAACCGGATTCAAGAAGCAGTATGATGGCGTAGATGTAACATCAGCAGATCTCAAGGATAAAATTGCCGTGTATGACGCAAATAATGAACCGATTCTTAACTTCGACAAGAACAAGTTGAAACTGGCAAACGGTCCTATCTATGAGATTGCCAAGGCAGCTACCGGCCGTAAGCATAGAAGTCGTAGTGGTGCTAATGATGCTACAGGTGCTAATGAAGGTTACTATGACATCACCCTCCGCGGTCCATCTGTAATTCAGGGCTACACTATTACGTGGGTTGGTTTAGAAGAAGGTTGCGAAATCGAATATAGAAGAATTACCCTGAAGGCAGCAGACCAGACAAAGGTATATGGCGCACAAGTTCCTGCACTTTCTGCTTCAGTTGTTCCCGCAGACGAAGATGGTAATGGCGGTTTAATTGGTAGCGACACTGAGGCTGGAATTGGTCTTGTAAACAATGGTAACAATGGCTACTATGTTTCTATCGTTGGATGGAGCGGTTCAAACAATGTTCCCGGATACTGGTATAATACCAATGAGCAAGTTACTGTCTATGATGACACTACAGACCCTGTAACTGACACTCGTTATACCATCAGACCTGTATGCCAGAGCACGAACAACGTCTACGGTAACTACCAAGTTACTACTGCAGATGGCAAGTTGACTGTAACTAAGGCTAAGGTATTAATTGCTGCAGCTGACGCTACCAAGCAGTTTGGTACAGCAGATCCTGAATGGACCATTACTGTTACTCCTGCCGATGACGGTACACCTGCTTCTGTAGCAACAGTTGCTAACATGAACGGCTTCTGGACCATTGCCAGAACTGACAAGGATGCTGCAAACGGTGCTGGTGAGACAGTAGGTCCTCATAAGACCCTCAAGCTCACTCTGACCAATGCAGGTAAGAACGCTGATAACTTCAATATTGAAGCTTCTACAGAAAACGGTACTCTGACTATCACTGCGGCTGAGCTGAAGGTTAAGGCTCACGGTCAGTGGATCAACTACGGTGAAGAGATCAATCTTTATGACGTAGAAATTACTAAGCCTTCAGGTGATGGAACTAAAGTTCTGAAGTGGAACAAGGTTACTACAGATGCAACTGGTCAGCCTATACCTCTCACCGATGCACAGACTGCAGAAAATAATGCAATCAAGGCATTAGGTCATCTGGAAGTTCTGGAAGGCAAGATGGAGATTGGCACCAACTACGATGCATTCAAGTTTGTAATTGATGATGCTAACTACGTAATTGCACCAGATCCAGAGAATGAGGGTGAAGTTCTCTTCACAAACAATACGTTGCTCGTTTATCCTCTTACTGTTATTCCTCTGGATAAGGATATGCTTGCAGAGATTCTTACCAACAAGGCTCTTACTCCTAAGACTCTTACCAAGGTTCTGCAAGACCACCAGGGTTGCACCGTTGACGTAATTCTGCCCAGACGTCCTATGAAGGCTAACGACTGGTATGCATGGGTTCTTCCATTCGAAGTTAAGCAGAGAGATATCTTCACAAATGACAAGTGGGGTTACGGTGCTATTGAACCATTGGATGAAGCAAGGACAACTGATAAGAGTGTAGCATTCTCATTGACAGTTCAGCCTATCCCAGCTAATACTCCGTTCATCGTTAAGGTTGACCAGGATATTGTTGCTACAAGACAGCTTGGTACACCTGAGACTACTGTTGCAATGGATGAAATCATAATGAGAGGCGTTGAGATTGGCCCGTTGAACTATCTTGAGGAGAATCCTGTATCTGGTGATGAGAGTACCGTTCAGTTCATCGGTCTCTATAACGAGACAAAACCTGGTGACCTTGATAATTCTGCTCTGACACTCCGTAGATATTCTAAGGAACTTCCTTCTTCTCAGTGGGCAAGTCTTCCTCTCGAGTGGTGGCCTGCTGCAAGCAATGTAACTCTGAACCGTACATATGGTTACCTCCAGTTCCCGAATGCTAATGCTGCTCGTGAAGCAAAGATCTTCATTCAGGAGCCCGACGGTTCATACACAGCTATCAATGGTGTAAATGCAGATGCTTCAGTTAACGACGATGCTATCTACAACCTCTCTGGTCAGCGTGTAAACAAGGCACAGAAGGGCATCTACATCAAGGACGGCAAGAAGGTACTTGTTAAGTAATTATCAATTCTGTTAAGCATAAAGAGTCAGCTCACGCCCAGAGCGTGGGCGGCTCTTCGCTTTAGAAATTACTAATTATAAACATTAAATACAGTTTTAAGGAAATGAAAAAGATTGAATACATGACTCCAGAGATGGAGGTACTGGATTTGAAGTTAAGCTCCACAATACTCAACGTTAGTACGGGTGCAGGCGATCCTGCAGTTCATACTGGCGATGATAACGTTCCTGGAGATGACGAACCAGTAATTGGTGACTAATAGTACAAGAACTATCCTATAACAAAAAGGGGACGCATCCAAACGGTGCGTCCCTTGTTGTTTTGCACAAAAGTATGATGCAATTCATTGTTATTAGGATTTTTATGTTTACCTTTGCCGTGCTCAATTAGATTATAAAAATAATGAGACATTACACACTCTGGTTTTTACTACTAACCTTCCTGTCCCTTTCGGCTCAGGAGCGTCAGGTAATCGACATGAATTTCGACTGGGAGTTCAGCAGAGATTCCCTGTTCACGGACTCCAGGCTGATTGATGTTCCTCACGATTTCCAGATAGAACAGCCTTGGATAAAATATCCGGTCGATAAAAAAAATAATCCTATTGGTAACATTTCTAATTATGCCTTAAGGGGTTTCAAGGAAATGGGGACGGGATGGTATCTCAAGTCGTTTGTCCCCGACACCTGCTGGAAAAGCCGGAGGGTACTCCTGGACTTTGAGGGTATTATGCTGGTGGGAGATGTATATCTGAACGGTTATCGCGTAGGAGGAACAGACTACGGCTATGTCGGCTTCGAGATAGACATAACCTCCAAACTACAATATGGAAAAACGAATACTGTCGTGGTGAAGGCAAGTACGATGAGAGAATCTAATTCCAGGTGGTACACAGGTGGCGGACTTTTCCGATCTGTCAGCATTGTCGTAACACCCAGGGAACTGTTTTTCAACCGTCACCCGTTGTATATCACTACTCGCGAGAACCGCTTTGTGAACATATCGGCAGAGGTTACCAACCTAACCAGGGAAAGAAACACGAATGTAAGGGTAAGGATATATGATCCTGACGGACAGCTCGTCGCCGAAAAGGATACTATGCAAAGGCGGAATACTCCTGCCCGCACATGGGAAATGCGAATGCCTGAGATGGAGATTCCCAACCCACTCGTATGGGACACGGAGCACCCATATATATATAAGGTAGTGGCTACCATCCTGAGGGATGACGGAAGTATCGCCGATGAGGTGTCGGAAACTTTCGGAATCAGGACAATAGAATTCGGACCTGAATTCGGATTTAAGCTCAACGGAAGGAAGCTGTTACTGAAAGGTGATGCCAGCCATAATACCCTGGGCGCCCTGGGTGCTGCGGCTTATCCGCGTGCTATCGAGAAACGTATCCAGCTGCTGAAACAGTATGGCCTTAACCATATCCGTACCTCGCATAATCCGTATAGCCGTGAGTTTATAAAGCTGTGTGACCGATACGGCATATTGGTGGTGGACGAACTGTATGACAAATGGACGAAACAATATGCTGGAGGCCGTATTCCCTGGCAGCAGCTCTGGCCGCGCGATGTTCCGGAATGGGTGAAAAGAGATCGTAACTCGCCGTCCGTCATCCTGTGGAGTCTGGGAAACGAACTTCAGCAGATGCCCGACCTTCCCTTCAGCGACTGGGGCGTAACGCCATACCTTATGTTAAGGGAAGTGCTGAAGCGATACGACTCTACCAGGCTGACTACCGTGGCCATGCATCCGCGTTACCGCAACTGGGATACTGACAGCCTGCCTGCCGACCTGGCCCTGAAAACGGACATTCAGTCGTACAACTACCGTTATATGTATTTCCCCGGTGACGGAATACGCTTTCCCTGGATGACCTTCTACCAGAGTGAGGCAAATACCATAAATATGGGGCCTAACTTCTATGAGATGGACCTGAACAAAGTCATCGGACTTGCCTATTGGGGGACTATAGACTATCTAGGAGAATCCCCCAAATGGCCGTTCAAGGGATGGCCGCAAGGGGTCTTCGATATAGCTTTACAGCCCAAGCCTAAGGCGTATCTGATGAAGAGTCTCTTCTCGGAGGAACCCATTGTACATATCGCCATTGCTGAAGAGACCAATGACAATAAGATACCAAACTATGAGGAACAGTCCGAGAACTGGAACAGGGAGGGGGACACTACCGTTACACTCTATACCTATACCAATGCCGAGGAAGTGGAACTGCTAATCAACGGACAATCGCAAGGCAGGAAAAAGAATCAGATGGCACCTAAGCAGCGGAACCGGATACTATGGGAAAAGGTTCCTTACCAGGAAGGGAAGATTGAAGCCCTCGCATACAATAACGGCAAGATAGTTGCCCGCCATCAGTTAGAGACAACCGGCGAGGCAATACGTCTGGTTGCCGAAACAGACAACAGCCATTGGAAGGCCGACGGTATGGACCTTCAGCATATCGATATTTTTGCTCTTGACAAGAAAGGACGACGCGTATTGAAGGCTGACGACGAACTGAGCTTCGAGGTGGAAGGTCCGGCGCGCCTCGTTGCAGTTTCCAATGGAGACATCACCAATAGCGAAATGACTCAGGATGCGGTGCACCATTTATGGAACGGACATACGATGGTCATTCTCCGGGCAGGACGAGAAAAAGGAAAGGTAACTCTGCGCATTAAATCCAAATACAAAACCTTCACCGTCCAATGCCAGACATCATAACGAAAGCGCTTTTTGTGTCTTCATCACGCTTTGCTACCAACCAATAAACAACAGGGACGCTCCGTTTTGGAACGTCCCTGTTGTTATGTAATTTTCAAGGGACTCGGGCTAATGAATGAAGCCAATAAGCAAACTAATAAAACTCACCCTAATTCTTTCTCTAACAATCAAAAACGGAGGCTATTTTATTCCCCGAACCCAAGTTTCCTTTCTTTCTTTGTTGCCCAGATTGGCTCTTTTTCCCATCCTGTAAAGAAACCCATACGCTGGATAGGCAGATGCCTGTATTTTTCCATCAATTGGAAAATCTCCTCCCTCAGTCTGTTGTTGGAATTGACTGCATCACAAAGATAAAGCATTGCTGTGATGATATAGAACGGTCGCTTAGCTTCCATATCTGAAAGCTTAGACGACAACCATGTGTTCTGAGGATTATGCGGCTCTGCGGGCCGTTTCACCATATTGCGGCTCCATAAGCGGGAGTGATGAGCAACGATATTCCGTATATATGCTATCGCATCCCCCGATTCTCAAGCAGTTCAATCTGATCCTGTATGGTTCTAGATATTTTGTTTGCCATATTTCAAAAAAATGACCCGCCGGCAGTTCTTGTGGTATGCGCAGCGGGTACTGTTATCGTAAGACGGGCTAACCCTTATCTTTCTTCTTTACGATGCAAAGGTAGTGCATTTTTTCTTTACCACAAATTATTTTCCCTGATTTTTTCAAAAACAAATGCCGTTTTGCCTGTTTTCTGATTGTGCGTCAATGGGCAACTATTCGGGAGAACATAACAGCCCTGGACGAGGAAGAAGCCACAGGCGTAGAATTGGTTCAAGAGTTTAAGAGTTTAAGGGTTCAAGATGATGCCTGGTACGATTTGAATGGTTCAAGAGTTCAAAAGTTCAAGGGTTCAAGTATAAACGGTAAACCGTCAACAGTAAACGGTAAACCCTCTCATGTAGGTAAAGTTATGGAACCAAACAAAGGGACGCCCAAACGGAGCGTCCCTGTTGTTTATTGGTTGGTAGCAAAGCGTGATGAAGACACAAAAAGCGCTTTCGTTATGATGTCTGACATTGGACGGTGAAGGTTTTGTATTTGGATTTAATGCGCAGAGTTACCTTTCCCTTTTCTCGTCCTGCCCGGAGGATGACCATAGCGTGTCCGTTCCATAAATGACGATGGGAAGCTACATCTAGTTCGTTGCTGTTGATGTCCCCGTTAGATACAGCCACCACGCGCGCCGGACCTTCCACCTTGAAGCTCAGTTCGTCGTCAGCCTTCAATACCTGACGCCCCTTCTTGTCCACGGCTTTGATATCGATATGCTGAAGGTCCATACCGTCGGCCTTCCAATGGCTGTTGTCTGTTTCGGCAACCAGACGTACTGCCTCGCCGGTTGTCTCTAACTGATGGCGGGCAACTATCTTGCCGTTATTGTATGCGAGGGCTTCAATCTTCCCTTCCTGGTAAGGAACCTTTTCCCATAGTATCCGGTTCCGTTGCTTAGGTTCCGTAGGATTTTCTTTCCTGCCCTGCGAATGTCCGTTGACAAGGAGTTCCACTTCTTCGGCATTGGTATAGGTATAGAGCGAAACCGTAGAACCCGGCTCGCGGTTCCAGTTCTCGGACTGTTGCAGGCTAATCTGCCACCTCTCGTCCTTGATATTCTCGACAACTGCAATATGTACTGTCGGTTCATCAGAGAAAAGACTCTTCAGCAGATAGGCTTTCGGCTTGGGCTGTAAGGCGATGTCATAGACACCCTGCGTCCAGCCTTTGGCCGGCCACTTGGTTGATTCTCCCAGATAGTCGACAGTTCCCCAATAGGCAAGCCCGACAACCTTGTTAAGGTCCATCTCGAAGAAGTTGGGCCCCATGTTACTGGAATTTGCCTCACTCTGGTAGAAGGTCATCCAGGGAAAGCGTCTTCCGTCACCGGGGAAATACATATAACGGTAGTTGTACGACTGAATGTCCGTTTTCAGGGCCAGGTCGGCAGGCAGGCTGTCAGTATCCCAGTTGCGGTAACGCGGATGCATGGCTACGGTAGTCAGCCTTGTACTGTCGTAACGCTTCACCAGATCCCTAAGCAGAATGTATGGTGTTACCCCCCAGTCGTTATAGGGAAGGTCTGGCATCTGCTGCAACTCATTACCCAGGCTCCACAGGATGACGGACGGCGAATTGCGGTCTCTTTTCACCCATTCCGGAACATCGCGCGGCCAGAGCTGCTGCCAGGGAATACGACCTCCGGCATATTGCTGCGTCCATTTGTCGTAAAGTTCGTCCACAACCAGGATGCCATATCGGTCGCATAACCGGAGAAACTCCCGGCTATAGGGATTGTGCGAGGTACGTATATGATTGCCCCCATACTGTTTCAGCATCTGGATGCGCTTCTCTATTGCCCGCGGATATGCTGCAGCACCGAGGGCCCCCAGGGTGTTATGGCTGGCATCACCCTTCAGTAATACTTTCTTGCCGTTAAGTTTTAGTCCGAATTCAGGTCCGAACTCTACGGTCCTGATGCCAAATGTTTCCGTCACCTCATCGGCAATACTGCCGTCCTCCCTCAGAAGGGTAGCTATTACCTTATATAAATTAGGGTGTTCTGTGTCCCATAGTTGTGGTGAGGGAATCTCAATCTCCGGCAGGCTGATTTCACATGTTCGCGACGAGGTATGACGTTTGTGACTGGTAACCTGTTCTGCAACAAGCTGGCCGTTCGGCGAATATATCCTTATCTTTAAGTCTGATTTCTTAGCCTTGTTCTGGAAAAACATTTCAACTGTGATGTTCACAAAACGGTTGTCACGGGTTGTGATATATAGCGGATAACGGTTGAAATAGAGATCCCTGGAGGTCAGGACAATGCTTACCGGTCGGAAAAGTCCTCCACCTGTGTACCATCTGGCACTCGTTTCGCTCATCGTATTCGCCTTTACCACAATTGTGTTCTTCCTGTTATACAACAGCCTGGGAGCAATGTCTGTCTCGAATCCCAGATAGCCATAGTCGGTTCCTCCTATACGTTTGCCGTTCAGATAGACATCTCCAACCAGCATGATACCCTCGAAGTCCAA
>JAEEGL010567188.1_pt1 | contig 12100 bp, 12 predicted proteins | sample 9134231 | NCBI WGS metagenome assembly JAEEGL01 (sample SAMN16246548, study PRJNA631951) | gut metagenome | biome: gut microbiome; feature: rumen; material: fiber-attached | host: Bos | place: Iran: Karaj | collected 2018-10
AACTATACCAGAAGGATTTTATTATAATCAGAAAAATGGAATAACAAATAAACATAGAACTACAACTGGAGCTTATGTTAGTGCGATTGTAAAACCAATTGAAGAATACAATCCTGATTACCTTTAGGAAAGGATATTATTAAATAAATTGATTTTTTAATTTTTGAAGAATGCCTAAGGGGCAAAAAACTTCAAACTTTATTATTACCATTAAGTGGTAATATTTTAGATGTATTCTCTGAAAACACATCATCTCTGGATGCGGTTTTTAGCTATATCTTAAAATCTGAAATTTTAAGTAAAAGGTTTTCAGAAGTCATAGATATTACTAACGAATAATCAAACATTCAATATATAATGAATAATTCGCTCACAATATATTTTACTTTATAGTTATTTAACATCATGAAGCAACCTACAAAAGAACAAAAAAAAGTTTTTTTCTCTACTATGGAGAAATTAAAGAAAAGTCAGACTCTTAAAGAAAAATTAATTCCATATATTCAGGAGAAATATCCAATTTTATTATCTAATCCAGCAAGGAAACAAAGAATAACAGAATGTTCTAATTTGGTTACATTTCGTAGATACTTAGAAACATGAGATGTACAATTAGTGTCATCAAATTTCTGTAAATATGATCGTATCTGTATAGCATGTGCCACAAAAAGAGCTATGAGAATGATTAAGAAATTCAAAGAGTGAATAGAATCTCATGATTTATACAATAAACAACGATACTATATCGTATTAACAATTTCTCATAAACAGTGAGATGAATTAGAAGATTTAATGGATAGATTACAACTATACAAAGAAAGATTAGCTAAAGCTTATAGAAATAGCAAAAGGGATAAACAAAAATCAAAAAGTTTTTTTTCTCAATTTGATGGAATGGTTATATCGATAGAAATTGCTCATAAATGAAATTATTGATGGCATCCGCATATAAACATATTAGCTTGTTCTGATAATGATATCCCTATTGAATCTATTTATCAACGTTGAACAACTAATCCAGATTTATTAGAGGAATGGGAAAAACTTACAGATTGAACAAGCTATATCCATAATATTCGTAAAATAGAAGTAAAAAAAGATTATTTTTCAAGAAGCTGAATATGAGAAGTATTTAAATATGCAATAAAATTTTCAGATTTAACTGTTGAACAATTAGCAGAAGTAATGGTAGCTCAACATAAACATCAATACAGATTCTTTGAAACTTACTGAATCTTTAGATGATGGAAATTAGCTCAATGATGTAAATATGATTGAGATTGGAGTGAATGAATTTTTCTTTATAATGATTCTAAGAAAGAGTATGATATGGTCCAATCCTATAAATCAGTTTAAATTGTATTCCATTTTTATTTTTATATATTGTTTTTATTTAATTGTTCATATGCATAATGGCTTTAGTTAAAGATGAAAATTTCATTACTTTTGTTGAAGATCTTGTCACTCGCGATGAGACAGATAGTTTGGAATTCAAAAGGATGTTAAAAAGACCATGAGATTTGATAGAAAGTGTTGTTGCTCTTGCAAATACAAAGTGAGGACTTTTGGTATTATGAGTTGAAGATTATTGAAAAGCAAAATGAATGGATAGATTGATAGGTATTAAAGAATGAAATCATAATTATGCAGAATTTTTAACACTTCTTTCCAGAAATATTCAACCTCCTGTAACTTATGATTTAAAAGAAATTGATATCGTTAATAATAAATGAGAAGAAGATAAAATTGTAAGAATAAAAGTAGAAGCAAGTAGTGATATTTATTCAACCACATGATGAGACACTTTTATTAGAAAAGACAAATCTAATAGAAAAATCTGAGCCCAAGAAATCATAAGACTAAAGTATGAAAAAGGAAGTCTAAAATATGAAAATGAAGGAAGCGGAATAAAGGAATTATCAGAATTAGATAAAGATGTTTTTGATGAATTTAAAAAATCAATCAAAACAACATGAGATGATTGGCAAATATTAAAAGATAATTGACTGGCAATAAAAGATGATAATTGATGGCAACTAACAAAATGATGAGTATTGTTATTTTGAAAAAATCCTGATATTTTATTATGAATGAAATCTTCAATAAGAGTTACTTATTATAAATGAGTAATTCCAGACACCTCAGACGAACCAAATTTTGTTAGGAGACCTTTTTCGATAGAGTGACCATTAAGAACTCAGATTTCAAAATGCATGGATTTTTATGAAGAATTATCACAATTCTTCCCTACTGTATTAAAATCTAATTGATGATTTGAATCTACATTATCAGTTCCACGTTTTGTATTCCAAGAAGCAATTACAAACGCAGTAATTCACAGAAATTACTCTATAATTAATGATATTCAAGTTAGAATATTTGATAATCGTATAGAAATTGAAAGTCCATGAATATACCCATGAGCCATTACGCCTTTAAATATTATTACTGATAGATTTCCAAGGAATCCAATAATTTTAAGGACTTTAAGCCGTTTTGATTCAGCTCCAAATTTGGATATCTGAGAATGAGTTGATCGTATGTTCCAATTAATGGAAGGAAAATGATTATTTGACCCTTTATATAGTACAGTAGAAGAAAAGCCAAATAGTGTACAAGTGACATTATTTAACTTTAAAAAACCTACATATTGGGAAGAGTTAAAAGCTCATATCATGAAGTATGGTTATATAACAAGTCAGGAGGCAAAACCAATAATATGAGAACCGGATTCTTCTAAATTAAGTCGTATACTTAAATCTTTAGTAGATTCTTGATTCTTATGTTCTGAATGAGAAACAAAGAGTAAAGTTTACAGATTACCATGAGTTATTATAATGTAATTTGTAGTAAATTAAGTTATTTGACATCTTCTGAAATAATAGTTAATAATAAGCATCTCATTTTGCAACATGTTCTTGCAAAATCAAATATATAGGTATAAATTATGATTTTACTTTTTAAATAATTTATATATTTTCTAAAATACCAGTTATAAAGCCCATTCTATTTTGCATTTTAAAAAAATATGCCACAATCTAATATCAAAAGTATTTCATAATAAATAGTATAAATCAATACATAATCTCTTTAAATCATTAAAACCATAATTTAACCAAACTATAACCATATAATAACCTATGGTTTTTTTGATAAATCCAAGATTATTACTTAAATTTTTCAATATAATTCTTGTTTTTACTTTTCTGAATTAAGTCCCTTGATTTTCATTTTATAATTCTTAAAGTTAAATTGCTAATAATCGAGAAATATGCCGTGAAATGAAAACGTCATTTTTGTGCATAAAGGAAACAATAAGCACCTTAGTGGTGGTTAACTTCTTTTGTGTACAGAAATGGCATAAATCGGTTATTAGCACCCATCATTAGGGTGCTTTTTGTTTTTAGTAAAAATGAATTAGAAATAAAGGCAGCTTGTAATCAAATACACATATATCTGTAAGCGAGATAAGATGTATAATGGTTTGGCGACTATGATTATAAGCTGTCTCTACTTCTATCTCGTTGATAACATAAAGCATCTTACTGTCGGGTGCTTTATTAATCAACGGAAAACAGATGTCCAAACCACTTGTTTCTGTAATAATGCCCGTTTATAATACTAAACAATGGGTACGAGAAGCTATAGAGTCTATTTTAGATCAGACTTTTAAAGAGTTTGAATTTATCATAGTAGATGACTGATCTAATGATTGAAGTTATGAGATATGTGAAGAATATGCAAAGAAAGATAAGAGAATAAGACTTTATAAGAATGAGAAGAATAGTTGAATCAGTTATACAAGAAATAGATTATTATCTTTAGCTACAACAGATTATATAGCGACACAGGATAGTGATGATGTAAGTATTAAAGATAGACTAAAATTAGAATATGAATTTCTTTCAAAACATAATGATTATTGAGTAGTAGCATGAGATAATGAAATAATAGATGAAGAATGAAAGGAAATCTGATTACGTAAATATTCAGATAATATTTCTTCAATTATTTTAAAAAAATCACCAGTATCAAATCCTACAACTATGTTTAGGAAATCTTTTTTTGAAGAATTATGATGATATGAGAAGTGATTAAATTATGGAGAAGATTATGATTTATGGTTAAGATTCTATATTAAATGATATTGAATAAAGAACTTACCAATTGTTTTGCTGAAATATAGAGTAAGGAAATGACAGACAAAGTCTGATAAGTTAAAGCAGACATTAAAGAATACAATTAAGTTACAAGAGAAATATATCAGACAATGAATTAAGCCAAGTATATCAGATAGAATATACATATTTTTAGAGAAATGTTTGTTGATGTTACCAGGTAACATAGTTTTGTGACTTTTTAAAATTTTAAATTATTAATCTGTATTAATGAAAATAACAACAGTTAGTTTGTTAAATAATACACCATTGAATACATGATGAAAAAGTGCAAGTTTTTTTGTTAATAATGCTCTATGAAAAGAAAATGATTTATTATTTCTATATTTTCATAAAGAACAGAATCAGCAATGAGTAACTCCAGATAATATAAGTTTTAAAAAGAAATACATTGAAAAGAAACTAAAATTTTCATGGTTGCCTGATCTTTTACAAAAAATGAATTTTGAATTTTTGTTTTCTAAGTGAGAATTAAAGAATGTTAAAACAGATGTTGTGTTATTAGAATTTCCATATTTGTTTCATATAGCAAAGATAATATCAAAACATAACAATAATTGTCCAATAATTATGTTAGCTCATAACATTGAACATCAATATTACAAGAGGGAATGATCAAAATTATGGTGGCTTATTAAATTATATGAGAATTATGTATTAAAAAGAGTGGATAAGATACTATCAATTTCTCAACATGATTATGAATATATCAAAAAGATAAATAAGAATGTAAATCTTATTAAGTTATGAGTCTCTTCTGAAATATATACTCCAAATTGAGATGCACATAATTTCGATAATTGAAAGTTTAATCTATTATTTTATTGAAGTTTAAAACTTCAATTTAATAAGAATGCTCTAAATTTTGTGTACAATGAAATATCTCCTCAACTATGAAAAGAATATCAGATAAATGTATGTTGAAAGAACGTAGATAATATGGCAGATAAAGAAAATTTAAAATTTCAGGGATTTGTAGAGAAAATAGAAGATTACATAAGATGAAGTGATGCTGTATTAGTACCAATTACGGAAACAGTTGGTGTTAATATGAGAATATTGGAGTCTTTATATTGTTGAAAAATAGTATTAACAACTCCTGCTTGTTTAAAATGATTAGATGAAGATTTGAGAAACATAATTTTTGTCTGTGATAAAGTTGATGATTATTTAGATGTCCTAAATAAACTATCATCTGATAAAAAATTTAAGTTAGAACAAGAAAAGAAAATAAAGGAAGTAGTAAAAAAATATATAGATAAAAATGAGAAATATTTGAATAATATTTTTAGAAAATAGTCAGATTAATTTAGTTTAAATGATAAAAAATGTCTAAATTTGATATAGTTATTGCTTATAGATGTTATCCAAAAATCAGTAAAACTCCAATATATCGGAGTAATGATAAATTATGAATGATTTTGTGAGGATTAAAATCGATGGTTGCATGCTTATGAGATTTAAAAGCTAAATTTTTTATAATCGCAGATTGAATCCCAAGTGAATGGGAAAAGATGATAATAGATGTTTTATGAAAAAATGAGATTTCATACGTATATACGGATTGTATATGAAATTGAAGAACTTTTGAAAAACAGATGGATTTATTATTAAAGCAAGATGATTCTGATATCGTATTTTTTGCTGAAGATGATTATTTATACGATATCAATGATAAGTTATGATTCTCAGAAGCAATCCAATTATTAAAAGAATGAAAATCAGATTTTGTTTCATTATTTGATCATGCTGTGACTTATAAATGAGCATTTATGAGATATAAAAAACATTTTATTTTAACAAAAAATAGAATCTGGAAAACGGAGGCATCTACCTGTTTAACATTTATGACAACAAAAAAAGTATTAAAACAAACAAGAAAAATATTTGATTATTATGTTAAATGATGCCGAGATTATCCAATGTGGATATGTTTAACAAAAATAAATATACTAAGATTCTTTGATATAGATTGGGATTGTAAACTTGGATTACCTCTATGAAAAAAGCCAAGCTTATTGCAAAGAATACTAAAAAATTTTCCACGTCAATATATATATGTATTTATGGCACGGTTCTACGGTTGGAAACAAATTCTTTTTTGAAAGAAATATAAATTATATGTTCCAACTCCATCAATTAGTACACATTTGGAATCAACAGACATTACTCCTATAATAAATTGGGATGATGTTTTTAGTATTATTTCAAGAAAAAATGATCAAGAAAATTAAATATTATCCTCTATTATATACAATATTTACTCGTATAACTTCATTTTCAGATATTGTTTATTATTTTTGAACATATCTATTACCACCAATTATTTGAATTATCTACTTATGAATAAAATTTAATGATATAAATCTTGGAGTTAATTATTCATTATTATACATTTACATATATTTGTTATTTGAAGTATTCTATGAAATCTGATATATATTTAATGATGTATTTGTAGCAAAAAAAGAAAAGAAATGAACAAAAAGAGTTAATGCTGATTTGAGTAAATCTTTTTGGATATTTCAAATTATATTAAGAATCCTTATCTGAATAATCCTTTTGTATATTCTGTGGATACCGAATGAAATGATCAATTATTTGGTTATAGATATTATATTTATGGGGTTTATTTTTTCCATACACAATAGAATAAGAAATTATAGCATAAATATTTATACTTGGATTTTTTTAAGGATATCAAAATTATATCTATTTGTTTTTGTTTTAAGTGTAATCCCTCTCAATTTTAATAATTATAATACGGTTGAACTTGCAATTTTACTTTTTTATATCGTTGATTTTTTGTGATTGTGGATTTACCAATACAATAAATGTTTATGATGAACTAATGAATTAAAATATGGCTATACGTACTTCTTTTATTTAATCGTGTTTATAGCACTATCATTAACATTTAAAAGTACCGAATTCTTGTTGCCTTTAATTCTTATTATACCTAAAGTAATCTTTTTTCTTTTTAGTAACCCAGGATCATTTAATTTAAAGAATGAAAGGTAAATTTTTTTAATTATAGTTTTTTATTATTTAAAAATATAACAATGGAATCTTATAAAGAGTGGCATCTTTGAGAAAAAACAGCTAAAGAGTATGATAAAGCGGTTGGTCATAAATTTGACAATAGAATCTATGCTGTAGAAGATATCGTTTTTTTAGAATATCTAAAGAAATATGCAAAAAAAGATTCTAAAATATTAGATTTTGCATGTTGAACTGGTAGAAAGACATCTTTTCTAAAAAAACATTATGATAATGTCATTTGATTTGATATATCAGATGCTATGTTATCTGTCGCAAAAGAAAAATATCCTAATATAGATTTTCGTAAAGTTGATTTATGAAAAGATGTCATTAAAGAAAAGTTTGATATTATAACAGCATTCAGATTTTTTCTAAATGCAGAATTATCCTTAAAGAAAGACATTCTTAATAATATGAAAGGCATTCTTAATAAAGAGTGAGTAATAATATTTAATATCCATTATAACACCTATTCAATTGCTTATCTTGTTCAGAAATTTTGATATTTTATATGAACAACGACACGAAATCAAAATGGAGTCAGTTATTGGAAAATGAAAAAAATAGTTAATAAATGCTGATATGAAATTGTTGAAAGTAAATGATATTCATATCTTTTATGATGCTCTTTTTTAAGATGGTTGCCATTTAAATTTCTAAAAGGTATAGACTTATTCTTAATGAAACTTTGAATATTTAAATATTTTTCAAAGGATATAATGTTTGTTATTAAGTTAAAATAGAATATAAAAATTTATATTTAGATATAACAGAAATGGATGTTCTTTATTGTATTGATGAAATCAAAAAAGATTATTCTCGTTATCTATGAGTAAGTATTTTGTCTTTGTTAGAAAAGAATAAGGATGAAAATGTGCATATATATATATACTTTCTAAATATATTGAGGAATCAAACAAAAAAGAAATTATAAAGATTGTAAAAAGCTATTGAAAAGATATTTCATTTTCTGAATGAGAAATAGTTCCAAAAAAATTTAAAAACATATTACAAGTAAATCCTCTATGGCCTTTTACAGTTTTTTATAGATTATTTTTCCTTAATTGTTTTAATATAAAATGAAGACTTTTATACTTAGATTGTGATACAATAGTTAATAAAAATTTATCAAAATTATATAATTCGGATTTTGAATGAAATACATTCATATGAAGTTTAGAATATCCAATCGTAAATTTTTGAAGAAAGAAAAAATATTGATTGAAAAACTATATCAATGCATGAGTATTATTAGTAGATGTTGAGAAATATAGAAAGGTCGACTTATATGAAGAAATTAAAAAGGTAAATAAAATATATGGAATACCTGATGCAAACGATCAAGATTATATAAATCTTATATTTAAAGATAATATAAAAATTGATAACACATTACAATGATTGCTTGTAAATAAATGGATTAATAATTTAGAAAAGTATTTTATTTTCCATACAATAAAGAATCCAAATATGTGAGGATATTGATTTTGTCCTAAAAAGATTGAGAATCTTTTTAATACATATTTGCAAAAAACAAGATGGAAAACTTATATTTGATGGGAAAGAAAGATAACTGTAAAGCAATATGTTTCTTATATTTATGATACAATATTATTCTTCTTGGTTCATTTTTCGTGAATTATTTTTGGTACTAAGTTTGCATATTATTTGAACAAATTTTTACGTTCAATATGAGTAAATTTATGAAACTTGGTAAAAAATAAATAAAGATATAAAAGGAAAACTTTATTTATGCAATAAACATTTAAGACTTTTCGTCTATATATTTTTAAGCATCTCTAATTATCACTTATAATCCAGCTTATTTCTGTTTCTTATCTTTTTTTGCCTTGGAAATTCTTCTGTTGATAAATCAATTTTGTTTTTTATATGAAAAAAGAAACAAAGTAGATCATAATAAACAAAATATATAAACATACCAATTATAATCACATATGTTATTATAATTAACAATTTCATAAATTAAATTCGTAATAAACACACATAAAAACAATGCTATCATTGTTCTGTATATGTTTTTTTCTGTTGATAATTCTCACAACTTTTTATCTTTTCTTTCAGCTTCTATAAAATCATCGTATGAAGATTTTTTCAAAAAATAATCAATCGCTGGTTGTATTAAAAGAGATCAGATTCTACTAATAATCATTCATATAAAATAAACAACAACTCCAGTTACAATTAAAGAGTTCTCTCATATCTGTTCAATGCTAATTCACAGAATTGTTGAACAAAAATAATAATATAGAATGCCGGGTAGTAAGTAATTAAAAATTCTATAAACAGATATTCTTTCTAAAAACTCATTCATTCTATTTTATATCATATGTTAAATGGTCTTGCTATTATTTCTCAACTACTCCAAAATGATAATAAAAAATTTCAATCATTTCTTGTTGTCAGAACCTTCCTTTTAGTAGTTTCATGCGTTGTAATCAAATTCCTTGTATTGTATTCGACTCTTTGTGTATTTTTTGAAAAAACAATTCCATCTTTAACCAATGAATTATATATAGAAGTCATTCACTCTTGGGTTCAATATTCTATAGTTTTATCGGATATTATTATACATTTTAATAGATTGTTATGCGATAACAATGTCCTAACATTTGTTGGTAATCAATTTTCTCTTCAATGATGAGAAGCTACATAAACATCAGTATCTAATATTCAATACATTAAATTCTTTCCGTATTCTTCAAAAAGTAATTTCCATCACTTCTCTTCTAAATCTCATGGAATGAGTACTAAATTTCATGCTATTTTAATAAAAACCAATTGACTTAAATTATTAGTGTCTATGTTTGTTAATAATCTCTCACTACTGATACATAACCTAATAATCTCATAATCATTTAGATTGATGTCATTATTACTACTGTTATTCTTCAATCTATAAAGACATTCAAATATACTATTATTTTCTCACTGATCTCATTTTAAGTTTTTCAACGCATTGGTTGAAATATTATTTGAACATAAAACGTTTCATATTAATACATTTTCTGTTAAATTTTTGAGTCATTTAAAATGATCAAAATCATAATTCGTTATTATTAAATTTCATAGAAAACAATACCCATTAATACGTGGTATTAATCAATTATCAATCAAAAATTCCAACGGCGTTTTTTCTCTTAAAGCAGAATTTAGTGGTTTGCTATATCAGCAATCTATCATACATGATTCAATTTTGTTATTGCAATTATTAAAAAACATACATTGTCATGCTCAAACATCAAAGACGTATAATTCTGCTAATAATGAATTTTGCATTTAATAATAATTTATAAAAGCATTTCATATCTTATAATTTTTATTAGTTTTTTCAAATACAAAACGTTTCATTTTTTAGTAAATAACAGAGATAGTGCTTGTTGAAATATCGAATAAAAATTTTATAATTCCACCGAATATGTCATTTTAACTAATAATCACATGAATATTTGAATGCAAAAAAACAAAAAAATATGATCAAAATGACCAATCTTCATCAAAAAGCATTTCCTTAATGTAGATTTTCATAATCCAATAAAAGATTTATTACAAAATCCAGAATACAAGAAAATCTTAGATGATGAAATTAACAGTATAAAAGAAAACTATAATGTACTTTTAGTTAAAAAAGATAATAAAAGATACATAAGACATAAAATTGTTCATCCTTTTCTATGATTCCCTATTGTAGAAAGAAGTGATGGATTATATACTACATGTTATTCTGGAATGATTTTAGAATTCATGGCAAGAATACATACTAAATATGAAACTCTATACTGATGATTAATATATACAATTGATAATATACTAAGATGATGAATAATTGATTCATATTATACTACATGACCAAATGGTCTTAAGTTATTACAATCTATTAAAAATAAAGAATGTGATGAAGATCTTTATGAATTATTCTTAGTATTAACATGAGATTTAACAAAAAATTGAAATAATTGAGCAAACGAATTAAATGGAGTAAAAAGCCATATAAGATGAATGGATAGAATAAATGAAAAACTCCCAGATAATGAAAAAAGACCAATAACTAATCCATACAATAAACCTCGTGAATATATCGTCTTACCGGAATACCTTAAAGATTATAAAAACGTATATTGAGATATTTGAAGTAAAGAAGCATTCCAAGAGATATTAGTTGTAAGAGAATTTATTACGAATGATGAATTGTTGTTATCTGCACTTTGTGTATTATGTTATGATATAAATCTTTATTTGTATTATTGCCCATATACCAAAGATATTAGAATATCTGATAATATAAACTTAAAATTAAATGAAGATGATGTCTATGTAATTATTAATTTCACAAAATTTATGAGAACTACTTTAAGGTTAGATAATGAAGATTTAATAAAACTTAGTAAAGATGATTGAAAAATAGATCCCCAGAAAGTAAAAGAAATGGTTTCAGGTGCTGTAGAAAGTCTTTTAAACTTAAAACCAGATAACTTTGCTTATAAATTTGAATGTCTAATAGAAGATAAAAATAGATTTCAAGATGTTAATTCATTCTTAAAAGTCTGAAATATTGGATATCAAAAAGATAACCGAGAGAAAAAGAAAATTGTAGTATCTCAAGAAGATGATTATAAAACATACATTAAAAGACAAAAGAGATTAGAGAAAAAGAACTGAATAAAAAATAACGATAAATAAGTGATAAACTGATATTAAACTAAGATTTTGAAAACAATAGTTGAATAAATATAATTCAATCAGCTTCCATTAGATGGAAGGATTAATGGGCAGTCCAAGATTCTCTAAGAGAGAATTGGCAACTGATTTCTAATTCTATAATAAATGGAAGATAATTTCTTTAGAATTGGAAAAGAAGATGC
>JAEEGL011737504.1_pt1 | contig 12100 bp, 9 predicted proteins | sample 9134231 | NCBI WGS metagenome assembly JAEEGL01 (sample SAMN16246548, study PRJNA631951) | gut metagenome | biome: gut microbiome; feature: rumen; material: fiber-attached | host: Bos | place: Iran: Karaj | collected 2018-10
ATAGATGAGTTTGAAAAACCGGCTTCGGGGATGTACATTAGCATGCCCGGTGCGGTCGCGGGACAATATCCCCGGCGCTGCGTCCGGGGTCTTTTTATCCGTATTATTCTCGATTTCAACCGATTATGCCAGAACAGAACCCCATCAGAACCACCTCGCGGCTGCCGCGCTCCCTCCGCATCGCCTTCTGGACGGTGGCCGTACCGGTCATTTTGCTGCTTGTGGCGGTGTCTCTGGCGATCCTGACGGCCGACCTGTGGATCGTGCCCGTCGGGGCGTGGTACGCCGGAGTGGAAGTGGAGGGCACGCCCGGCGTGTCGTTGTCGATCTCGAACCGCGAACTCCTGCTGACGGACCTGAAAATGAAGACGGAGGTCGGAGTTTTCGAGGCCAGATCGTGCGGACTCCGGTTCGATGATATGACCATCGAGGGCGGCGAAGTGCGCGAACTGCATGTCTCCGGTGTTCACGCGGAGGGCCTGCGCGCGTCGCTCGATTTCGCGAAAACAGCGGAAGCGGTGGAACTCGAGCTCGCGGACGGGGCGGTTTCCGCCGAATTCGTGCGGGCCGCGGCCGGAAAACTCTGGAAGACCGCGTCGAAGCCGATCCTGCGCATCCACGACCTCACGCTTCAGGACGCCGAGGCCGAATGGAAAGCCGGAGCCCGGCAGACCACCGTGTCCGTGCAGAGACTGAACTCGACGTTCGAGGACGGCTGTCTCAATCGCCCGACCCTTTCCGGCACGGTGTATTTCCGCATCCGGGACCCGCAGCGGTCGGTCGAATTCGGGCTCGGGCTGAGGGCGACTTCGCACGGCGACGGCGGCAGTCTGCTGCTGACGGCCGAAGGCGAGGGGCCCCTCGTGATCGACCTGCCGGATTCCCACCTCGAATTCCCCGCGCTGGAATCGACCGGGATGCTGCTCCAGTACGAACCCGAACTCGAAGCGATCCGGTTCGGGGGCGAGTGGACCACGTCCGATCGCTGGGACTACGAGCCGCTGGCGCTGAGCCTCGACAATCCCCTGCTTGAGATGTTCGGCACGCTGGGGCTCAGGGGCGAGAAGCTGGACCTGAAGTTCAGCGTGAGCGCGCAGGCCAACGACATGATCTGCCGCGGCGAAACGATCCCCGGCGACCTCATGCTGGAGGCCAAATGCGATGCGGTATTCGACCTCGTCTCCGGCGGCGTCACCATGGAGGCGCTGTCGGGACGCCTGTCCGGTCCCGGCGGCGGCAGGATCTCTCTCGACTCGACCGGCATTTTCGAGTTTGTCCGCCATGAGGACGGCTCCTATTCCATAAGTCCCGACGACGCCCGGATGTCGCTCGCGACGACGAGACCGATCGATTTGACGCCGTTCGACCCGGTCCTGCCGTTCGATTCGACCGACAAGATCCTGGCCGGGGAGTATTTCCTGGAGCTGAAACAGAGCAGCGAGAGACTGATCGGCGGGGCGGGCGTGGTCGTGCGCGACCGGAAGACCCGGAAACGCGTCTTCGACGCCGATGCGGCGTTCGAGACCGACGGCATCACGCATATCACGGCGTTCAACGTGACGCACTGCGGGATTCGGTTCAACGATGGCGACGACGTGATCTGCCGGGGCGAACTCGCCGGAGAGTACAATATCCGCACGGCTTCGCTCGAGGGCGAAGTCTTCTATTATCCCTACCGCATGTTCTCCGTCTTCGGCGACCGGGATCTGGTCGATCTCTGCGGGTTACTCGACGACGCGAACCTGCGCGAAGCGGAACACTCCGCCGAAGCCGAGCTCAATCTCGACCTGGTCAATATGACCGCGAAACTCCGCAAGGTCTCGCATCTGTCCCACCTGTCCCTGACCGGGGCCGGGGGTGCGGAACTGGTCGTGGATGCGGTCGGCAGCGCGGATTTCCGGCTCGCCCCGGACCGTCAGGGCTGGATGCTGGAATCCGAGCTGGAGTTGACCGCCGGGAATGAATTTCACGCCGTCCTGACTGCATCGGGCGGGAGCGACGCGCACCTGACCGGCGATTTCCTCGTCGACCGGATGAGCGACAATCTCGCGCGCCAGCTCGAACGCAAGTTCGCCTCCGCCGAAGAACTGCCCATGCTGAGGTTCGTGAACGTTTCGGCCTCCGGGAAATACGATTACGATCCCAACGAGGAGAGGATGCGATTCGCGGAGTTTGCCGCCGAACTCGACAACGGATCCGGTCGCGTGTCGATCGCGAGCGAAAACGGGCTCGCGTGGCCCGTGGATGGGGAATTTCCCCAGGACCCCCTCGAATTCAAGCTCAAGGTCTCCGAACTTCCCGCGTCGTTCTGGGACCAGTTCATCGCGGACGACGGGGAATTCGGATTGAGCGGCGGCTTGGTGACCGCCGAGTGCGACGTGCGCGTGTCCGACGGCGGCAACTCCATCGGGGGCGAGCTCAAAATGGTCGGGACCGATATGACGCTGCTTCTTGATGGCTGCCCGCACGAGATGGCGCGGCTCGGCGTGAACGCGGCGTTCCGTTTCGACCGCGAAAAGTCATTCCTGGTCCTGCCCGAAGTGAACCTCGATATCCACGACCGGAAGGCGCGCCAGACGCTCTTCGCGAGCGGGGCCGGCACGGTCGATCTGGCGGCCGACAGCCGCGTGCGGATGCACTTCCCCGAGGTGCGCGTGGGGCCGGAAGCGCTGTACCTGATCGGCTACGGCGTGCAGCGGAGTTTCTATTTCGAGGATCTCGACGCGGCCGGGCAGATCGAATTCCGCGCCGACGGGCATTTCGACGAGATGAGCTGGAGCGGCGAGCTGAAGATCAACCGGATGCAGCTGCAGTCCGACAATCCCGAAGAATACGAGTTCCCGGTCCTCTCCGGGCTCATCGACGGCGAGCTCATGTGGGCGGACGGCGAGATGTTCGGCGACGCGTCCATCCGCCTCGGCGACAAGGAGGGCGAGGACCATATCTCCGGGCGTTACATCTACAAACGCGGGGCAGGGGCCGCGCCGAAGTTCATCTCCAGCTCCATCGACCTGCCGTTCGCGGTGTCGTATTTCCGCTACAACCACAACACCGATCCGGGGATGGAGACGCCGCCTTTTTCCCTCCGCGACAAGATATTCGACCTGAACCTGAACGGTATCTACTCGCGCAGCCACGCGCTCATCTTTTCCGTCTCCGGGCCGCTGGAGCTCAGGGGCGGCGACGAACAGATGATCCTGGCCCCGAAGATGGTGTTCTCCGGCGACGTGCTCGGGACCGGTTCCGCGCGGGTCCATGTCACGGACGGTCCGTGGCCGTTCGAGGCTGACGCCGACCTGGAGAACATCCCGTTCGACAAGAGTTTCACGGCGTTTCTCGCCACCGACGACAGCCCGGAGATCCCGCACGGCCTGCACGGGATCGTGACCCGGCTTCAGGCGTCCCTCCGGGGCGAGGGATTCACCAGCGAAGCGCTCGCGACGCGTTTTCAGGCAGACTGCAAGGCCGAAGTCGAGGACGTGTCGCTGAGGAGTTCGCTGCGCGACCGGTCGCTCTTCCTGAACATCCTCCTGATGCCGCTCCTGAGCGTGCCGCGCCTGATCGACTACGTGCCGGGCGAAATGCTCCGCCGTCTGCTGCGGCTGGTGACCGCGGGTTCCCTCATGGACATGATCTCCGGCGACGCGCCGATCGAGTTCAAGCGCGGCACGGCCGACCTCTCCGTACGGCGGGGCGTCGTGGAGCTGCGCGAACTCGAGCTTGAGGGCGACCCGCTGGAACGTTATACCGCGACCGGTACCATTGACCTCGCCGGGGACGGCGGTGCGGACCTGGAGACCTCCACGCGGTTCGCGCTCTTCTACTGGCCCGTGTATCTGACCGGGAACCTCTTCGATCCGAAGGTCTCCTACGGCAAGTCCATCACGCATTTCTTCGCGGACAACACGAAATACCTGCTCGTCCTCTTCCCTGACATGATCATCTCCGCATTCTCCAGCGAGGACGCCGACGAGATCGACCGCATGGAGGAGGCCGGAAAGCCCCCCGCGGGATCCGAAACAGACTCCGCCCCCGCGACCTCAGTGCCCGAAACTCCCCAGACTCCTCAGGAGTAAAAACCTTTCAGGCAAAGGGATACAGGAATCGGAGCATAAAAAAGCCGCCGGAGTGAAAACCGGCGGCATCGTCGTGTCGGGACGTCTTTTCGAGACGGTCAGCTCTGCGCGGAATCCGTGTTCAAAGCGGAGATGATGCCATCGAGCGTCAGCCCGACCGGGATCTCCTGGCCGTCCGCCATGCGTTTGAGCTTGGCGGATTTCGCTTCCAGTTCGGTGTCGCCGACCACCAGCACGTATTCGGCCTTCATGCGGTCGGCGGCCCTCATCTGGGACTTCATGCTCTTCGCGTCGTAGTCGATCGCCACGGAAACGTCCGCATGGCGGAGTTTCGCCGCGAGGGCGGTGTTGAACGCCTGCGCCGCGTCGCCCAGCGAAGCCAGATACAGCTTCGGGACCTGGGGCAGGGGCGGTTTCACGCCGAGCGAATCGCGCGCGATCAGCAGACGCTCCATGCCCGCCGCGAACCCGACGCCGGGGATCGGCTTCTTGAGTTCGGGGAGCAGGAGTTCGTAGCGGCCGCCGCCGGCGATGGCGTTCTGTGCGCCGAGGCCGGTGTGCGTGAGCTCGAAGACGGTGTGGACGTAGTAGTCGAGGCCGCGAACGAGTCTCGGGTCGACCGTGAACTTGATGCCCTGTTCCGTCAGGAGGTCGCAGACTTTTTTGAAGTAGTCGCGGGATTCGGCGCTGAAGAACTGCGCCGGGTCGGGCGCGGTTTCGACGAACTGCCTGCAGCATGCCTGCTTGCAGTCGAGGATTCGCCAGACGTTGCGGTCGATCCTGGCGCGGCAGTCCTCGCACATCTCGGCGAGATGCGGGCGGAAATGCTCCGCGAGGGCCTGTTCGGCCGCGGGACGGTCGGACTGCACGCCGCGGGTATTGATGTGAAGCTCGAAGTCGGAGATGCCGATTTCGTTGAGAAAATGGCAGAGCATCGCGATGGCTTCTGCGTCAAGGCCCGGGGAAGCGGCGCGGCCGACGTTCTCCACGCCGACCTGATGGAACTGGCGTTTGCGCCCCGCGGCGGGGCGTTCGCCGCGGAACATGGGCCCCATGTAGAAGACGCGGTGTTCGACGCCGTTGGCGGCGTCCGTGGCGGCCAGGGCGCGCATGACGCCGGCGGTGCCTTCGGGACGGAGCGTGAGGCTGCGTCCTCCGCGGTCTTCGAACGTGTACATTTCCTTCTGGACGACCTCGGTCTCGCCGCCGAGCCCGCGCTGGAAGACCTCCGTGAACTCAAAAATGGGCGTGCGGAGTTCCCCGAACCCGTAGAGTCCGAAGACTTTGCGGGCGGCGGTTTCGATTTCGAGCCAGGCCGGGGCTTCGTCCGGGAAGATGTCGCTTACACCGGGAGGAGGGGCGATTTTCGACATGGGGCGTATTCTCCGGGATCAGTCGATCTTGAGGCTGGCGACGCGGTCCTTGAGTTCCTTGCCGGCGCGGAATTTGACGACTTTGCGTTCCGGGATCGGGACGGTGATCTGCGGCACTTTCGGGTTGCGGCCCTTGCGGCCCTTGCGGACGCGGATTTCAAAAACGCCGAAGTTGCGGAGTTCGATGTCGCGGCCGGCGGCGAGTTCGTCGGCGATGTAATCGAGGGTTTTCTGGACGATGCTGGCGACTTCGGTCTGGATGAGGCCGGTGTCTGCGGAGATCTTCACGACGAGGTCACGTTTGGTCATGGTGAGTTTTTCCTTTCTTGCCCACGCGGGGCGATTGTGGTTTATGGTTTTATATTTGGTAGAATTCAAAAAAAGGCATAAGACCCGGGGACGGGACCCTGGGGCCGGTCAAGCCTTGATTTTGCTGGGGGTGAGGAGCAGGACAGTCTCGTGCTTATTTCTGACGGAAGACGATTCTCCCTTTCGTCAAATCGTAGGGGGACATTTCAAGCGTGACGGTGTCGCCGGGGAGGATGCGGATGAAGTGGAGCCTCATCTTGCCGCTGATGTGGGCGAGGATCATGTGCTTGTTTTCAAGTTCGACCCGGAACATGGTGTTGGGGAGCAGTTCGCGGACGACGCCTTCTACTTTGACTACGTCTTTAGACACGAGTTAAGACCTCCGTATTGTTATCTGTAATTAAGATCATGTGTTCGAAATGTGCGGACGGCAGCCCGTCGGCGGTCCTGACGGTCCACTGGTCGGGCTCGACGTAGACGCGCGCGGTGCCGAGGTTCAGCATGGGCTCGATGCAGAGGACCATGCCGGGCGCGAGGACGGGGCCCTCGCTGGTGCTCACGAAATTCGGCACCTCGGGCGGCTCGTGAAGCCGCGTGCCGCAGCCGTGACCGACGAGGTCGCGGACGATGCCGAGTTTGTAGCGGTCGGCCACCTTCGCGACGGCGCGGGAGATGTCGCCGACGTGTCCGCCGGGATGCGCGGCTGCGATGCCTGCCTCGAGGGCTTCTTCGGTCCCGGCGAGGAGACGTTCGATGTCCTTCGGCGTCGGCTTGTTGCCGAGCAGCACGGTCTTCGCGGTGTCGCCGATGCCTCCGTTCAGCGTCACGCCGACGTCGACGCTCACGAGGTCGCCTTCCTTCATCACGCATTTGCTCGAAGCGATGCCGTGGACCACGACGTCGTTCACCGAGATGCAGATGTTGGACGGGAAGCCGTTGTAATTCAAAAACGTGGGGGTGCCTCCGGTGGCGCGGATGACGGCGCCCGCGAGCTCGTCAAGCTCGAGCGTGGTCATTCCGGGCCGGGCCAGGGCCGCGATTTCCTCGCGGGCGAGTGCGGCCGCGTGCGCGGCTTCGCGAATCCTGACGATTTCCTCGGGGGTGTGAATCACGAAGTTGCGGCGTTTCATGATGCGCATCATTCGAACCGGCGGACGTTATTTCAGGAGCGCGAGGAGCGCCGCGAAACCTTCCTGGACGGGGAGGGCGGAGTTGATGCGCGAGAGACAGCCTTTGTCCTCGTAGAACCGGATCAGGGGCGCGGTCTGCTCGTGGTACACTTTCAGGCGGTTCTGAGCGGTTTCGAGGGAGTCGTCGGCGCGCTGGATGAGCGTGCCGCCGCAGCGGTCGCAGACGCCCGCCTGTTTCGGGGGCGCGAAGAGCTTGTTGAATGCCACGCCGCAGTCCTTGCAGGTGAGGCGGGCAGTGAGGCGCTGGAGGAGCAGGTCTTCGGGGGCTTCGAAGAGGATGACGGCGTCGAGCTTCATGCCGATCTTCGCCATGGCGTCTTCGAGCAGTTCGGCCTGCGCGACCGTGCGCGGGAAACCATCGAGGATGAATCCGTTGGCGCACTCGGGGGTGGCGAGGCGTGCGGCGACCATGTCGGCGACGACCTGGTCGGGGACGAGTTTGCCGGCCTTCATGCAGGCTTCGGCCTGCTTGCCGAGTTCGGTGCCGGCGGCGACTTCGCCGCGGAGGATTTCACCGGTGGAGATATGTGCGAGCTTCTCCTGCGCCATCAGGGGGTCGGAGAGGGTGCCTTTGCCTGCTCCGGGAGGGCCGAGCAGAACGAGGTTCTTTTTCGAAATCATTAGAGAATAAACTCCGGTTGACGGGTTTTTGTTGCGAGACAGTCATTTAATATACTGCTTTTCAATGCTTTTTTCAAGGGGAAGTCGGGGAAAAATGGCGAAAAAAAGCAAAAAAGAAGCCTCCGGCCATTTCCGACCGGAGGCAAGCACGCCGACGTGTGCCTTGCAGTGGCGCGACGGCATGGGGGGGGCGATGGGCGCCGCGCACTTCCGCAGTTGAGGCCGCCGCCTCAGGCGATCACGGTCCTTGACAATCGAATATCAGGAATGAGTTCTTTTTTAAAAGTCTTTTCTCCTTAAAGAGAGCTTAATTCTTATGTTTTCTTTTCTCGGACCGTGGTTTATGATCCATACTGAAAAGCTGTTGTTTTTTTCCGGAAGAATGTAGTACTGATAAAACTCCGTTTCAATATCCGTTTCAACAATACAATCTGCATCAAACGCGTACTCCATTGTGAAAGGCTGAAGCAGATTGCTCCACGACTTGTCATTGATCCTGACCTGACTGGGATATTCTCCGATGTCGGGATAAGGGATATAGCTAATTCTGCTCCCCTGGAACGTAAAATGAGCGTTGTAGTCGATCATTGCCTCGATTGTAACATCGAACCGGTCGTTTTTGTCGCGTGGATTGGGCACCGGGACCATGGTAACAGCAGGATGCTCTTTCCCATCGGTCGTGAATCCCTGCCCCTGATTCATCCATTGCGTTTGATTCGTCTGCGGTCTATTCGGAGACCTTTGATACATGTTCACTATTCTTGTCTCAATAGATTGTGGATACTTTTTAAAACCAATCACGACACGAAAAGAAGAAGACGTATCTTCTTTGCTGGAAATCGATAATTGCCCTATTACGTATTTGAACCTGTCAATATACTTGGGCTGGATGGTGTGATTGCTGTCCCATGCACACGAAACATTGTCGGACCGCTCCAAAATGTGAGCCTGCGAGTAATTGGTTACGAAATCCAATTGGAAAGGCTTATGCAGATCCCCCCATGGAGTGCCGTTGATTGTTATTTTCCCGGGATCGGATCCTTTCCCTTTTTGAGGCATATACTCAATTCTGTTTTCGCGAAACGAAAATAAAGCCTTTCCGGCAAGCTGGCCTTCAATGACCAAAGGAAAAAGATCCTCCTTTTGCTCTGTTTCCGTCTTCTTCTCAGCAGTTGCTTCCGTTTGCGCTTGCGCAGTCGAGGTGAACGACACGACCGTCGCGAGCAGGGCGAGGCAGAGGATCGCGCTTTGAAGCCTGCGGGAGAGTTTTGTTTTCATGGTTTGTGCTCCTTCCTCTCGGATCGAGGGAGTTGTGTTTCGGATGATCGCGATTGATTCCGTCGTTACTATAACACATGTTGTTACGATGTCAAGCCTTTTTCCAACCTTTTTTTAGATAACTACAACAAAAGGAGTTCAGAACCACGCGTTTCGCAATTTCCGTTGCGTCGCACGATTTGCGCGGCGGTTTCGTCGCATCGCCGTGAAGGTGCGGAAAAGTGTCGGAAAAGATTGGTTTTCAGCTTGATTTTCAGGGAAAGTGTGCTAATTTATAAAGTTTTAATTTTTTACCGGAATCTTAATAGCCAGGAGGCTTCCCCCATCATGAACGACGAAACGAAATGCGATTTCTCCGATTTCCTGTTCGCGAACAACATCGTGTGCGGCGTGACGGAGACCGACGGCAGCAAGGTCATCGACACGCTGCTCGGCCTGCTCAAACGCCATTACCCCTCCCTTAACGAGGAGGAAGCCCGCTCCGAGATCGTCAAACGCGAAAAGGTGTTCCCCTGCGTGATCGCCCCCGGTCTCGCGGTGCCCCATGCCCGTCTCGAGGGGCTCGAGACCCCGATGATCGCCATCGCGTGCAGCCCGACCGGGATCACCTACGGCAACGGCAACGATACGAAAACACAGGTCATCTCCCTGAACATGAACGTGTTCGTCAATGTGATGGTGCTGACCCTGACCCCGCTGGCGGACCCGAACCTGCACCTGCAGGTGATGTCCATGCTCGCGAAGTCGTTCTCCGACTTCTCGAACATCCGCCATGTTTCCGGCCTGAGGACACCCGCCGACGTGATGGCGTTCTTCGGCGCGGGCAAGGTGCAGATGCCCGAGTACCTGATCGCGAAGGACGTGATGCGGACGGACTTCACCCCGCTTCACGAGACGGACACCATCCGCGAGGCCATCGACATCTTCGCCACGACCCAGAGCTACTCGCTGCCCGTGATCGACTCGGTCGGCGACCTGCGCGGCGTGGCTTCGCTGAAAGACATCCTGACCTACTGCCTCCCCGAACACCTGCTCTGGATGGAGGACCTCTCCCCGATCTACCGGTTCCAGCCCTTCGTGGACCTGCTGAAGAGCGCGAGCGACACCCGCGTCTCGGATATCATGCAGGAACTTGGCGAACCCGTTTCCGAGGACGTCCCCGCCGTGCAGCTCGCGAAGCTCTTCCTGGAACGGAAGACCTCGCAGCTCATCATCACGGACAAAGCCGGGAAGCTGGTCGGGCTGGTCTCCCTGCGCGAGTTCTGCGCGAAGTTCTTCTGGGAGTGACCCCGGGCGCACGATTACGAGACAACCAACGATTTAGATACAGAAAGGTTCTGATACCATGTCGGAAGAATCATCCTCCATTTCCGTCAAATACTTTGTTTCGCGGTTCCTGATCCTGCTCGCCGTCAGCCTCTTCGTGGGCGTGGGCGGGTTCTTCTCCGGCGCGCTCGAGTCGCATCAGGCGATCGCGTGCGGCGTCTTCATCGGCCTCATCATGGGCACGCTCTTCTTCTGGAAATTCCGTCTGGCGCTGGCGTTCCTGGGCCTGGCGGTGCTGATCTTCACCGGTTCGCTGGACATCCCGCACTTCGTGCAGTCGTCGTCGCTGGAGGTGATCCTGTTCCTGGTGGGCATGATGGTGATCGTGGGCGCGCTCCGCGACCTCGGCTTCTTCACCTGGATCGTGCAGCTGATCGTGGAAATGCCGAACCTGTCCGGCATGAAGTTCATCACGGTCACGAGCGTGGCGTCCGCCCTGCTCGCGTGCGCCGTCGACGAAGTGACCTCCATCATCTTCATCTCCACCCTGATCTTCCAGGTTTGCGACCGGTTGAAACTGAATCCGACCCCGTACATCCTGATCGCCGTGCTCGCCACGAACATCGGCAGCTCCGGCACCATGATGGGCAACCCGGTCGGCATTTACATCGGCACCAAGGGCGGACTCACGTTCGGCGACTTCATGCTGTGGTCGTTCCCGATCATGCTCGTGTCGCTCTTCAGCGTGGTGGCGCTGCTGCTCTTCATCTTCCGCAAGGAACTGAGGAAGTTCGACGAGAGCCTGAAGAGCCGTCTGGCGCAGGGGCTCACGCTCGCGCCGCGCGTGAAAGTGCCGTATAAGCCCGGCCTGATCCTGCTCCTCTGCACCGTCGGCGCCATCGCATCCCACCACCCGACCGAAGAACTGCTCGGACTGCCGAAGAACACCGTCCTCATCATCGCGCCGCTGGTCTGCTCCGGCATCGTGATGATCATCAAGCAGAACCGCGCGCGCTACTACATCGAACGCGAGGTCGACTGGTGGACGCTCATCTTCTTCATGCTCCTCTTCGCCGTGGCCGGCACGCTGGAATACACCGAGGTCGACAAGGTGATGGCGAGCGGATTCTCCAAGATCTGCGGCACCAGCCCCTACGAGCTCGTTCCGTTCATCTTCTTCACCTCCGCCGTCGGATCGGCGTTCGTCGACAACGTGATCTTCGTGGCGGCGTTCTGCCCCGTGATCGAACAGCTCTCCCAAAGCGTGAAGGACTTCCCGCTGTGGTGGGCGCTGCTCTTCGGCGCGTGCTTCGGCGGCAACATCACCATGATCGGCAGTACCGCGAACATCGTCGCGCTCGGCATGCTCGAGAAGCGTCCCAGCGCGTCGCACGTGACGTTCATGAAGTGGCTCGCGGTCGGTCTCCCGGCTACGCTGCTCTCCGGCGTGATCGTGGTCGGCGCGATCCTGATCCTGAATCCCTTCATGGCCGACCGTGCCGCCGACCTGAACTTCGCGAAGGTCGAGAAGTCGACCGGCCGCGAATTCTGCAACAAGCTCGCCACGTTCGAAGTCGCCGGCGTCCGCGCCTACGACGAGAACGGAGACGGGACCGTCATTCCAGCCAGAGCTCAGCTCACGGGCCGGACACTTGAGGCCGGAATGAACATTGTGTTCGCACCCAAGACCGAGCACGTCTTTGCGACCGCCTACGGGAAAGATGGCGAAGCCATCGCGGTGGCCGTGCCGGCCGACTTCGCGATGACCGATTCCCCGGTGATCCTCACCGGCACGATGTTCACCGTGCCCGAAACCGAAGCGAAGTACCCGGTCCTGCTCGTCGTGAAGGAGGCGAAGCCCGTCAAGGCAAAGTAAGACGGAATCGTTCCGATTCGTTTTTCCCGGAAGCCGACGAATTCATCTTCGCCGGCTTTCTTTTTTTTCGTTTTTCCGCGGAAACGGGTTGACTTTTTCTCTATATGGTGG
>JAEEGL013529571.1_pt1 | contig 12100 bp, 11 predicted proteins | sample 9134231 | NCBI WGS metagenome assembly JAEEGL01 (sample SAMN16246548, study PRJNA631951) | gut metagenome | biome: gut microbiome; feature: rumen; material: fiber-attached | host: Bos | place: Iran: Karaj | collected 2018-10
AGGGTCAACAGCTTCCTCAGGATGAATAACTATCAGGCATTCCTCACGGCCAAGAAGGCAGAGTATGCATGGGAGTTCAATCCGGACGGACTGGCGCAGATCAGCGACGTTCCGTAACAGGCAGTCAAAACACAGACAAACAAAAAACGGTCACTCAAACGAGTGGCCGTTTCATTTTCTATCTAAACTACTAAGCGAGAGCGGCTATGCGAGCTCTTTCACTACTACTAAGCGAGAGCGGATGTGTGAGCGTTTTCCGCAGACGCGCAGCGTCGAGGACCTAAGCGAACACAGCCGCTCGAGCGCTTACATTCCGAGCTGAGATTGCTGCATTATCACAATGATCAGGAAGACCACGGTCGACAGGAGCATGGTAATGATGATCATCCATGCGATAAACTTCTTCATAAAATCTTTGCTTCTTGCACTCATAAGCTTTACCGTTAATTCCCTGTCTGGCCGACGTATTCGGCACCCTCATAATCTCCGCTGTCGCCTATCTCAAGATACAGCGTTATCTGTTCACCGTCACGTACGACAACGACTTCCAAAGTGTCACCGACGTCGTGTTGGTCTCGCACATCAATAATATCATCAGTCTCGTTAATTTCAACACCGCCCATGCTCAGGATGAGGTCTCCGATCTCGATGCCCGCATGATCAGCAGGGCCTCCGATGACCATCTCGGCAGCATAGACGCCGGGCTGGACGCCGTAATAAGCACCCTCTTCGATCTTCACGACGGATACGCCGAGGAAGGGCCTGTCGATGACCTTGCCGTAATTGATGATGTCTTCGATGATATCCTTTACCGTATCTATCGGAATGGCAAATCCGAGTCCTTCGGAAGTGCTCGCTACCATCTTTGCATTCGTTATTCCGATGACCTCGCCGAAGGAATTGATGAGAGGTCCGCCGCTGTTTCCGTTGTTGATCGCTGCATCCGTCTGGATGACGTCGATCGTATAACCGTCTTTCTTGATCTCACGGTCCAAAGCAGATACCACGCCCACCGTTACCGTATCATCGAGAGTTCCGAGCGCATTGCCTATCGCCACGACAAGTTCTCCCGTCTGGAGCAAATCGGACGAGCCGAGCGTTACGCAGGGAAGGTCTTCGGAATAATCCACCTTGAGTACTGCTATGTCAGTCTGAATGTCCGTACCGACTATGGCTGCCTCGACAACTTCTTCATTGGGAAGCGTGACCGTAACATAGTAAGTCTCCGGGTCCGTCAGAGCAAATTCAATGACATGACGGTTTGTAACGATATAGCCGTCTTCCGTAATGATGAAGCCCGTTCCTGCACCTATCTCGACATCCTTCGAACCCGATGACTTTCCCATCAGGTGGATCGCGAGTGTGGCAGGGCTTACCTTATCCACTATCTCAACAGTGGTAAGAGTCTGCTTGTTCGGATCTGATACGCTCGCTGCTTCTTCAAGTGAGAACCAAGGCTCGGGAAGATCTTCCTTATCGGCAGACATGTCTTCCGCTTCTTCCGCTTCCTTACCTGCCAGCTTATCCTCACCGCGGTCAAGATAAGTCGTAAGACCTTCAAGTCCGACGTTAAGTCTGTAGATATATGCCGTCTGTATCGCGGAATAGATGATGCACAGCACAAGAAGAGCTACGACCACTTTAAACCACACGCCGAAGGCATTATTCTCCTTCTTTTCCTTGCGCCTGACTTTGATCTCAGTATTATCGTTTATCTCTTCCGTCAACTCTTCATTAACATTGATTTCATTGTTATCCGTCATCTATATTCACCTCTTTGCAGAGACATCTTCCTTCTCAAATGAAATATACTCTAAACCTGCATATTTGTAACGGCAAATTTGTGTCAAAACTCAATCAAAAAGGCTTATCTGCTTTCCCGGCATCTCGGCATCGCCAAAACACTCAGGAGCTGATTTGCCTTTGCTGATACTGAGGCAGTACAGGGAGAAATCCTCCTCTTTGCCGGAAGGGATCAGGACATTTGCCCTTACGTCGCCTTCGAAAACGGTATCTTCTATTATCCAGCCGCTGCTGTTTGCCTTTCTTACAAAAGCATCGTAATCGCCGTAGTTCATGACGGATGCGAATCTCTTGCCGATCTCGATCGCGGTAGGCTGTCCGTCCTTAAGGGCCTGGGCACCCGCTTCGGTATACGCTCTGACAAGACCTCCTTTGCCAAGCAGTATCCCTCCGAAATACCTCGTCACGCAGACCGCCGTAAACGCCAGCCCGTTCTTGTCCAAAAGCGACAGGAGCGGCATCCCGGCAGTACCTGACGGTTCTCCGTCATCACTTGTCTTCTGAAGTCTGGTTTCTCCGCCTGTGACCCATGCATAACAGCAATGCCTGGCATCCGGATACATATCCCGCTCCTCCCTGATGAAGGCTGCGGCATCTTCTGCAGACTCAATCCTCCTGCAGTGTCCTATGAACTTGGACTGTTTGATCTCAATAAAGGATCTGCCCTCTGAACCGAGGGTAATGAACTCGGACAAATCAGACGATCTCCTTGTATTTCTGATATGCCATCATAAGGAGTGACCTGTCCTGGCTGTATGTTATCTTATCAAGCGCATCTTCGACCTGGATGAAAGCCGCATCCAGGATTCCTTCGTCTTGTCCCGCCTGGAGCTCACCGGTCTCCGCGACCATGACGAACCAGGAGATATTGTTGTGCACGGGCTTTCTTCTTGAGATCGAATAGAACTCATAATAAGTCTTGCCGCACGGAGCGAGCACCTTGGTATCAACTCCCGCCTCCGCCTTGACTCTCTTGCAGGCAAGATCTGAGAGCTTGGTCTTGTCTCCCGCCTTCAAAACACCTTTGGGGAAGCTCCATTCTCTTTTGTCATTGCAAATGAGAAGCACCTTGTCTTCGAAAAAGACTATTCCGCCTGCGCAATTTCTGACTATCATCTCATATCTCCACAAAATCAAGGAAATTTATAAATCCATAATTGAATTCTAACATAATCCGGGGTGCTTTCATATTAGGTTTGTTCTTTATTAAAAGGGTTGTATAATTGCTTTATGCATACGAACCAGGGCAATCACAAAATGAATTCACCTTCTGACGTTGGCAAGATCCTGACGCTTCAGAGAGTATTCGTATCCGCGACATCGATCGCTGCCGTATTGGCTGTCACTATCCTCGTGTTGTCCGTGGTCAGGTTCGTAAGGATCGTCAATGCCAACACTGCCGTATCAGAGTCGACTTATGTTCCGATAGTTTCGACGGATGTCACGACTTCAACGGAACTGGTAATGAACACGGAACTCCTTCCCGAGAACTCACTTGCCGACCAGTACTGGGGCGAACTCGAGGAACTGCCGGCAGACCAGGTCATAATCCCTGTCCACAACGAGATCCGCGGACTCTATGTCGGCTCGGGATCTTCACTCGACCTTGCGATCGAGAGATGCAACAATTCAGAACTCAATGCGATCGTCATAGACATCAAGAACGAATGGGGCATCCCCTTCATGTGCGAGAACGAGACCGCACACGACATCGGCTATGTCTGGGACGCTTACGACCTGGCTGCCGTCGTCGAGAAATGCCACGAGAACGGCATCTATGTCATCGGAAGGATAGTATGTTTCAACGACTGCACTGCGGCAGAGAAATACCCCGACCGCGCCATCTGCGATGTAAACGGCAACATGCTCCACTTCAAGACTGAGGGCAAGCGTCCGTTCTTAAGTCCCTACAATGAAGAGAACTGGGATTACCTGATCAGCCTCGCGGAGGAAGTCTGCGGTTACGGCGTGGATGAGATCCAGTTCGACTATGTCCGTTTCCCTGCAGGTGCCACGAGCGAAGGCGTCGACCCGTACTACGGTCCCGAGGGTTCCACCCCGTCCAAGTCCGATGCCATCAACAGATTCCTGCAGGAAGCAAGGATCAGGATACAGGACAAGCTCGGCGTGCCCCTGTCGGCGGATATTTTCGGCATCGTGCTCACAAGCCCGATGGATGCCGAGATAATCGGGCAGGATTTTGCCACGCTCGGACTTACGGGAATCGATTCATGCTGCCCGATGGTGTATCCGTCGCACTATGCGCTCGGTACGATGCTGAATGGATTTACTTTCGAGTATCCGGACAAGGAGCCGTACCTGATCGTCTACAGCGTCCTTCAGGAAAGCCAGGAGATATTCAATCAGGAGGGATTCTCTACCGTGCGGCCGTACCTGCAGGCGTTTACCGCCTCGTATATAGGCGAGGGCAATTACATCGAATACGGATATGACGAGATCAACGCCCAGATAAAAGCACTTCATGATCTCGGCATAACGGAATACATACTTTGGGACCCTAAGGTACAGTATCCGGAAGGCACCTATGACGGCAATATGGCCGTACCGGAAAACTGATTTGACGGGTTTGCTTAAATGCGTCTGAGGCAATAGAATATATTTTGATTATAAATAAGGAGAAGGAACATGCTCGACATTAAATTCCTAAGAACAAATCCCGACATCGTAAAGCAGAACATCAAGAACAAGTTTCAGGATGACAAGCTTCCGCTGGTCGATGAAGTAATAGAATTGGACAAGGAGTTCCGCGAAGCAAAGACACGTGCGGAATATCTTAGATCCCAGCGCAACAAGATAAGCAAGCAGATAGGCGCCCTCATGGGACAGGGCAAGAAGGAAGAGGCTGAAGAGGTCAAGAAGCAGGTCACTGACATGGCTGAAGAACTCGAGGCACTTTCCGTCAAGGAGACCGAACTCGAGGAGAAGATCCGCAAGATCATGCTCATCATCCCCAACATCATCGATCCTTCCGTACCCATCGGCAAGGACGATTCGGAAAATGTTGAGATCGAGCGTTTCGGCGAGCCTGTCGTTCCCGATTACGAGATCCCCTATCACGTCGATATCATGGAAAAGCTCAAGGGAATCGAGCTCGACCAGGCAAGAGATACATCAGGCAACGGTTTCTATTATCTGAGAGGCGATATCGCAAGACTTCATTCCGCATGCCTTTCATATGCAAGAGACTTCATGATCGACCGCGGATTTACATACTATATTCCGCCCTACATGATCAGATCTGCCGTTGTTGACGGCGTTATGAGCTTTGCCGAGATGGAGAACATGATGTACAAGATCGAAGGCGAGGACCTCTACCTTATCGGTACATCCGAGCATTCCATGATCGGTAAGTTCATCGATACGATCACAGACGAAAGCGAGATGCCTCAGACACTCACATCCTATTCGCCCTGCTTCCGTAAGGAAGTCGGTGCTCACGGCATCGAAGAGCGCGGCGTATACAGGATCCACCAGTTCGAGAAGCAGGAGATGATCGTCGTCTGCAAACCCGAAGAATCCAAGATGTGGTATGACAAGCTCTGGCAGAACACGGTTGATTACTTCCGTTCCCTCGATATCCCCGTAAGGACACTCGAGTGCTGCTCCGGTGACCTCGCTGACCTCAAGGTCAAGTCCTGTGATGTCGAGGCATGGTCCCCCAGACAGAAGAAGTATTTCGAGGTCGGTTCGTGCTCGAACCTCGGTGATGCCCAGGCCAGAAGACTTAAGATAAGGATCAGGGGTCCCGAGGGCACATACCTTGCGCACACCCTCAACAACACATGTGTTGCTCCTCCGAGAATGCTCATCGCCTTCCTCGAGAACAACCTGAACGAGGACGGCTCCGTGAGGATCCCCGAGGCACTCAGACCTTACATGGGCGGAAAGTCGGTAATAGAAGTTCCTTCCTAAACCTCACTCACAATCCAACAATTCATTAAAGGAGAGATCGGTATGAACAAGTTATTGAAGAAAGGTCTGTCCCTGTTACTGTCCACCGTTATCGCGTTGTCGATGACCGGTTTTGCCGCGCTCAAGAGCAATGCCGCATCCGCATGCGGATATACGATGTCGGGCACGGCGCACGTACAGGATTACGGTGATACGGATGCCGTCTTTGATGCATCTACGGGCATACTCACGCTCGGTACCAGAGGTCAGGCAAAGAGAGTCGAGAGGATTACAGTTAACTTCACTAATGACAGCCTTACCGACGGCGCAGGCAACCTTTTGGACGGCGGTCTCGAATACAGGGTGCATGTCCAGGACATCGGCTGGATGGACTGGGTCTCCCAGGGACAGTCGGCAGGTACCGCAGGTCAGAGCAAGCGTCTCGAAGGCCTTGAGATCAGGCTCACGGGTTCTCTTGCCAGCTATTATTCCGTACAGTACCAGGTTCATATCCAGGATTACGGCGATGCACAGGGCTTTGTAAGGGACGGTACGCTCGCGGGCACTACCGGTGAGAGCAAGCGTCTCGAAGAAGTGCAGATCAAGCTCGTTCCTCTCGGTTCGGGTTCCATGTCGGTCAACTACCGTGTCCACAGACAGGATTACGGATGGGAAGCAAATTACCTTACCGACGGCGCGACATCAGGCACGACGGGACAGGCAAAGAGACTCGAAGGCATCGAGATCTACCTTCAGGGAAGCCAGTATACAGGCGGCATCAAGTACCGCACTCACGTACAGGATTACGGATGGCAGGGCTGGTGCTATGACGGCGAGATGAGCGGCACCCAGGGCGAAGCAAAGCGTCTTGAGGCGATACAGATCGAGCTCACCGGAGAGATGGCAAACAAATACGATGTATATTACTGCGTGCATGCTCAGAATTTCGGCTGGCTCGACTGGGCCAAGAACGGAGAGATGAGCGGCACTGCAGGAAAGGGTTACAGACTCGAAGCCATTCAGATCAAGCTCGTTCCCAAGGGAGGCAGCGCACCCGGATCCACGGCTCTTCCCTACATCGACAATGTTATGATCGAGAACGCAGCTGCAAATCTTGCGGCCGCACAGGAGGCATATAACAAAGCAGGACTTGAATGGCTGAACAAGACTTCTGTCGCAGCCGGCGGTCTTACCGTTGAATACTATCTTGAACGTGCAAAGTCTGACGGTCTCGTAAATCCTTCGGATCTCGACTGCTATACCCTGATCGCAAGCACTGAGAACATCTATAAGTCGATCGCTTTCATCGAAGAGTGCAACCAGCTCCGTGCAGGCGAAGGAAAGAGCGAGCTTCTCATCGATCCGAAACTGATGGCGGTATCGACGGCATCCGCTGCCATCTCTTCCAAGACCTTCGGACACGTTATGTTCCAGGCAGGATACGTTAACCTCGGCGAGAACCTCGCTTGGGGCTACTCCGATCCTTTCGAGGGATGGTATTTCAAAGAGAAATCATATAACGGCGGACACTACAAGAACATCATCAACAGCAGCTACAAGACGACAGGTTTTGCATGTGCCTGGGGTTCTTACTCCAATGGTCCGTTCGCATACGGTTCTGTCGAAGAGCAGAGTTTCGGCCTGTCCGTTACTTCCTACTGCGTGACGGCATCCGAGTACCGCAAGGCACTTGATGCATACATGTCCGGAGTTACCGCACAGCTCAACAGTGCGCAGGCTGTGTACGACAAGCTCAACAAATAAGATCAGGCTTATGTGATCACATATTCGGGGCTGCCTCAAAGCGGCCCCGTTTTATTTGGGCAAAAGAAAAAGGACTGTGATGTCACAGTCCTTTTGATTATCGTTTATTCAGAAAACTTACGCTCTGGTCACTTTACCCGAACGAAGGCAACGAGTGCAAACATTCATAGACTTGGGGGTGCCGTCAACAACAACCTTAACCTTGTGTACGTTAGCCTTCTGCTGGGTGAGCGCGCGACGTGAGATCTGTGAACGCGTAATTCTGATCTTTCTGCCGAAGAACATATCCTTCTCGCATACTTCACACTTAGCCATGCAAACACCTCCTGTTAGTTTTTCAAACGCTAGAAGATAATATCACAGACGTTGCAATCTTGCAACAAGAAATTACTCAGAAGCAAATATTCTTCTTATAGTTATTATCCTGTCGCAGATATCGTCCCCCGCAGTAAAGGTCTTAAGCCTTACAGTAGTGCGTGCCGGAGATATCATGAACAGGGTTCCGGTGTCCGTACAAACCGCCATCTCGTATATCTCTGTGTCTCCGGGTTCGGCCGACGGACTGCTCAGGAACAGTATGTCTCCGGGCAGGATATCTTCGATTATCACCTCGCCTGTTACGGCATCGTAATTGAGTTCCACTTCCTCTCCCATCAGAGCCTGCTCTTCCATGGTCCTGGGCATGTCTATGCCGTTGATCTCGGAGCACACATATACCGCGCCGTTTACGGAGACACCGTACATGGTAAGGCCGTTTTCCTTGTATTTCGCGTTAATGAAGGTCAGGAGCGAACTGACGAAGTATCTGCTCGATACCTCCTGTATCTCTTCTCTGGTGCCGAGTTCGATTACTCCCGATGAACCTATCCATCCGCTCTCGCCGTTGGGGAGAGATACCTGGTAAACTCCTTCACGCTTAAGGTCTGCGTAGAGCACGGTGTTCATCTCGACTCTCATCATCAGGGTGCCGTTGCTCGCATGAGTCATTATGTTCTTTGACGGATCGGATACGACCAGCTTGTACTCGTGAAGGTCGGGTTCGACCGAATCCATGTTGTCCGTCAGGGATTTCTCGGGCACATAACCCTCGATCCCGTCCATGGTTGTGATGAGCACATATCCGTTCTCGGATTCGCCCGTAACCATGACCGGCTCGTTATATAAGACCTCTGTTATCCTTGTTGAAGACGGATCAGGCTTTGACATCATGCTCACCGAGCTCTCGATGACCACGCGGTACGAATCGTCCTCATACTCAAGGTTTACTTCAGGCTGGACAAACAGTTCGATGTTCGTGCCTTCGAAGAAACCTGGCAGTATCCTCGGAAGGATATAGAAGATGCCTGCCATTATCAGTACGAAAGCTGCCGCCGCGATTCCCAGGGACAGTAAGTGTCTCTTCTTTTTGTGCTTGAGGGTAGCCTCCGATGGTGGAAGTCCCCACTCGTCCTTCATATCCTCAGCACTGCCGTATTTGTTGTCGCCTGGGATCTCATCGACGTCGTTAAGAAACGGTAGCTTGATCTGATTCTCGATGTGCCTGACCTTCTTGGGAGCAGGTTCTTCTATGATCGGCTTCTTTTTGCCGAACAGCGGGAACAGACTCGCTTTTTGCTGTTTATTCTTCTTCATTCAGGATCGCTCCCGAGCATCACCACGACCGCTCCGGCCATGTTGCCGTCATGGGTAAGGCTCACTGACATTGATGTGATACCGAGGCTTTCTGCCCTCTCTTTTGCTTTACCGTAAAGCCTGAGGTGAGGCGCTCCGGATCCGTCCGTGACTGTCTCTATGTCTTTCATGCCGATGCCTTCAGACAGCACACCTGTACCTATGGCCTTGCCGAAAGACTCCTTTGCGGCATATCTGGCAGCATAGCTTGCAGCCTTTGCGGAATCGCTGCCCTTGGAACTGCAGTATCTTATCTCCCCTTCGGTAAAGCAGCGCGTGACAAAAGCGTCCTTCTGACGCTCCAGGATGCCTTCCATTCTTGTGATATCGACCAGATCGGTCCCGCAATATATCTTCATCGGCATTACTTTCAGATGTTACCTGAATTCTTAAGCTTGCCTGCGATACGCATGTCGCATCCGCTTATGAGCGAACCGACGGGGATTGACGTAACGAGTATCGTCTTAAGACCTGCGGCATTCCTTATCTCGATGAGATTATTCAGAGTGGAACCTATGCCGCTGCTCAGCGTGACATCGTCGGCAAAATCGTCAATTACCAGAAGGTCGATCTTACCGAGCTGTTCGAGCGTATCCTCGCCAAGGCTTGCGATATCCTCGCACTTGGTATAGTAAGCACTCTTGCCGAGCCTTATGGCAGTCTTTACGATACAGATGGAAAGATATGTCTTTCCCGTCTGGGGAGCTGCGTAATAGACCCAGAGAGGCTTTTTTACATCCTCTCCGACGCCTAACATGACCATAAGGAGCTTGCTTCTTAAAGTCTTGCGCTTATCGGGTTCACCAAGGTAATCGTTCCTGTAATTATTCAGGTCATATGAAGTGAAATTCTCCATTCCGCTTCCGGCGAAACACTCTTCAAGATCTGCCTGCCTGCAGGAACATACTTTGACCGTGCCGTCCTTGCCTTTGACAAAACCGGTATCACCGCACTGCTCGCAGATGGTGACCTCTTTGTCAAAGTCGGGATCGATACCGTTGGATTCGATGATGAGGCTGCGCCTCTCGTAAAGCTTATCGAGTTCGGCTTCAAGTCTGGCGATCAGCTTGTCATCACGGTCTATTACCGCCACGAGCCTCTTCTTGCTGGCTGTAGCTATGGCCTCATCGGTATCCCTCAATTCTTCGCACTCGGAATACACCTTGAGCATGCGCTCTTCTCGCCTGATCTCGCGCTCAGCTTCAAGACTTGAATTAGATATCCTTATAAGCTCTCTAATTGTCTTCATCGTCACCTCCGAACATCGTGAGAACATCTAACGGGATCGCATCTCCGCCTGACGGAGCAGACTCCTTCTTCTCAGCCTTATCTTCCGTATCCTCTTCAGGCTTTTTATCTTTTTCAGGCCCTGCTTCGATACCGGCTTCGCTGCCTGTCTTCCAGGGAGCGTTGCCTTTGTTCTTCTTCTTTGCGGAATTTCTCTTGTTCTCTTTATGCTCTTCTTCTTCGTATTTCTCAGCCTTCTCAAGTGAATCAACACCAGCATCGAACCACTTCTTTATGGTATCTTCGACTGCCTTGAGAGGTATCTTGCCTCTGTATTCGTTGACACGGAAGGCGTAATTGACAATATCTTCAGAGACCTTGTAATCCCTGACCCACTTCTCGATCCTCTCGAGATCCATGCCGTTAAGGCGTCTTCTCGTGAGCCTGCCGACGAGCTTTGTTATCTTCTCGATCTGCTCGTTCATGCCAATGTATTCGTCGAGCCTGTCTATCGTCACATAGCCCTTGTTGTACCACTCGGAGGCAAGCTTCTCCATCTCATAGAAAGAGAACTGCTTTCTCGCCTTATACCCCTCCTCGAAAAGCCTGTAGCACACCCTGCTGTCGAACTTGTACTCGTACAGGCACTTGTCGATGAGCCTGTAGAAGGGGTAGTTCATCTTGCCGGAGTAGAATGTTTTCGAGATGGAGAGGGCGAGAGTGTTCCTCTGTTCCTCGTCGCTCGACAGCGCGAGGCCGTCCGTGCCGGTGCCCTTGGCCATGGAGGATCTGACATATTCTTCCACTTCAAGAGCCTTGATGTCTTCCAAGAAGAATCTGTCGTCTTTCCTGTTAAGAAGTCCGTGTGAGACGAGCTCGGCAGCTGCTTTATCACAATCCGCTTCGGGCAATATCCTTAAAGCCCACATCTCTTCTTGCGTGTATCCCTTAGCGGGATCTGTCATGTTAAGCCAGAGATATAAAACGATCGCATCCCTGCCGAGATCCTGGCAATACTTCACCGTAAAGATATCCGGAAGTATGCTGTCCCCTATTATCAATCCGCTGTTCTCGCCGTCCATTTATGCCCCGCAAAATCCTTTTATTATGAATTGTTATTATAACATGTTACATGACCCAAAACATGGCTTAAAACAAGGCAACAAAAATCCGCCCGGGAATTACCCGGGCGGACCGTTAAGACTTAATCTTAGTCAGTTCCGATGTATCGGATCAAGCCTCGTTAGCCTTCTTAACGTAAGAAGCATAACGCTCTCTGGAATCCTTGAAGCATCTGTTGAAGAGATCGTCAACAATCTCTGCATCGTACTTCTTGTAGAGAGAGTTATAACGGACCTCAGCCTTCAGGAACTCGAAGAAGTCTGCTGTAGGCTCCTTGGAATCGAGTGTGAAAGGATTCTTGCCGTCAGCTGCGAGTGAAGGGTTGAATCTGAAGAGGTGCCAGTAACCGCACTCTACAGCAGCCTTCTCTCTGTTCTGAGCAGTCTTGAGGCCGCCCTTGATACCGTGGTTGATACAAGGAGCATAGCAGATAACGAGGGAAGGACCCTGGTAAGCTTCTGCCTCTGTGAATGCCTTGATGAGCTGGTTCTTGTCAGATCCCATAGCAACCTGAGCAACGTAACCGTAGCCGTAGCTCATAGCCATCATACCGAGATCCTTCTTCTTAACATGCTTACCGCCTGCAGCGAACTGAGCAACA
>JAEEGL013850014.1_pt1 | contig 12100 bp, 6 predicted proteins | sample 9134231 | NCBI WGS metagenome assembly JAEEGL01 (sample SAMN16246548, study PRJNA631951) | gut metagenome | biome: gut microbiome; feature: rumen; material: fiber-attached | host: Bos | place: Iran: Karaj | collected 2018-10
AGTGTATTCTGATCTTTTTTCCATATAAATTTCTGATGAATATAATTCTTCGGGTGCCTCTTATATCTGTATCTGAAATGCGGAAGCGGAATCGGATCCGACAGTTCTATCTCTTTTACGGCAAGCTTTTCAAGCATTCTGATTTTGATTTCAGAATATTCCGGATCATGGTAGAGATTTTTCAATTCGGAGTAGTCGTTTTTAGTGTCATAAAGATAACCGTTCCCGAGCATATCCATCTGCAATCTGTACCCGTCACACCAAACTGAACGTACAAATCCAGATTGCGTCCAGGTATTCAGACAGTCCAAAGTATCGTAAGCAGGTCCTACCGAGCCTTCTTCAACCGGAGTCAACTCATCCTCATCATCGAAATACAAACCTCCGTAACCGCTTTCGCTGATCGTTGAATCAAATTCCGAGCGGTATTTTTCATACTCTTCTTTCGACCTAAGCATCGGAAGAATGCTTTTTCCCTGAACTCCGAAAGGTATTTCGATATCCAGATAATCGCAAAGAGTCGGAAAAATATCGATAAGATTTGCATATCCTTCACTGATCCTTCCCCTTCCCGATATGCCTGGAAGTTTCCATATCATAGGAATACGCGCAAGAATATCGGAAAGATCAGCGCCTTTTCTCATCATATTATACTCACCGACAAAGTCCCCGTGGTCGGAAACGTATATTATCACGGTATTATCATAAATTCCTCGGGATTTCAAGCCCGAAAACAGTCTGCAGAGCTGATCGTCGATCAGGCGAAGCATTCCGAGATAGTTGGAACGCATCCTCGCTATTCTTTTTTTATCGTCGCCGATGACCTTGTCCCATTCCCTTTTAAGCCAGACGAAACGTCTTCCTTTAGTACTTAGGTCAACGTCCATTGATTCAAGATGAGGAAGAGTTTCCGGAGCGAACATATCATAATAAGGATAAGGAACCTGATACGGGTTGTGCGGTTCGGCAAAAGAAAGCCACAGGAAGAAAGGATCATCCTTTGTTCCGTCTATGAACCGAAGCGCGGAAGAAACGTTTCTGTAAGGCAATGAATATTCCACAGGAAACGGACACGGCTCCTGCCAGTCGGTAAACTTTGTCGCACGAAGAAACTGTCTGTATTTCTTCATTTCTTCAGAATCCGGTTCGCAGTCCTGCCCCGGTTCATTTCCGAGGTGATTTGTTTCTGCATTGAAATCAAAATCACGCGACGGGTTTCTGTAAGAATGATTCTTTCCGCACAGAGCAGTCTTGTATCCGTGTTCTTTCAGCACGTCAATAACGTCTTTTTCGTAAAAAGCGTCCCTGAGATTATGATTTGTTCTTACTTTGTTTGCGGAAGAATATCTTCCTGTCAGCATACAGCTCCTTGCGGGAGCGCAGATCGGATTCGGGGAATAGGCGTTGACGATATCCGTACCCTCAGCTGCAAATTTGTCAAGGGTAGGCATTGTATCAAAGCAAAATCCCGCACTTTTGCGAAGCCTGTACTGCTGCTGATCAGCCATTATAATGATAACGTTCGGATACTTTTCCATATCAGATCCTTTCGCTGTTTCCCGTAGCAACAAGATCGATCCCTGTGCCCAGCATATCTTTCACGATAACGTCTCCTATTTTTACCGGAGCTTCGACCGAGACTTTGTTTATCACTTTCATATATTCGAAAATTCTGCCCTTTGCGACCGGAGCGGAGGTCTTTACCGAAACAACCGGATACAGCGAATTTCTTACGGCAACAGTCGACGTAATCATCCTCACTGGATTGGTTATCTCGTTTCTTGCGTAGGTTTCACCGCGTTTGCAGGTGTTGCCCGTGATGCTCAATATTTCTCCGCTGTCATCTATTTTAACTGTTATCTGACATCCGAACGGACAGGAAGTACAAGTTATTTCTCTTTGCGTCATACCGTCTCAACTCCTATCGTAATTGTATCTCCGTCGGAGCAGGAATTGATAACGTCTTTTTTGACCGTCAGGTATTCCATTTCTCCGGGAGCAAGTCTTCTCTTTTTCAGTCTCATAATCTCTTTGTCGCCGATTTTTACGGACAAATAAACGTTTGTGTAATTAGCGCCGACTCTGAAATATAATTTTACGTCGCTTGTGACGTTTTTGTTTATCATCTGAGGAACGATATAGCGAACGCCGTTCAGCCCCTTCGTTGTTACGGTCTCGCCGTCTTCGGGAGCAAGACCTTTCAAATAATCAGCGGCGCCCTTTCCGGCTATCTGTCCTTCTTCAGTTACGTAATCGACAAGGTCGTGGACCTGAAGAACGTTTCCGCATGCAAAAACGCCTTTATGAACAGTCTCTCTGTTTTCTTTTACAACAGGACCTCCGGTTACGCGGTCTAGAGATATGCCGGAATTTTTAGACAATTCATTTTCGGGAATCAGTCCGCACGATAGAAGGAGCGTATCGCACGGAACGTATTCTTCCGTTCCCGGAATGGGACTCATTTTATCGTCTACTTTTGCTATCGTCACACCTTCAACACGATCTTTTCCGTGTATCTCAACGACCGTTGTGCTTAATTTAAGCGGAATATCAAAATCGTCAAGACACTGAACGATATTTCTTTTGAGCCCGCCCGAATAAGGCTGAATCTCACATACCATTTTGACTTTTGCGCCTTCAAGAGTCATACGCCTTGCCATTATCAGCCCTATATCTCCGGAGCCGAGAATAACCACGCTGTGACCCGGCATATATCCTTCGATATTCATATATCTCTGAGCCGCGCCGGCAGTCATAACTCCGGAGCATCTTGTTCCCGGGGTAGCAATTGCTCCGCGGGGACGCTCTCTGCATCCCATGGCAAGAACTATTGCTCCGGCTTTTATTGTCAGCAGGCCGTCGGTTTTATTGACTGCGGTAACGACGTTGTCTTCCGAAATATCAAGAACCATCGTGTCCGTTTTTACGTCTATACTGCTGTTCTCGACCTGTTTTATAAATCTGTCTGCATACTCCGGTCCGGATAGCTCCTGCCCGAAATAGTGAAGACCGAATCCGGTGTGTATACACTGCTCAAGAATTCCGCCAAGTGTATCTGCCCGTTCAAGAATAACTATCTTTTCTATTCCCTCTTTCTGCGCCTCAAGCGCAGCAGCCATTCCGGCAGGACCTCCGCCGACAACGGCTATATCATATTCAACAGTATTACTCACCTTTATTCGTCCTTTCGAAAACGATATTAGAATTATTGCCGAATTTGGTAATCTCTTCCATCGGAACACCAAGCTCTCTTGAGAGGATCTCGACAACCTTGCTTCCGCAGAAACCGCCCTGACATCTTCCCATTCCGGCTCTTGTTCGGCGTTTTACGCCGTCGACGTCACGTGCGCCTCCCGGAGCGCGTATTGCGTCTAATATTTCCCCTTCGGTTATCGTTTCACAGCGGCATACGATTCTGCCGTACGACGGGTCATTCTTAATAAGCTCTGCTCTTTCACCTGCCGTCATATTTCTGAATCTGACAGGTTCCTTTCTTGTTTTAACTGCATCGGCTTTTTCCTTAAGTCCGATCATTCCGTCTACTATATCGCGAACGTAACGTGCAATAGCCGGAGCGGATGAAAGTCCCGGAGATTCGATTCCGGCAACGTTGACAAGACGGCTGTTAACAGCGCTGACGCCGATAATAAAATCATCTGTAACCGGATGAGCACGAACTCCCGAAAACTGTGTGATAGTTGTTCTGGAAGACACGGACGGAACGGATTTGACCGCATATTTCATAACAGAGGCAAGTCCTTCGGACGTGGTAGAAGTATCGAAAGGATCGTCGATATCCTTTGCCGTCGGACCGACAAGAAGGTTTCCGTCTACGGTGGGAGTTACTAGAATTCCTTTGCCTAGAGGGCCGGGACACTGGAAAACGGTATGAGAGACCTTGTTCCCTTCGGATTTATCCATTACGTAATATTCGCCCTTTCTCGGCTGAATCCTGATAGAATTATCCCCGAACAGTTCTGCTATTCTGCCGGAATTAACACCGGCGCAGTTTATAACCGTTTTTGCCTTTATTTCTTTTTCGCCTGATATAAGAGTGAATACCGAGCCGTCGTCAAAAACGTTTTCAACTTCGAAATTTCTGACAAACTCTACGCCGTTCGTTATTGCATTCTCAACTGCAGCGATAGTCAGTTCGTATGGACATACGATTCCTGCGCTTGTGCACAGAAGTGCACCTTTTGCTTCCGTCGAAATATTCGGCTCAAGTTCAAGCAGTTCTTCACGTCCGAGTATAGATAATCCTTCAACTCCGTTCTGTTCTCCGCGCTTTAGCAGTTCCTTAAGCGTTTCAACTTCACTGTCTGTAAAAGCAACGACGAGAGAACCGTTTTTCCTGAACGGAACGGAAAGAGCTTTGGTTATCTCAGGCATCATTCCGGCGCCGATAACGTTCAGCTTTGCCTTTAAGGTACCGGGTTTTGCGTCAAATCCGCCGTGAACGATCGCGCTGTTCGCTTTTGTCGCGCCCATGGCAACGTCGTTACATTTTTCAATCAGAACAACGGATTTATCGCAGAATCCCAATTCACGCGCAATAAGACCGCCGACAACTCCGGCACCTATAATTGCAACATCAAATATCAAAACAATCACTTCCTTTTCATTTAGAATATTATAACATATAAAGTTGTTTTATTGTACGGTTTCTGAAAAATAACTAATTTCTTTTCTTATTATTATTGAATTCAAAAACAGCCGTGATATAATAAAACAAAACCAATTCAAGGAGGTTTTTTAAAATGTCATTTAACATAGGGGAAACGGGTTTTCTCAATATTGAAGAAAAGAAAGCTGTTATCCCCACTTACAGAACACCCGATCCCGTAGATTTTCCTATTTTTTGCGAAAACAGAAACCATCAAAGGACCAGCGGAAGGGTTTATCCTAATAAAGTTGTAAATACGGTGTACAGAGATGAAAAAATCGATAAAGAATATACCGTAGTCGTACTTGAAAACGACTATATAAAATTAGAGATACTTCCGGAGATAGGAGGAAGAATTTATTCAGCGCTTGACAAACTGACCGGCTACGACTTCTTTTATAAACAGCACGTTATCAAACCAGCCCTTATAGGTGTGCTCGGATTATGGATTTCCGGCGGTGTGGAATTCAATTGGCCGTTTCATCACAGAGCTTCAGGCTATATGCCATGCGACTATTATATAGAAAGAAACGGCAGCGAGGTTATTTGCTGGCTCTCCGAACACGATCCTCTTGACAGAATGAAAGGAATGGTCGGAATAGTACTCGAAAAAGGAAAAAAGTATTTTGAGACAAGAGTACGGCTTTACAACCGAACTCAGAGCAGAAAATCATTCCTCTGGTGGGAAAACGCGGCGGTCGCCGTAAATGAAAATTATCAGATTTTCTTCCCTCAGGACGTAAGATACGTTAATTTTCATTATCTTAAGTCAAGAACCACTTTCCCTGTTTCGGGAGGAACGGTCTACAACGGAATCGATATGCCGGAAGAAAGAGATATTTCATGGCATAAAAATACCAGAAAGGCAACTTCTTATTTTGCAGGCTCGTCCTCATTCGATTTCTTCGGCGGATACGATCACGGAAAGAAGTGCGGTGTAGTCCATATCGGAGACCATCACGTAAGCCCCGGAAAGAAAATGTTCACCTGGGCATACAGCGAGCTTTCCAAAGTGTGGGAAAACGCTCTGACCGATACCGACGGTCAGTATGCGGAACTAATGGCAGGCTCATATTCCGACAACCAGCCTAATTTCTCATGGATAGATCCTTATGAGACAAAACAGTTTTCAGAATACTGGTACCCTATTTCGGAAACAGGAATCATTTCATACGCCAACCTAAATCTTGCCGTCGCAGTCAGCCGTGAAAACGGTAGCGGAACGGTAAAGTTAACTCCTACGAAAGAATATCGAAACGTCTCGATAAAAATATCAGAAAAAGATAATATCATATCATCAGAAAACGCCGATCTTATTCCCGGTGAGGTATTAGAAATTCAAATCGAAAATATGCCGGATTACGTTACCGTGGAGGTATCTGAAGGCGGCAGTATGATTGCAAATTATGAAGAAAAGAATTACGACGGTATAACCGTTCCGCCGACAGTTCCGGACACTCCGTCAACGCAGGACCTCAAAACGCCGGACGAACTATATCTTGCGGGGATCCACGTAAAACAGTACCGTGATCCTGCCGTTATGCCTGACGCATATTTCAAAGCCGCGCTTGAACGTGACCCAAACCACCTGAACAGTCTTATAGGGATGGCTGAATATCTTCTCGAATCAGCTGATCCGGTATCAGCAAAACAATACGCAGAAAAAGCCGTTGACGTTGCGACAACCTTCAATGACAGACCGGAAAGCGGACGCGCTTATTTCATTCTTGCGAGAGTTTATGAATCACTAGGCAGATACAGCGAAGCTTACGACCTGTATTACAAAGCGTCGTTTGCAGCAGACTGCACTTCGAAAGCTATGACGAGGATTGCTGCAATCGATATAAGAAACGGTGATTTCCCCTCCGCAGTCAATCACTGCGAAAACGCTCTTGATTATAACCGGAACAACTCAACTGCAAAAGCATTTGAAATAATAGCCCTGAATGAAATCGGAGAACGTGAAAAAGCAAGTTCAATCATTGATTCTGCACTGAAGGCTGATCCGCTGGATCAATTTATAAGATATCTCAGCGGAACTGAAGATTTTTACGAATTACTGAAAAGCAATCCGGAACAGACCTGTCTGGATATTGCGTACGATCTTGCTTCTGCCGGAAGATATGAAGACGCTGCTTCTATTCTCACAGATCTCGGAGAACACCGCACGGAATGTTTAAGAAAACCCGCGCTTTACGCTATCGGCTTTTTCAGTTCAAAATCAGGAAAAGATCCTTCGATCTGGTACGAAAAAGCGGCTGACAGCATTCTCGGACCTACGTTCTTCTTCAGGTGCGAGGAGGCGGAAGTTCTTCGGAACGCGATAGAAATCACGAACGGAAACGACGCAAAATATCAGCTTGGCTGTCTGCTGTATAATTACAGACAATATGAAAAAGCAGCAGAACTCTGGGGCGAGTGCGGTGAAGATTTGTTTGCTCAAAGAAACCTTGCAGCAGCACTTTTCAGCCACCTTTCAGATGAGAAAACAGCAAAAACTATCATGCTTTCTGCTCTTGAAAAAGCTAAAAACGAAAAGCAGCTTACAAGAGAATTTGCCCTGTTCGATGCAATGCATTTATTTGAAGAGTCGGATGCAGACCCTGAATCAATTATAGATATTATCCTTAAAAACGGATTTACTCTCGATAATATTGCGACAATACTAGCTAAAGCTTATAATGATTCGGAACAACCGGATAAAGCGCTGGAAGTTCTCTACAGGCAGAATTACGTTGCCTGCGAAGGCGGCGAGCACGCGATCGCAGATCAGTTCATTATCGCTCATTATCAGAAAGGATACTCTGAATACCGAAAGGGTAATTACGAAGTCGCCCTTGATTATTTCCGCAAAGGTCAGGATATTCCGATATCTCTGGGAGCAGGCGTCTGGAATCACTGCAGACTTATTCCTCTGAAATATTCAGAAGCGCTCTGCCTTGAGAAACTCGGAAAAATTTCCGAAGCAAAATCGATATTTGAGTATATTGCAGGGACCAAAGAGGAATATTTCTCCCTGATGTATCTTAGAGAACTTCCATTCTACCGTGCATCGTCTCTTAAGCACCTGGGAAGAAGAAGTGAAATGACCGCGTCTCTCTCGGAAAATCTCAGAAAATGGCGGCACGGACTAAACGGCAGAAACGACGGATTCTTTACCGTTACTCCTTTCCTCTACTCGTTTATCAAAAATCAGGATAAAGTCCGCCGCGCGCATTATCTGTGGCTTATATCTCTTGCTGAATACACTCTCGGAGACGCTGAAAAAGCCATTTCCGATCTTGAGGAAAGCATTGATTGTTACGGAAACAACTTTTACGCAAAATACTTTAAAAAGTACGGCTTTTGCGAATGAATCAAAAAAGTTTTCAACGAAGTGAAAATAAAATATAATTAATTGTCAGAGGTAAATATGGATATAAAAAAATATTTTTGCGAAGAAAGCGAAAAACCGCTGGACAGAATCGTTTCGGACGGAGGACTTGTCGGAATATTCAGGACGCTCGGATGTATCGGAGACAGTCTTGCCTCGGGAGAATTTGAGGTTCTCCAAGGAGAAGAGAGGCATTATATAGACGTTTTCGAATACTCGTGGGGTCAGGTTATCGCAAGAAAGGCCGGAATTAAAGTTTATAACTTTTCAAGAGGCGGAATGACTGCTGAAGAATACTGCACCAGTTTTGCCGAAACTATGGATTACTGGAATCCGGAGAAAAAATGTCAGGCGTACACGATCGCACTCGGCGCAAATGATTTCGGATGGGCAAACGCAACTCTGGGAAGCACCGATGATATCTGCCTTGAAGATTATAACCGCAACGCAAACACTTTTGCGGGTTACTACGGAAAAATAATTCAAAAATACAAGGAAATCAATCCTTTTGCTAAATTCTTTCTTATTACTTTCCCGAAAAACGGTTATGATTACGGGAAGGCGGTTTCTCACAGAGAACTTCTTTACAGGATTGCCGAAAAACTCGGAAACTGTTACGTAATCGATCTTTTGGAATACGGCCCTGAATACGACGGGGAATTCGAAGAGAGATTTTTTATGAACGGCCATATGAATCCGGCGGGATATATCATGTCTGCAGATATCATAGCATCCTATATTGATTTTATAATCAGAAAAAATTATAAAGATTTCGACACGGTCGGTCTGACCGGGACTGAATTCATGAAAGAACGCGAACGCTGAAAAACGGGCAGATTACTCTTTATACGTAATAACAAATAAAACCGGTGCAACTTCGTTTGAACGAGGTTACACCGGTTTTTTGTTTATAAACGGGAAATTCGTTCCCGCTTTAAAAACTTTTGAAGATAGTTTATTCCAACGGTTTTTCTGATTTGTCGTTGATTGTTATCCTGGCATAGAGTTTCAGCGTTCCTCCGGTCAAGCTGTATGATTTGCCGTTATAACGCATTAAACCGAGAACGGTCATGGAACCTTTTGACTGAGTTATAAGGGTATCTCCTATGTTATCCCCTCCAACGCTGATAACTTCTGCGTTCAAACCTCCGGAGTTGCCAACCAGAGTACTTGTACCATAAGCAAAAGAATTATATATCTTCTCCCCTTCGCCGTCTTTTATATTGATATATTTACAGTTCTTTCTTGTGATTTTGTCGAAGAGCATGCTGCCGGCATTATCAATCGAGATGAGATTATTACACTTGGAAGATAACTTTGTCCCCATTCTCAGAAGGACCGTACCGTTCTGAAGACACCCTTCCACCGTCCCGTTTTTGCCGCCGACGGTTATACAGTTGTAATAACAGCACGTTGTGAGCTTTTTTATATAGTGCCGGTCACATCCGCTGAAATCGACTCCGTAACCTGCTGCGGCTATAGAACAATTCACGCAGTACACGCCTTCTCCCTGTCCGCGAATCGCATAAGTCGTTTTAAGATTTTTATCTGCGGGCCCGTTGTCCGGATAAATGATCCTTACGCCGTTTATTCCTGCGCCTGCGCTGAGCGTAATCAGTGCGCTGTCGGAGGGTTTAAACTCACTGCCGTCTCCGTAATATGAAAGGATGACCGTTCCGTTCGTAGATGATGCAGCGTCACGCGTTGGACATCCTGCAGACCCGCGAAGTTCAACTCCTGAGGGAACCGTCAACGGTTGGTCGAGTCTGTAGAATCCTCCGGGAAGATATACCACTCCGCCGGTTTTTCCTGCTTCGTCAAGCAAAGCCTGAACGACTGCTGATACGTCGTATGACCCGCCGACCCCTCCTTGATAAAGATATATATTTGCTTCGGGTTTTTTATAAGAAACGTTATAGTCGAGCGTTATCTCAGCGGCATCTTTTCCCTCTTCCGTTACGATGCTTCCTTTTCCTCCGGTTTCGCCGACAAGACTGACGTTTGCCGCTTTTACGATTCCGCCCGAGTTATTCTGAATGCTGTATTCACTCCCTTCAATCAAACTGTTGCAAACCGTCATACCCCAACGGGAGTCGATTGCGTCAACTTTCAGTCCGATACTGCAATCAGTTATCCGAGCGTCAAATATCGAACCGGCAAACTCTATCCTGTGCCCTTTTACTATTTGTATGCCGTACTTGCATCCGTCGACGTAAAGCCCGGCAAATTCGGTCCATTCAAGATCGCCGAGTATCAAACCGACTGTATTTTCGCGCATATAGGACCTGAGTTTCGATTCTTCTGCGCGGCTTTCGTTAAACGGACAATTCAGCCAGTATTCAGGATTGACGGTAACTCTCTTCCACGTTCCGACGTCCGCCTGATTGTAGACTTCGGCCGCAGTGTACAGGAATGTTCCTTTGAAGTTATCAACGGTAAGCTGCTCGTGAGCGTTATTTTCAAGCACGCACGCTCCGATTCCACAATATCCGTTTATAACGGTGCAGTTTACGACAGACGACAACATATAAGACGAACCCTGCCCTGTAGTATAAAACGTGAACGGATAATCCCTGACGTCTTCAAGATTCTGCTCGGGATAATAAACAGTCAATCCGTTTACTCCCGCAGAACCTCCCAACATAAAGAGTCCTTTATTGACCGCCGTATTTTTCGGAGGAACGGCAATAATTATCGTACCGTAATCGGTACCTTTGTCCGGATCCTGCCAGTCTCCGCGGAGAGTACAGTATGAGGGGACGTTTACCGAACCTTTTACAAGGTACTTCCCGGCAGGCATCCATACGGTGCCTCCTCCGGATTTGCTGACGTCGGAAAGAGCTTTATTGATTATATCAGTGACGTCTTTGACTCCGGTGCTGTCGGCATTATACGGTTCTTTAGTAACGTCGGCCACGGCAATTACAACGTCTTCGGTAGGAAAAACAGTATTTACAATGAAACCCTTACCTGCCATTGCTTCAATAACAGGCGGATCAATCCCGCCTTCCGTAGTAAAACGCAGATTCGCCACTTTACAACCGCTTATCACGCTCTTGGGCGACACCCAATACCAGCGTATATAATCTACAGAGTGAACGTTTACGCCGGTCATTTTAGGCAATTTTATTTTTACGTGGTTCCAACCGTCACTGATATCCTGCCCTTTGAGTATGCCGTTAATTCCTCCCTGCCAATTGAACTCTTCCACATCACATGTACCTGAAGACGTGATTTCAAACTGCGATTCGGAAGTGATTTTTGATACGTCTCTTGCAGACGGAACGTACAGATCGAATTCGAGATATTTCATTTCGCTTATATCGATCGGTGCGAATTCGAATGCATTGACGCTGTTGCCCATTATGAACGTATAAGAGGCATTTTCAATCGTTTCAGTCGCCCAGACGATGTCGGGGGCGACGTTGTAAATAACGTTTTCAGGAGGATTTTCTTCAGGATTCTTGCCGGTAGTTATCGTATCCGTAACGGTCCTTCCGACAGTTGTTAACGACGTTCCTTCTTTTTTCACGGAGTTTTCTCCTTTCGTACACGAAAATAAAGCGAGCGTTGACGTCATCAAAACAACAAAAGATATGAAAATCGCCAACGTTTTTTTTGTTACAGTCATTTAATCTACTCCTTTTGATACAATTTGCAGAATAGCATGAAATCATATGAATAATTACCGTTTGATGACACTATTATAACATATTATTCTATATTTTATTTATTATTCTTTGATTTTCACAGCAAAGAGACAAAAAAACAGCCCGGGATCACTTTATTGTGATCCCGGCTTGTTGATAAAAGTCGTTTTTTCAAAGATATAAACTGATTTTTTCAATCCAGATTTCTCTCTTTTTTTCGGGGCTGATAGTATAAGCAGGACTTGTAGAAGGAAGAGTTTCCATGCTGAGGCTGACGGTAATATTTTTCTCTTTCAAGTATGACTTAAACAGTTGTTCTGCTTTTTTTCCGTTGAAGAAAACCGCCTTTATTTTCGTTTGAGACAGGAGAGTTTCAACGTCGTTGAATTCATCTATTTTTATTGAAGAATC
>JAEEGL014460991.1_pt1 | contig 12100 bp, 7 predicted proteins | sample 9134231 | NCBI WGS metagenome assembly JAEEGL01 (sample SAMN16246548, study PRJNA631951) | gut metagenome | biome: gut microbiome; feature: rumen; material: fiber-attached | host: Bos | place: Iran: Karaj | collected 2018-10
ATATAATATTAAAATAAGAATAAAAATAAAATGAAAGAATTAAAAAATAATAAACAATTATTATTATAAATCAAATCAAAAAATAATTTATTTAACAAATTATCATTTTATTAATACTCAAATTTAATTGTGAAAAATAAATTAAAACAGAACTAATTAAAGAAATTAAAATATAAAAGAAACTACTAATTAAAAAAGAAAAAGAAGTAACTTCAACTTTATTTCCAATTCTCAAAATTAATTTATATTTTAAAAAAAAAATTTCAAAAATAAAAATTAAAATCAATCCAGTTAAAATAAAAAGATAAAAGTTTATTTTTAATTTCTGGATATAATGGTAATTTTTTTTATAAGATGAAAAAATTCATTTGTTCGTGCAAATTTTTTTATAAAATGAATCAAATAATTGATAATTTTTATAATCAATTTTAGTTTTTTTTTATTCAAAATATAACAATTTTGAATAGTAATTAAACTTTGATTCATTAATTGATATTAATTAACAAAATATTAAATTCTACGATTAACACACAATTTTTCACTTAAAATAAAAGAAATAAAAATATTTCCATTATTAATATTATTATTAGAAGAACTTAATCCAAAAAAATTATCTTCATTAAAACAAAATTAATATCATTAATAGGACAATTTTAAATTTCTAGAATTCATAAATAATAATATAAAGTATCAATTCTAATTTTTTGTTTTATAAGCATAAAAATCATTTTTTCTGCTCTCATTGTCAATATAATAATTTCTTTTATTGTATTTGTATTATTATAAGAATTATCTTTTTAATTTTATTTTTTTTTATTTTTGTTTCATATTTATTTGATTCTGATTTTGAAGAATATGTTTTTTCATAAAAATAGTCAAAAATTTATTTACTCTTTTAAAGATTCATTTTTAATAGAAATAGATAGATTTAATTTTTGTAACAAGTGATATATCACCATTAATAAATTATATTTGTGAATTAAGACATTTAACATTAAAATTGATAATTTTATGTAATCATTAATATTAATGTCATAATAATCATAAAATAATTGATTTAGAAAAAATATATGAAGAAGCTAATATATATATATCTATTCTTCAAAATTTAGAAAATAACAATAAATAAATCAATCTAGTTTAAAATTAATTTCAAATACTTAATAAGCATACAGGTATAATATATCATTTATTAAAATTAAAAGATGGAAGATTAATTTCTTGTTCAATAATTCATTAATTATTTTCAAAAAAGTTTCTAATAAGTTATTCAGGAGATAAAACAATGAAAATAAATTAAATTAATTGAAGAAAATAAATATAAAATTGAACAAATATTAGAAGGACATAATGCTATAAATTTTACTGAAAAAAATTTATTTTTGAAGGATTTGTCCATTATTATCGGTATTTTGTTGATTAAGTAAATAAAATTTATGAATATCAAACAAGTCAACAACACAACAATTATCATCTCTATGAAATTGTTTAATACATTCCCTACAAAAATTAGTGTTATTAAAAGAATATAAAAAATGTTTTTGTTTTTCAATATGATGTTCACAAATAGCAGTAAAAGAATCATTAGAATTAGGTTCAATATAATTAGAAATTTTAGGATCATTTTTAAATATTTCACAAAATAAATGAATATTTAATGGGAATATTTCTAAATAATCTAAATTCTTTACTAATGTTTTACAAAATGGATATTTTATTCTTGATTTTTTATAATATGATGATAAATAATTTATACAATATGTATGACCATAGTTTACTAATATTCGAGGTATTCTATCTCCAACATTATATTTTTTACCACTTACTCCACATTTGCCTTATTTCCTCTCATGGTATGATGAATGAAATTAAATTGGAATATAATCTGTTTTTTTCCATTTTTTAAATTTTTTTATTATTTTTTTAAATAGTTAGAATTATTATTCAAAAAAAATAATTACTTTAATATTTAAGTATAAATGCAAAATTCAAAAATAAGATTATAATATAATATAATGAGAAAAAATCAGTCATCAGAGGAAGAACCAATTAAAATAAAATCAGAGTCACTTAAAATAATTATAGATGGTGAATCAAAGAATGAGCACATAAAATGGGAAAAATATAATTTAACATATTCTTCTTTAAGAAAAGTATATGCTTCATCATTTGAAGATAATTATGAATTATGTAAAATAAATAGTCATCCTGTATTAATTGGTTATTTAACAGCATATAAAGATCATTTACCTATGACAATTACTCCAGATATAATATAGGAATTAATATTAATTGGATTTACTCAACATTTAAATAGTAGATCTAGTATGTTAAGGAAAAAAATAGTAAAATTTGAAGGGAAAAAAACAATAAAAATAGATAGAACAGAAAAATATGATTTAAAAGATTTAACAAAAGATGATTGGTATGGAATAATAGATGAAATTTGTTCGAAAATGAATGAAAATATAATAAGTGATTTAATTGATATATTAACACCTAATTTTTCAACTACAACATTAAATTTAAAATAAACAGCTCAAATAACAATGATGTCATCAATGAAACATTTTTTTAAATATGACTTATATATGTGTGGTTATGGAATACAATATATTAATTTAGAAGGAACTTTAGAAGTTTGGGAAAAAAAAGAAAAAGCAGAAAAATTAAAAGAATATGATCTTGAATGGTGGATAGAAAAATTAAATCCTATATTTGATAAAATAATAGAAAGTAAAAAAGGTAATATTGATATTGATTTTTGAAAATTTTATAGATTAAGAGATGAAAAATTTTCATATTCTCAACCTTCAGAAATTTTCCCAAGTAGTAAAATAAAACCTTTTATTGATGGTTGGATTATTAAATTTTTTCCTTATTCTTTTGATGGAGAAAGATATGAATTTGATACTATTGATGAAAATGAAAACTTACCTCAATTTTTTGGTTGAATGTCCAATGAAAATTATATTTGTTCGACTTCATAAAACTTTAGATACTACTTTTAAAAGTGGATTTATTGGAGTTAAACAAGATTTAAAAACTTATGAAATTAAACCTGAAATTGGATGGTATTTAATTGATGGAAATGGAGATGATATATTTACTTATAAACCTAAAGAAATTTATGAATCTCGATTAACAAATAACGAATTGGAACATAGAAATAGAAATAGAAATCATAATGATAATGAAGAAAATCATGAATATAAAATGAAAAAATTGGAATTGGATTTTAAAATGAAAATGATGGAATTATCACTGCAATTTAAAAAACCAATGTATATGAATAATCCAATATATGGAATGAATATGAATAATCCAATAAATATGAATAATCTAATGAATATGAATAATCTAATGAATATGAATAATCCAAAGAATATGTATAATCTAATGAATATGAATAATGTAATTCAAGAAGATCTTGTAAAGAATATGGATAAGGAAATAAAAAATGAAATAGATATTAAAAACCAAACCAATATGACAGAAAGTGAGAAAGAAGATGATGAGAATCAAAAATTCGGCATTAAATATAACATAACATGATATAATAAATTTTATGGAATGTAATTAGGATATGCAATTGATATTTAAAATTTTTTAAAATAAAATTTTGTGCTTTCAAAAAAAAATAATTAAAATTTTTCTTTTAAAAAAAAAATTAAGCCAAATAATTTTCTTATAAATAAATAATTTAACATATTTATGATTATAACTAAAATTCAATGAAAAAAGAAGAAAATTACTATAAATCATTTTTTCTTTTCTCATATTTAAACTTATAACTTTATATAAATATGTAAAGTTTTAAATTTAAAAGTATTATTCAGTTAAATTATCTTACAATCTATTTTCTTCCAAAAGTTTTTTTTAATCTTGAAATAAAATTCTATAGGATTAATTATTTTAAAATGATATATTGACTGAAAATTCTATTTAATCCTATTTCTTTACTTTATTAAACTCATAAATCTTTTTAAGTTTTTTTTCATTCATTATAATAGTTTTTTTTTAATTTGAATTTAATTTTTATTTATTTGAATTTTCATTAAGCAAAAATATTATTAAATATTATTTCATTAACAAACATATATTATAAAAGACTTATATAATTATATTAATTTTATCATTTTAACCTTCAAAAAAATAGATTTAATAATATATATGTAACATGAAAAAAATTAAAAAACGAAAAATATTTATATATCTTCTTCCATATTTTTCAATTTATCCCAGAGAATTAAATTTTCTTGACTAATATTTTCAAAAAATTTTTTATAATAATCAATATTATTTTTCTTAGGAAAAGCTCTTTCAAATCCACCAGAAGGTCTTAAAATTTGACAAAAAGCTTTTTCAGCTTTTTCTTCACTAAAATTATTATAATAATTTTCTTTATCATAACTTTGACCATTAATATGATTAAAAGGAATAATTCCTAAAATATTTTCCATGTCAATTAATAATTTACTTTTAATTAAACTATCAACTTTAGTATAACTCATTAAACTTGGAAAAGCATTTACTTCAATTAACCAAGGTCTTAAATTAGAATCTATTAAAACATCAATGCCAAATAGACCAAAAATGTTATTATCATAATAACCAAGATTGTGTTCATAAATTATTTCTTTCTTTAACATTGATAATATTGTTTTAATTGAAAAATCTTTTACTTGTTCCATTATAATATTAAAATCATGATTTTCTCTTTTAAATTTATTTTTCAAAGTATGAAGAGTCCATGTATTTCCTTTTTCAGCTTCAGGATCATTATTAATAATAAATTTTTTAGATTTATCATTTAAGGAAGTATTAGTTAAATGAATGTATAAATTCTTTAAAGTTTCTAAAGATAAAACATAATTTTCAGTAGCAACTCTAACTAAACCATCATTATATATATATATTATTAATGGATTTATATTTGTCACTAAAAGATACATTCTTATATCATATTTTTTCCCATTTACTAAATCTGGATTTGATATATATTTTGTTATTATACATGAACGACATTTTATTATATCATTTATAGATTCAAGTAAATGAATTCCTCTTCCTTGATCTCCCAATGTTGGTTTTATTAACCATAAATTATCTAAATTTACTGTATAATTTTTAAATTGTTTCATCAGGTAATTTCGATCTTTTGGTATTATATATGTTGGTGGTAAATAATTAAAATCTTTTGTATATTTATTCTTTAATTTTAAGTAATTTAATACTAAATTATCTTTTTTTGATATTGATAAATATGATATTAAAGGAAAGATTTTTTGGTATTTAAACATATTTGTTAAATATGGTAATTTTGCATTATATATGAAATTTGAAGAAAAATGATTATTTACTTTTATTATATTATTATACTCAATACTTTCATGTAAACAATTATATTCTTCTTTATTTGGATATATTGAAGATAAAACATAATATTCTTTTTCTTTATTTGATAATGTTATTTTTGTTATATTATATTCTGATAAGTTCTGTTTTATTTCTGTTAATGGGGAATAAGCAAAAAAAACTGTTCTTTGAGGTATTTTACAATATTTTGAAGGATTTAATAAATTTAATTCTTGTTTTTCTATATTTATTATTTCTGGATAATCTATTAAATATTTTTCATAATCATATAAATTATTTTCTGATGTTAATTTACTTTTTTTAGCTTCTTTTTCTTTGAATAAATATTCTTGATATATATTTAAATTTTGAAATATTATTTTCTTTTGACTTTTATATAAACATTTTATCAATCCATTTTGAATATAATATTGAGTTAATAAAATTAATCTTTCATCATAATTACATATATTACCTATATAAAGACATTCTTGATTATTTATATTAAAAATTAAATTACATCCTAAATTATTAATTTCATACCAATTACTTTTACTTAAAATAGACAAAGTTACCTTTGTTAAAGGTAAATTATTATATTTATTTTCTAACATAATATCTTCTAAATATAATGAATAATCTAAATGAACAGTATTTGTATAAGAAAGTTTAATTGTTTCTTTACTTAAATTATAATTTTTAGTCAACAAAACAATTAAAAATGAAATTTTTTTAGAATGAAATAAAAAATTTTCAACTTCATATTTTGATTCAAAACCATATCTTAATAAACTATTAAAATTAAAACCTAAAATATGAATCATATTATGTACCATTTCACTTAAGAAAAAACTTTTATAAGAATAATATTTATAATTAACAGGTAAACCAATTAAAGCTATTATTGGTTTATATGTTTTATCATCAATTGCACAAATTCCACTTTTATAATTTGTAATTTCTTCATCTAAATATAAAAAAATTAATAAATCAGTATTTATTATTTTTGGTAAATTAGTTAATTCTAAATTATTTATTTTATTACCACATATATTTTTATTTTTTATTGATATTAAATTTGAATTTAAAGAAGTTAAAATTTTACTAAATGAATAAGAAATTTCTGAAAATACATGTTTTATATTATCTATATTATATTTTGAAATTTTTGAAATTAATTCTTTTTGATTATCAAATATTGAATAAATAAATGTAATATTTAAAGGATGAGAATTATTTTTTAAAGAAATAGTAGATATTTTTTTAGGAATTTCAAAAGGAAAATTTTCATTAAAACCACATTTACTTTTTATTAAAGAAAATTTTATTATTATTAATAAAAAGAAAGCATGAAATTTCATTATCTTTTTCATGTAAATTAATTAATATTAACCGTTAAATAAGTATTTAAAAAAATAAATATATTAAGAAAAAAATTATTTAATTTTAATTGAAAAAAATATAATATCTAAAAATGAAAAAAAGAAAATAAAATAATATTAAGTTCAATAATAATTAAAAAATAATATAATGCAAAAGGATCACATAATAAACCATTAAAAAGAATTTGATATCAATTTTAATTTCTTTTCACTTAATTGATTCTTGTATTTTTTATTTAACACAAATTCATTATAATGAAAGTTTAATATGTTCTTATAAAGAAATTTATGTAATTTTAATTAATAAATTACATTATATCAAAAATATGGAATTGTGAAAATAATTGAATTTTAAATTATTTTCTTGTTCTAATGATTCTACTTTTAAAATAACTTATAAAAATAAAAATAATAGTTGATTGTGAATGTAATATTTCTATTTATTTTAAAAGGTGATAAAAATTTTAAAACATATTATCAAAGTAATATTTATAGAAAAAATATAATAAATTATTCTACAAAAAATGTTATCAAAGATATTAAAACTCAAATTAATAATATTTTAGTAAATCCTCATTTTTCTATAATTCTTGTTCTGGAATTTTATATTCTGGATTTAATTTGACTCTACTTCTGACATTAATGTGTATGATTTTTATTATTTTTTTATTTATCATTATTTCTTGTTCAGTTAAAAATTGTTTTTTTTTTGTTTGTTGTGAATTAAAGGGGTAAGAACAATTTTAAAATTAAATGATAATAATATTATTTTATTTGGAAAAGGAATCAATATTATTGAATTTGATAAGAAAAATAATAACATAGTTCATATTTGCCAATTGAATAATACTTCAAAAACTTTTAAATTTTCAGGCAAAAAAATTAATGATAACACATTTGCCATTATTACAAATAATATAACAATTCAAATTAATAATATAAATTAAAAATATTATAATTATAATTTACCATTCAATTAATTTAACATTTTAATCAAAAAATGGTGGTGTGATAGAAATATTATTTTCTAAAAAATATATAAAGAAAACAAAAATATTTATTATATTAATAAATCTTTATATGATTTAATTTTATGTTAAATTATTGATGAAAAAGGAAGTGATTCACTTATAAATATAAATATGAATAATTAACATTTATAAATAGGAAAAAACAAATAATAAAGATATTGATTTATATGTTGTATTAAATTATTAAATGATTACTTCTGAATAATATGGAAATGGAGAAATAAAATTATTAAAAAAGATTAATTCTTTTTTCAAAATTAAAAAAATATTTAAATAAATAATTATATTAACATTAAATTAATTATTATCAACATTATCATTTTGTTTAACTGTAATTTTCATTGCTTTTTCTTTATATATTTCTTTTTTAGGATTAAATTTAGTGAATTCTTTTTTATTTTCTTTTTTTTTATTATTCTTATTAATTTTCTTAACATCATTATTTTTAACTTTAAAATAAAAATTTTTTTCCTCATCATTAGGTTCTCTTAAATCTAAACTCATATCTTTAAAAATAAATAAAGCACCATCAGAATTTAACAATAAAGGGAAATTTCCAATTAAACAATATTTATTATCAGTTAAAGAAATAAAATCTAAATTTAATATTTCATCCATATAATAATACATTTCATTATTTGAAATTTTTAAACCAAATAATTCTAATTGATTTAAATTCCATTTTTTAATATTTGAAATTCTAAATAATATATCTCTTATAAATTGGTCTATTGTTATAGTTTTATTTGTTATTATTTCTATTGGTTCTGAAATAATCCATTCACTTTGATTAAAATATCTTATTGAAAAATTTATTATATCTTCTTTTTTTTCTGTTTCTCCTTTTTCATTTGAAATTAATATATTTTCTTCTAATAAATATTGATATATTAAATTTGAATTTTCCTTAATATCAGTTTCACAAATTTTTTGGTTTTTATTTAAATAAATCATTCCTGCTTTAAAATTATTTTCTTTTCTTAAATATAATTGTTTATTTTCTTCAATAACAATTTTTTTATTATCTTTTATAATTTTATTAATAATAATATCAATAGTATCATTTTTATTAATTGTAAATAAACCACAATCAATTATTTTATAAGGATATAAATTAAAAGAAGAATTATCAAAAATATACTGTTGAAGTTTAATATTAAAATCTCCTTCTTTAATTGGAGTTCCAAAAGAAATATATAATGTTAAAACTTTAGAAGTATATTTTTCAATTTTATCATCTAATTTTTTTATTTCTAATCCATTATGACTATTTTTTTTCATTATAAAATTATTTATTGGAATATCTAAACTTTTACTTATTTCTTCTTTTAATTGACTTATTGTTTTTTTTGGATTTATTTCTAAACTTTTATTAAATTTATATGAATTTACTGTTATTCTTTTTATTTTTTTCATTTCTTCTTTTGATATTGGAGTATTGAAAATTACTTTAATATTTGGAATTTGATTTTCAAAAAATAATTTAAAATTACTTTCTTCTAAAGTTTTATTTTCTTCTAAATATAAATTTAATTGACCATCAACAAAATAATTTTTTCCTTTCATTTCTTTTGTATATTCTAATAAATTATAATTATTAACTCCATAATCTTGTTTTTTAAGAATTAATATAGAATTATTTTGATTAATATTAAATTTCTCTTTTATAATTTTTGTGATTTCATCATAATTCATTTTTTTATTAATTGGAATTTTAATAAATTGACTTTTATCTAAAGAATTATTTGTCATAAAATTATCATCCCATTTTATAACATTAATAAAAGTATCATCAATATCAAAAGGTTTAAATTCTTCATTTGGTTTTTTAATTTCTAATTTATAAATATATTTAGTATGAAAATTTAATTCTTCTAAAGTTTTATCTTTATTTTCTTCATCATCATTTATTATATTTATTAATTTTTGATTATCCATTATTATTATTCTACAATCTTTTGTTTCTATATTTAATGCAAATACTTCTATAAATTTATTTTTTAAATCAATTATTTTATTAGTCTTTCTCAAATCTATAAATTCAAATTTATCATTATGATAAATTTTTAAATTTAAATGACTTAATCTTTCTTTTTCATCATTTAATAATTTTTGATATTCTTCTTCTTCAAATTTAATTTCATTGAATAAATAATTATTAATATCAAAACTGAATTTTTGATTATCTAAGGAAGAATCTTTATAAAATAAAATATAAGAAGTATTATCATTTAAATTAGAATTATTGCCAGAAATTTGATTTTTAAATTCTTCAAAATTAGAAATTTCAAAAACAAAATTATCATCAAATTTATACCATTTATTATCTTCAAAAGATTTAATTAAAGAATAATAATGACCTCCCATTGCACTTCCACAATGAACAATAATAGAATATAAATAATAATTAATATTTATTCCATTTATTTCATTTATTTTTTCATCAAAATCAAATTTAGTATTTATCTTTTTTTTCATTTGATGAATGTAATCATATTCAAATCTATTTAAAGCTAACATTAAAATTTTAGGTATTTTTTTTATTTTAATATATTTTTCTCCTATTACTTTCTTATTACATTTATCACATTGATATAAATTATCATCTTTTAATTCTTCAATAGAAAAAAATTGTTCTAAACTTTGTTTTAAAGATTCAATTGTTTTATTATTGTTTTTAACAGGAATAGATAAATCAATAAATTTTTCTTGATGAATAGATTCATTTTCACATTCAGTACATTTAATAATATTTTCTAAATCTCCTTGAAAAAGATTATATATTTCATTATTATTTAAAGCATCAAATAATATATGAATTAATTCTTGAATATCATTTTGTTCATTTTCTTCATTATGAAACCATTGAAAAGATTTAGTTAAATTTTTTGTTTCTTCTGAATTTCTATATTTTAATTGTAATCTTGCAAATAATTTACTTAATTGATAAGGTATACAATCTTTTTTTTCAACATGAATTTTTGAATTGTATTCAAAGTTTAATATTATTTTCCGAAATTCTGGAGTCATAAATAATGTTTGAATTAATGAATTTAAATAACATGTATTTCCTTGATTATATAATCCTATATATTTATCTTGATTTTTTGTTGATTCATTATTGTTTTTTTCTAAATGTTTTTTTGGAAGATATATTTCTATTGACATTCTTTTTTTTTAAGTTATATATTATTTTTATTTATTTCTTTTATTATTTTTTATATTATTTTTTTATTTATTTTACACAGTTACTTTATTTAAAAGTGAATGAAATAAATAAATGTTTTTTTTAATTATTTATATTTTTTTTTCTAAGTTAAATTTTAACATTTTGTTTTTAATAAAGTTTTCATCTGTTCGAATTGGATATTTATTTGCTAAATGAATATTATAATTTTTTTCTTTTTTATAAATCGCAGGTAATTTACTTTGTTCAGACATGGAAAAGTAAGTTTTATTATTTATTCTTTGAGTTATTTTATCAGTAGTTTTAGAATTATAAGAAAAAGGAATCATATTATAAAAGTTTTTATTAATTTTAACTGGTTTATTATTATTATTTGAGTGATTGAATAGAAATTTAGGTTTAAAAATAATATTAGTGTTTTCATTTTTTCTATGAAGATTTAGTTTAAACAAATTAAAATCAGTATATTTTTTTTTATTAATATTAATTTTCTTTGCATAATCAGAAATTTCATAATCAGTAGAAATCATCATACTATTAAATTTACTTCTATTACTAGAATTATTAATATTACTGATATTTTGACTGAGAAAATTACCTCTATTTGGACTAATAAATTTAATATCAGAATTTAAATCATAATATCTTCTATTTCCATTTTTAATTCTTTTAAAATTAATTTTATTCTTATTTATTAATTTTCCATTTTCAAAATAATCTTTATATAAATAAGGAATATTCTCTTCAATAGTATTATATTCAGTTAAAATAGGTTGATTTGAAATATTATTTGAAATAGTAGGAATAGTAGTAAAATTAATATGATTAATGTTATTACTGAAATTAAAATAATTCTCCTTAAAATCATTTTCATCTTTGAATTTTTCTTCAAAAATTTTTTTTCCTATTAAATAAAATTTATGTTTCTTAATATTTTGAATATTAATTCTTTCCTGAGGATTAGTATTTAAAATTTTACTAATTAAATCTCTACATAAAGGACTTAAATGATTAGGAAATTGAAAATCACAATTAATGATTTTTTCAAATAAAACATCATTATCTTTATCTTCAAAAGGTAAATAACCACAAGTCATAGCAAATAAAATAATTCCTAAAGCCCAAATATCAGAAAAAAAGCC
>JAEEGL013888097.1_pt1 | contig 12099 bp, 8 predicted proteins | sample 9134231 | NCBI WGS metagenome assembly JAEEGL01 (sample SAMN16246548, study PRJNA631951) | gut metagenome | biome: gut microbiome; feature: rumen; material: fiber-attached | host: Bos | place: Iran: Karaj | collected 2018-10
CCGTAGTCGGGAAAGGGAAAGGACGGATCGGCGTCGATGGCGTTCCAGACGAAGCCGATGCGGCCGGCTTCCGAGCTCTCCTCCAGAATGGCGGCGCAGTTGTTGCAGACAACCAGCGCCTCGTCGCCGGAAGCAAGGCGCTTGCGGTCCGTGCGGCAACATCCGGCGGGGTCGATGCCGAACCGCGCCTTGACATAGGCTGCAAGACGGGCGCTGGCTTCGGGGTAGTCGGCTTTGGACTTGCAGCTGGGAAAGAAGAACGCAGCCATGTCTGCTCCTTGCGTCTGCTTGCTTGACTGATATATAAAAATCATATATCGTGAATTCACAAAAAAATATATATTCAATGGAGGATGCCGTCAAGATGGATCTCGCCACGCTGCGCTACTTCTGTGCCGTTGCCTCCGAGGGCAGCGTCTCCAAGGCCGCGAAAAGGCTGAACTACGCCCAGTCCAACCTGTCCCAGCGCATCAAGCAGCTGGAGGAGGAACTTCATGCCCCTCTCTTGAGGCGCCTTTCCCGGGGCGTGGCGCTGACGGGACAGGGCGAGATCCTGCACCGCTACGCGGAGCGCATCGTGAAGCTGGCCGAGGAGGCGGAGGATGCCGTGCGGAGCGGCGAGGAGCCCAAGGGGTCGCTGCGCATCGGCTCCATGGAGTCGGCTGCGGTATCCTTTCTGCCGGGACTCCTGGCCCGCTTTCACCGCCTGCATCCCGGCATCCGCATCGAGGTGCGCACAGGCGTTTCCGAGCGGAGCCTGCGCCTCGTGCTGGAAGGCGAACTCGACGGCGCCTTCGTTGCCGGTCCCACGGGCCATCCGGACATTGCCGCAGCGAACGTGCTGCAGGAACGCCTCGTGCTCCTGAGCGGGGCGGACGCGGAACCCGACGCTCCTGCCGCAGATCTGCTCCGCCTTCCCCTGCTGGTGCTGCCAAGGGGCTGCTTCTACCGGAAGCTCCTTGAACGCTGGCAGGAAGACGAGGGAATCGCCGGAGCCCAGATTATGGAGTTCGATTCGCTGGGCGCCATCGTGGCGAGCATCAGCGCCGGCATGGGGGTGGGCTTCATTCCAGCCTCTGCCGCCGCCTCCTTCACTGCCGGCAGCCTGCTCCGGAGCCATGCGGCGCCGGACCGGTACGGCCTTGCGACTGTCCGCTTCGCCTGGCGCCGCGACAGGCGCATGGACAGGGGCCTGCAGGCCTTTGTGGACCTGGCTGGCCGGGGAATGGCATAAGGCCGCCTTGCGGGCGGCAGACGCAGCCTGCTTTTTGGGCAGCCCCCCTCCCCGGGGGGAGGGGGGCTGCCCGGCAGGGCGTCAGCAGGGATCTGCCCTGAACTGGAGCCCAGGCCTGAGGGAACTCCCCGAAGCTGACGCCGCCTTGTCATCTTCTCGCAGCGCCCGCAGACGCCGCGCCGCCCTTGAACGCGCCATGGAGGCGCCGGCTTCCGCCCCGGCCATGCAGCAGCGAGGCTCGGAGATCCGGCTCAAGGCCGCGCTCCACGCCTTCGGGCAGCGGCTCGCTGCAGGGGAACAGCCGGCCGCTTCATGGGACTGGGGCGCTAGGCAATCCGGCTATCTGCCGATCTGCAGCGCTTCACCTGCCCCTGCCACCGTGCCGATATAGACCGCAAAGCTGTCGTCCTTGCGGAACAGCGCCAGCCCATAGCCCTTTTCCTTGGCATAGGGCTTGAGGATGTCGCCAAGGGAGGACTTGGGAGCGCCCTTGGCAGCCGCGCATGCGCTCTGGAAAGCCTTTTCAGGCAGGAAAAGCAGCTTCAGCGCCTTCTTGCCGTCGCCTCCCCAGCTGCCCATGGCCTCCACGGCGGCTTCCCGACTCTGCTCTGCCGTCTTGTCCAGCAGTATGGCCACGGCACCGTCGTTGTCGGCGGCAGCCGGAACGAAGCCCTTCTCCTCCATTGCCGAGAGGATCATGCCCATGAGGCCGTTGTCCAGTGCGCCCTTGAGCGAAGCATCCCGTATCTTGCCCTGTTCCGTGCGCACCACGGCCGCGAGCTTGTAGCCGTCCCAGACAACGCCGCCCTTCAGCGCCTTGTCCGCCCCTTGGGCCTTGAGCTTCAGCGGGGCGAGCGTCTCCACGCCGGCCCCCGGAACAAAGCTGTCCAGCGTTGCCTCAGGCGCGGCCTGAACCGGCAGCGCGCTGCCAATGACGGAAATCATGGCCGCAAGCATGAGCGCGGCGCCCCATTTCTTCAACTCGTTCAATGTTCACTCTCCTTGTCAGGTTGTCTGCATTCCGCCAGCCCTGGCGCCCCGGGATGCAGCCTCTTCTCGAGCAGGCGCAGGATCGGACGCGCCCGCGGACTCCTGTTCCTTCGCCGTGGTCTTGCGTTCCAGCAAATCCAGGCGATCCTGCTCCTCCACTTGTGCGGGCGGACAGCGGCCGCAAGGGGGCCGAGTACGTCCCTCCCGTCTTCGCGCTGTACACTTCTCTGCCCATGTGCACAAGTCCACCCGCAGATGTCCAGTCCCTGGCAGAGCGACGCCAGAAATAACGACTTCCGGGGCTGCGGCGAGACCCTAGGCGCCCTGGCCCCAGGCAAGCGCACCCGTCTCCAGCAGCGTCTCCGCCCGCATTCCAGACCGCCTTCCGCCCCAGGCGATCCGCACCGCCGGCGCAGGCATCGGCCGGAGCGCAGTGCACCCAGGGCTGGATGCACGCCACCGGCCAGAGCGGCCCGCAGCACAGGCCCGCCGCGAAGGGCAGAACAGATCCTTCGCGAAGGCATGGTTCAGCAAGGCCCGCGGCGGGGCGGCCGGCAGGGCGCGATGCCTGCCGGCGGCGCGGGCGTGCCGGGACTGCCGGGGAAAGGCATCTGTCCGGCAGGAGGGGCTGGAGCTGCCAGACGGCATCGCCTGGGTCAGGATGCCGGCGCGTCGTCGCGCGTTATGGCGCCCAGGGACTTGAGCAGCTTCTTTTCCTGGTACATGAGGCAGTCCGCGCGCTCGAAAACGGCATGGAGGTTCCTGTCCTCGCCGGCGGCGAAGTCCGAGATCCCGCCCGAGACAACGACTTCCCCGCTGTCAATGTGCTCCACGGAGAGATCGTGGAGGCGCTGCATGAGCTCCAGGCGCCGTTCGTAGTCATCGCCCTTCAGGAGCACGACGAACTCGTCGCCGCCGTTCCGGAACACGGGGCTGTGGACGAAGATGTGGCTGATCATGCGCGCGGCGCTCTTGATGTACTCGTCGCCGGCCTTGTGGCCGTACGTGTCGTTGACATGCTTGAGGCCGTTGACGTCGCAGACGGCGACGGCGAAGGGCTCTGCCTGGCCTCTGGCGATGCGCCCGTTGATTTCCTCTACCGTGTCCGAGAAGCAGTGCTTGCTTCTGACGCCGGTCATGGGATCGACGGTGTACTTGCGCTCCATGTTGCCGAGGCGCGTCTCGCTTTCCAGGGCGCGGCGGGTCATGACGGCGTAGTTGTTGAGGACCACGCCGAGGGCGGCGCCGAAGATGACGATGACCAGGGCAAGGCTCTGTCCGCTGGCGAGCCGGAAGGCATCCAGCTGCCTGGCGCCAAGGGTGCTGTCGCCGTGCTGCTCGCAGAAGGTCTGCATGGCGGCTATGCACTCCCGCGCGGAGTTGATGATCGACTGGTTCATCCAGATCAGCGAGACGAAGAGGACGAGGGAGAGGATGGCTATCCAGACGATGACCGAGCGCCCGAAGCGGCCGGACTTGTCCCTGTTCAGGACGTTGCGGAAGAAGAGGAAGCCGAGAACCGACCAGACGACGAAGAGGAAGTAGCTCTCCGGCTCCATGGCGCTCTCCGAGAAGAGGCTGGACGCAAGCGGCCAGGCCGCGAAGCAGATCATGACGGCTGCGCCGGCCATGCCTGTCCACTTCTCGAGCGAGTCCGCCTGCACGTCGGCCTGCTTCCACGCGCAGGCGGAGGCGATGGCGTAGACCAGGGTGGCGCCCAGGACCGTCACGTCCACGATCCAGCCTATGGCCGTCCTGCCGAGGAAGGGCACGGCGAGGGAGACGGCCGCGACGAGCATGACGGCCCTGGCGGGCACGCCGTGCCGGTTGAGCGCGGCAAAGCGTCCGGGCAGGACGCCGTCTCTGGCCAGGGCGTAGAAGAGGCGGCTGAGGGCGAGGATGTTGCAGCCGAGGCTTGAGAGGACGAGCGCGAGAAGCGCCAGCATGAGGATGCCGATGCCGAGGTCGCCAAGGTAGTGCCTGGCTGCGTAGAAGGCGGGCAGGCCTTCGATGCCCTGGAGGTTCGGCAGATCGCGGATGTACTCAAACCAGGTCGCGTAGCGCTCTGGCCATGCCGAAGCCGAGAGCAGGATGACGAAGGTGTAGAGCACCGTTGCCGAGACGGCCGCCACGATGAGGATGCGGAAGGACTTGTTGGGATGGAAATCGAATTCCCCGGCTGCGTGGGAGATGCTCTCGAAGCCGATGAAGGCCCAGGGGGAGACGAGGGCTATCTTGACGACCTGGGAAAGAGCCTCCGCATTGGGGGCGAAGGCCGGATCGAAGGGCGCGGGGGCACCGTCCTGCCCCATGCCCCGCATGGCGGCTGCGAAGCAGACTGCGATAGCCAGCGAAAAGCATGCCGCAAAGCCCGTCATGAGGCCTGCCACGGCCTTCTTCCTGCCCAGACAGATGGCCGAGAAGAGGATGATGGCCGAGGCCGTGAGCAGGATCTCGCCGAGGTAGATGTCGTAGTCGAAGATGGAGTAGAGCCGGACGAACTCGAAGTCGTCGCCCAGAAAGTACCTCGCGAAGAGCGGAATGGCCGTGGCGTTGGCCCAGAACATGGCGAGGTAGGTCAGGGAGAGGAACCAGGCCGCCAGGAAGCCGTAGTCGTGGCCGAAGCATTCCTTTGCGTAGGTGTAGACGCCGCCCGCATCGGGGCGGCAGATCATCATGTAGTGGTAGTTGCGGGCAATGATCAGCATGAGCAGGGCGCCAGCCAGCAGGCCGAGGACGCTGCCGGCGGGGCCTGCCTTGGCCAGCCAGGCGCCTCCGGTGATGACAAGGGATCCCCATCCTATGCTGGTGCCGAGGGCCATGGCCCAGGCGCCTGAAGGGCCCAGATAGGGCGCAAGCCGCTGCTCTTGGTCAGCCATCTCCGTTCCTCCTTGACGGGGGCCGTTCGCGACTTCGCAGAAGACGGAGACGGGACGTCCCTCTTCTCAGCTAATGCCACGCACGCCGCATGATGACAAGACCTTCCTGGTTCTGGCTTCTGGGCTTCTGGCGCATCCGGTGCCGGCAAGGCCGTCTCCTGCGGGGCCCGGAAACGGCGCCGTCCGGAAAAGTCCTCCGACTGGCTGTCCGGAAAGAAGGCCGTCATGGCGGAGCCGAGGAAGGCCTTCGCCCCCGGTCCAGCCCGCCGAAGTCCATGCCACCGCGGACGGGGGGATGCGGACACGATGTCCGGGGGAGGGCGGACACAGGCGGAAGGCAGTCCCGCGCTCGGCGCTGGCCCCGCCGCAGGACGGAGAAGAGAAGAACGGATGCCAGAACAAGTTTAGACATAAAATGCGTCCGCATAGTATAGGCTGCGCGGAACTGCCGGTCCGCAGGGCAGCCGTTCCGCGCGACGTTGCCGTACTATGCAGGCAGGGGGGGCGACATGCCGCTCAATTCCATCGGACACATCAGGCTTCTGGCTGCCGTGCTGTCCGCGCTTCTTTGGCTGCTCGCGCCGGCGCCGGCGGCATCGGCCGACGAAGCCGAACCGGCGACCGTGCGCATCGGCTACTACAAGAACGCGATCTTCCAGAAAGGCGTCCAGCCGGGCGCCGCCAGATCCGGCTACGCCTACGAGTACTGCCTCAAGATCGCCGAATATGCGGGATGGCAGGCATCGCCAGCGGCTCCGCAGAACGGCACCCCTGGTGGTGCCAAGCCCCCGCACTTCCTGCCGGCAGGGAAGCGCGACGTCTGCTTCTGGCCGGGAAGGATGGCCCTGGATCTTCCCCAGTCGCCGCCATCCCTTCCGCCAAGGCGCCAAGGCGCCGGCGCAAAGAACGCGCTCCAGCCCCTGCCTCATCACCATGCCCGGCGCGACGATCCAGACCTCGGGCCATCCTGGACGCCTGGCATGCGTCCGCCCGCCCGCCTGGCTCCGCCCAAGGCTCAGCGCGTCGCCGATCTTGAAATCGGAACCTGCGGGAGGGCTCGCCGCATCTTGACATCCAATTCGCAGGAACGAATAGTGGCCCTAGTCCCACACCCCCATCCGCCCCCGCAGCGCAGTGCGCTGAACGCCGGGAGCGGCAACGCCGCAAGCCGGAGCCCCGACACGATGAAGCTCGCCACCTTCGCCCTCTGCGCGGCAGGCGCCTTCTGCCTCATGGCGCTGCCTCTGCCCTCCTGCGCCCGCCCCCTGCCGGCGGCATCCAGCCCGGATGAGATTCCCGAGCCCGAAGCGATGGCTGGCGGGGGCGTCTCGGACTTGTCCAGCAGAAACGCGCCCACCAAGATTGCCTCCCGGGATCTGATCCGCTTCAGCTGCCAGTTCAACGCCCTGCCGTCGCCGTCCGTCCCCTGCCGGGACGGCAGCATCCGCATCTCCGTGCACTCGGGCGAACCCGCCGGACGCTACAGCGTCGAGCTTGAAAAGACCGCCCGGGGCGCCCGCTTCCGCGTTGCCTGCGCCGACTGGCAGAGCGGCAGGGAGACGCACCGTGCGGAAGGCGATGCGCCGGCATCCGCCCTCGCCGGCCTCCAGCGCATTCTGGAAGAGCACGACACCGCCAGCCTCAACGGCTACTACAAGCGCAACACGGCGCTGGGCGAGGGCTTCCGCCTCGATGTCCGCTACGCCTCGGGCGAGTCCATCGCAGCCGGCGCCGAAGGCGGCGCCTCCGTCATGCCTGCCAGGGGGCTTCCGCTGGAAGCGTTCCGCAGGTTCTTTCTGGAGCTTGCGGCCAAGGCCGGCAAGCCGCTCTACAATGACAAGCCCCTGCAGGGCGGCATCTCGTTCCTGCAGTACGAATTCCTGCTGGCTGGCACGCCTCCCGTCCCCGCCTTTTCGAGCCTGCCGGCCGGCATAGTCCGGCTCGCCATTTCCCGGGAGAACAAGGCCAAGGCCCGGGTCTACGCCGGCTGGAGCAATCCCGCGGAGTCCAGGAAGCGCAACGCCCTTGTCTGGACGACCATCTTTGAAGCCGAGGTGCCGGCCGTCTGGCTGGACCGCCTGCAGGACTGCTTCGGCAAGCACCAGCTCGCCCGCCTCAACGGCTACCGGCACTGCGAGGGCACGGGCGTTCCCGGCATGCACTTCGACCCCACCCTCCGGGCGGCCGTGCGCATGATCGGCGACTGGGAGAGCGGCGAAAGCTACGAAGTGCTGGCCTACGGCAGGGAGGGGCACCTCCCGGCCCGGGACTATCTGGACGACAGCTGGATGCCCGCCTTCTTCGCCCAGCTGGCCAAGGAGAACGGCCTTCCCCTCACGCTCACGCACGAGCCCTAAGGAGTATGCACCATGACGATTCGCCCTCTCTGCGCCCTTGCTGCCTCCGCAGCTCTTGCCTGCCTCGTCCAGGCACCCTGCGCCTTCGCCGGTCCCGGCTCGTCCTTCGCCCAGGCCTCCAGCCGGGGCTCCATCGCCGCCAGCAAAAGCTGCACCGACAGGCTCGGCAGCGGCGAAGTCGTGCTCGTCGAGGAGCGCGAGCACTCCCACACCTGCGGCGGCGAGCCCTGCGCCGACAAGTACATCCATGCCTACCGCTTCGCCGACGACGAGCAGATCTGGCAAATCAACGACCTTGTCGAGGACTGCCCCTTCTCCCCCGAGATCGAGTTCCTCACCCAGGGCCTGCGCATCACGGATCTCGACGACGACGGGCTCAACGAAATCTGGGTCGTCTACCGTCTGGGCTGCCGCAGCGACGTCAGCCCCCTCGACATGAAGATCATCATGTACGAGGGCCGCAAGAAGTACGCCATCCGGGGCTCCCAGCGCATCTACGTGGACGGCGGCTACGACGGCGGCGAATACAAGATGGACGCGGCCTTCAGAGAGGGGCCGGAGAGCTTCCGCAGGTACGGAAAGAACCTGTGGATGGACTGCGCCAATGGCCAATAGCCCTGCCCTTCCCGACCCTGCGCAGGCACGCTCCCAGCGCCCGCGCACGCACCATGGAGTCCACGCCATGACTATCCGCCAGCTCGGCGCCCTTGCCGCCTCAGCCCTCCTTGCCTGCCTCCTCCAGGCTCCTCCCGCCTTCGCCGGTCCCGGCTTGTCCTTCGCCCAGGCCGTCAGCCGGGGCTCCGTCGTCGCCAGCAAAAGCTGCACCGACAGGCTCGGCGCAGGCGAAGTCGTGCTCGTCGAGGAGCGCGAGCGCACCACCTCCTACGGCGAGGAACCCATCCGCGAAAAGCACATCCACGCCTACCGCTTCGCCGACGACGAGCAGGTCTGGCAGATCTACGACTACGTAGACGACTGCCCCCTGGCACTCAATGTCGAGTTCTTCCCCGATGCCCTGCGCATCACCGACCTTGACGGCGACGGCCTCAACGAAATCTGGGTGGCCTACCGCCTGGGCTGCCGGGGCGACGTCAGCCCCATCGACATGAAGATCATCATGTACGAAGGCCGCAAGAAGTACGCCATCCGGGGCTCCCAGCGCATCTACGTGGACGGCGGCTACGACGGCGGCGAATACAAGATGGACGCCGCCTTCAGAGAGGGGCCGGAGAGCTTCCGCAGGTACGGCAGGAAGCTGTGGCTGGAATTCGTCGAAGACAGGCGGGGCAGCTAGCCTCCTCTGCACCCGCACACGCACACCCCCATGGAGTCCACGCCATGACTATCCGCCAGCTCGGCGCCCTTGCCGCCTCAGCCCTTCTTGCCGCCTCAGCCCTCCTTGCCTGCCTCCTCCAGGCTCCTCCCGCCTTCGCCGGTCCCGCCTCGTCCTTCGCCCAGGCCGCCAGCCGGGGCTCCGTCGTCGCCAGCAAGAGCTGCACCGACAGGCTCGGCAGCGGCGAAGTCGTGCTCGTCGAGGAGCGCGAACGGGAATACGCCTGCGGCGGCGATGCCCCCTGCCGCGACAAGTACATCCATGCCTACCGCTTCGCCGACGACGAGCAGATCTGGCAAATCAACGATCTCGTCGAAGAGTGCGACTTCGATCTCACGCTCGAGTTCTTCCCCCAGGCCCTGCGCATTACGGATCTCGACGGCGACGGCCTCAGCGAGATATGGGTGGTCTACCGCCTGGGCTGCTTCAACGACATCAGCCCCCGCGACATGAAGCTCATCATGTACGAGGGCCGCAAGAAGCACGCCATGCGCGGCGTCCAGCTCGTCAATCTTGGCGAACGCTACGAAGGCGGCGAGTACAAGATGGACGCAGCCTTCAGGGAAGGACCGGAGAGCTTCCGCAGGTACGCCAAGAACCTGTGGGCGGAATTCGTCAAGGCAAACTAGGCCGGCCCTGCCGCAGCCCGATGCGGAAGCCCGCCTGGCGCCAAGGAGACAAGCCATGCGTGAAGGACTGCGGCGCCTGCGCCAGCTCGCGCCTCTTCTGCTCCTGATCTGCGCTGTCCTGCTGCCAGCCGCCGCAGGCGCGGACGCTGGCGGCGCAGGCGCGGAGGGCGCCGGCTGGGGCGACGCCGGCGAAGAGCGCATTCTGGACTACGCCGTGAGCGCCGTCGTCGGCGAAGACGCCGTCATGACGGTCACGGAGCGCATCACGGTTTCCATCGCCAACCGCCGCATCAGGCACGGCATCTTCCGCCTCTTCCCCGTGCGCATCCAGAAGGGGGACGAGCTGCGCCACTACAGCTTCGACGTGGTTTCCGCCACCCTCGACGGCAGGCCCGTGCCCGTCCACGTGCGCGAGCAGCTCTTCACCAAGACCGCGGTCCTGGGGTCCCGGAACCGCCTCGCCCCGGCCGGAACGCACACCTACGAGCTCGTCTGGAAAAGCGCAGGCCACGTGCTCTTCCTGCCCGAGCGCGACGAGATCTACTACAACGTCACGGGCAGCTTCTGGGAATTCCCCATCGATCACGCCTCCTTCACCCTCGCCCTGCCCCGGCAAGGCCGGGTGCAGGCGGTCAGGGCCTACACGGGCAAGCCTGGCGAAGCGGGGACCGGCTGGCGCAAGCTTGGCGATGCCGGCGTCGAGACCACGCGCGCCCTTGAGGCCGGCGAGGGCCTGACCGTCGCCATGGCCTGGCCCAAGGGCGTCGTTGCCGATCCCGGCCTCGACTGGCGCAGCTGGGCAGGCACCCACCGCGCCTGCGTCCTCCTCGGCCTGCCGGTCCTGGCGCTGGGCTGGCTGCTGCTCCTGCGCCTTGCCTGCGGCTTCCGCTTCCTGCCGCCCGTCGTTCCGCTCTTCTCGCCCCAGGAGGGCATGACGCCCGGCGCGGCCGCCAGCCTCTGGCGCCGGCGCTATCCTGCCCTCCTCCTGCAGGCCGACATTCTCTGGGCAGCCGTCAACGGCTACCTGCACATGGACCTGCGCGACAAGCGCACGGTCGTGCTGACCCGCACCGATCCCGCCCGCAGGCCGCGCAGCCGTCCCCTGCCAGGCTGGGCAGCCCAGCGCCTCGAGACGATCACGAACCTGGTTTTCAACGGCGCCCCCCAGGCCGTCGTCGACATGCGCCGGGAGCGGAGGAGCGAAACCAGCGTGCTGACCAAGGCCTACCTCGCGCTGACGAAGACCTACCGCAAAAAGTTCGCCGCGTTCTGGACCGAACGGCGGTGGCCCGGCTGGACGGCTGCCTGCCTCTTCCTCTGCGCCTACTACTTCGGCGCCAGCTCCTGCGCCATGCCCTTCATCGACATCGAGGCCGTGCAGTCGCCCGGCGGCGCCCTCCTGCTCATGGCGGGCTTCACGGGCCTCATCGCCCTCTTCGGCTTCTTCACGCGCGGCATCCTGCTCGAGGGCGAGCTCCTGCGGGCCTGCGTCCCGGGCTTCCTGTGCCTTGCCTCGGCCCTCTGCTTCGCCGTGTGGGTGGCACAGTTCGACTGGATGCTCATGCTCTCCCTCGCCCTTGCCTGGGCCTTCCTCGGCTTCGCCTTCTCCGGCAGGGCGCAGGCCGCCCGGCTGACGCCCAAAGGCGTGCAGGCCTACGTCCGCCTCAAGGGGCTCTGGCGCTACATGAACTATGCCGAAAAGGACCGCCTGGCAGCCGTCAACGCGCCCGAAGACACCGTGGAGCGCTACGAGGAGCTCCTGCCCTACGCCGCGGCCCTCGGCTGTGCCGATGCCTGGCAGAAGCGCTTTGCGCCCCTGCTCGACTACCTCGACTACACGCCGGCCTGGATGCTGTCCGGTGAGGAGCAGACCATTCCGCCAAGCTGGCGGGCCTGGAGCGCCATCCAGGTCCTGGGTCCCGCCTCGGAGCTCGACAGGGCCCTTGCCATGAGCGCCGCCGCCTACGCCAGGGCCATGTACTCCCCGGGCGGCTTTTTCAGCGGCGGCGCCTCGAAGGGCGCTTCCGGCGGGGGGCGCTCCGGCTTCTCGGGCGGGTCCTCCGGCGGCGGATCCGGCGGCGGTGGCGGCGGAGGCTGGTAGCGGCTGCGTTCGGCAGGACGCCAGCCTTTGCCTTGACGGCACCTTGACGGCGGCTTGGCGCCGCGTATAGTTCCGAGCATGGCAGCACGATTTCAGGCCGCAACGGCCTTCTTCCAGATCTACGCCCAGCTCGACCGGCCACTGAAGCGGCGCTTCTGGCGCGTCCTGCTCCTGTCCGGCTCGGTCAGCCTGCTGGAGCTCGTGATCACGGCATCCCTCTCCCTGCTCGGCATCGCCCTCGCGGCGCCCGAGTCCCTGCAGCAGATGGAAGGCATCCAGTGGCTGGTCAGGACCTTCCCGGCCCTCGGCCCCGTGGCCGCCGACCAGAAGACGCTCCTCGTCTGGCTGCTGGCAGGCCTGTGCGGCGCCCTGGCCTTCAAGTCGCTCTCGCTGGCCTTCCTGACCTGGCGCTCGGCCGACTTCGCCCAGGCCGTCGGCGTCTTCTTCAGCACGCGCTTCTTTGCGCTCCTCCTGCACGCCCCCTACCTGTGGCACGTCAGGCAGGATCTGGCCATGCTCCAGACCAGGCTCACCTGGGCGCGCTTCAGCGCGGACTTCCTGCTGGCTGCCCTCGAG
>JAEEGL013964599.1_pt1 | contig 12099 bp, 11 predicted proteins | sample 9134231 | NCBI WGS metagenome assembly JAEEGL01 (sample SAMN16246548, study PRJNA631951) | gut metagenome | biome: gut microbiome; feature: rumen; material: fiber-attached | host: Bos | place: Iran: Karaj | collected 2018-10
GAAAGCCAAGATCGAGGATTTCGCGGTTAAAAACCTCATGGAGGGTAGAATTAACGACGATCTGAGCGTGCTTTACTCGGAATTCCTGATAAAGAGAAAAGATCTGGAGATCGCGGCTGCAATGGCCAAGGTGCTCTTCACGCACAGGCTGAAATGCAGCAATAAGAATATAAGAAGAGTAATAGTATGCCATCCTTCGCTTAACGAAGAAGCTTCTTATGACCTGAACGACGGCGAAGCGTTCCCGAATATTTACGGACCTGATGCCAGCATCCTTCTGGAGGACGACAGAAAAAGGAGGTTCGCGGTCACCATACCGTATACGATCGAGCCGCTTATCGACGTAAAGACCTCGTCGAGGGCGTGCGTGGATATGGGCGTCTGGGATACGGGCCTTCAGCTGTACTGCTGTCATGAGCGCGGCTGGCAGATGGATGTCAATTCCAGAACGGTCTTGAGCTTCCTTAAGGCAGCCGAGAATCCGGAATTTACGAGAAAATACAGAGATACCTTGAGAGGAAAGCTGCTCGCGTATTTCTACAGGCAGAACGATGATCCGTACGCTCCGCATTTTGCCGAGCGCATAAAAGAGATCACCTACGGCCAGGTGAATAAGATACAGACATTTGAGATCCTTATGCATTTCGGGCAGTATGAAAAAGCCTTTCATGTTGCGGACGTGCTCGGCTACGAAGGTATTGACGACGGCAAGCTGCTTGACCTTGCCCAGGAGAGGATCTATTCGGCCGAATACAGATGCGTCGACGAGATCCTGAATCTCTGCGAATACCTGTTCCGCCGCGGAAGATACAGCGACCGCCTTCTCACATATCTGGTAAGGTATTATGCAGGTGTTCCGGACGCCATGGAGGAGGTCTCGGAGAAGGCAAAGGATACGGTAAAAGATATAGCTCCGCTTGAGGAGAGACTGCTCATCACATCGATGTTCGTACATTACATGTCGGACCGCGGCGAGAGGATCCTGGACGATTACGCCAAAGCGGGCGGCAACGCATCCATTATCAGGGCGTATCTTACATACCTGAGCGTATACTATCTGCTTGAAGGACGCGTTATCAGACCTTCCACAGCCGGGTATCTCGCGGCACTCAGCGATACAAAGGAAGATCATCTGACACTTGTAAATCTTGCATGGCTCAAATATGAGTCAGAGCTTGAGAATATCCCTGAGGGTGACAAGGCAAGGATCAAAAAGCTGCTTAAATACTGCAGCGCCGACGGCCTTCGTTTCTCCTTCATGCAGTATTTCTCTCCCGCCCTGTCCGAGGGACTGGATATCGCCGACAGGACTTTCATAGAAGAAAGATTCCCATGCGGCAGCACAGTCCTTATAAATTTCAGGACGGATGACGGAGACTTCAGGACCGAACCGATGAAGGAGCTTGTAAAGGGTATATACGGGCGGGAATTCCTGCTTTTCTACAACGAGACCCTGGAGTATTTCTGTTCGGTCAAGAAAAAGGGCGAGTATTACGATACGGAGATAAAAAAGGTAACGATCACAAGGGCGAAGACGAAGGGCAAAACAAGTTATCACATACTCAACAGAGTACTGGCAGCGATGGCAGCCGGGGCAAAGACCTCCGCCGAGGAGGAAGCCAGAATGTACCTTAAGCAGGAAGCCTGCGCTGAAAAGTTTTTTGATATTATCTGAGGATAAAAGAACGGATGGCGGAAGAATATATCATAGGACTGGATCTGAATAAATATGAGGCGCAGCTTTGCAGATATGACGCCGGAAAAGACGATGCGGAATCCGTAATGGTAACCGCGGGAGGCAGCAGGGAATCGTTCCCGGCACGTCTCGCATATCTGCCCGCGGACGAAAAATGGAAATACGGTATCGAAGCCGACTATTTTATCGCGCACAAAGGGGCGCTCAGAGTGGACGACGTATTCGGTATCGCTTCGGGCGCGAAAGATACGGAACTTGACGGAAAGATTTTTTCTCCGGAATTCATATTGTCAAAATTCATAGCTCTTTCCCTGACATCCGCCGGCATAACCGATCCGAAGGAGGAGCTGCTTTCGCTCGTCGTTACGGCGCCCGCAATAACCCGTGAATTTGCCGAAACGGCAGAAAAAGCCTTTGCCATCCTCGGACTTGACGGGAGAAGAAGCCAGATCATGGATCATGCCGAGAGCTTCTTTTTCCATACGTTTTATCAGAAGATAGATATAAAGAACAGGGACGCCGCTCTTTATTATTTCCCGGATGAATACACGGTGAGCTTCCTTTCAATAGGCGAGAACAGCCAGACAAAGCCGATAACTGTGTTCCCGAAAGTAAGAGGGGAGCAGGTCCTTCCTTTCGAACCGGATGAAAGGGACGCGGCTTTTCTGGATTTCATAAAAGAGACCACCAGCAGGGGCGAATATTCCGCGGCTTTTCTGGTAGGCAGCGGCTTTGACAGAAGCTGGTCGAGGGAATCGCTGGCGCAGCTGTGCAGAGGAAAAAGGAAAGTATTTTACGGGAACAATCTGTTCGCTAAAGGCGCATGTTTTGCGGCTCTTGACAGGAGCGGTGATACAAAGCTTAAGGATGTGCTTTATATCGGCAGCGATCTTGTTACGGAAAACATCGGCATGGAGATGCTGATAGACGGCGAGCCCGGCTACAAGCCGCTTATAAGGGCCGGCGTGAACTGGTATAAAGCTAAAAATGAAATAGAATTCATACTTAACGATGAAAGAGACGTGATATTCCGTACGAGTTCCATGACGGACGGGATAAGAAGAAAGTTCAGGATGACCCTTCCGGAGCTGCCTGTCCGGCCGCCGAAGATGACAAGGCTCAGACTTTCGATAAAATATGAAGAGGCCGGAAAATGCGTGATAACCGTTACCGACATGGGCTTCGGGGAATTCTGTCCGTCTTCGGGGCTTACATGGACTGAAACGCTGAAAGAGCGTCATGCGGAGGAGCGCGGCTGATATGGGAAATTATATTTTATGCGATACATTCGCGACAAAAACTCCATACCGCATCGATAATGTCCAGATGAACATTTATTCTATCGAAGAGCTGTGCTATTTTATAGCCAACTATATTCCGCTTGTTCAGGAAGACTTTATCGGCAGACCCCTTCGCGAATGGATCGAAAAGGAATGCGGCAGAGGGGATATCGCCTCCGGGCTTGAAGAGATCCCGGATGATGAAGACGGATATGCCGCGGGACTTAAGCTGATCCTTAAGTCCGGACATTATTATACTCAGACCCAGCTGGAAAAGTTATATGAGAAGATAGACGAGCAGATCGCGATGCCGGTCATCGAAAAGCTGAAGGTCAGGGCGGATCTGTTCATGAAGCAGAAGAAATACCGTCAGGCCATAATGAATTATGAGGAGATCCTTGAAACTCGGGGAATATACAGCGAACCGGAGGATTTCAGATATAAGGTCTATTACGACCTGGGATGCGGCTATGCGAAGCTTTTGAGACTCAGCAAGGCGCGTTCCTACTTCAGCAAGGCCTGTGAACTGCACTCAGGCGTGGAAAGCCGCAAGGCCTGCCTGGTGGCCGCTTATCTGGACGGCGGTGCGAAGGCATTTGAGGAAGAAGCGCATCGTCTGAATGTCTCGGACGGCGAAAGAAGCACGGTCATTCTGGAACTCGATGCCGTGCAGGCGCCGGAGATCACGGGAGACCTCGGCGAACTGGTAAAGAAATGGGTCAGAAATTATCACGACAGTACGGGGTTGTAAATAAATGCTGGATGTATGTTTGCTTGGCACCGGCGGAATGATGCCTCTTCCCAGAAGATGGCTGACATCGCTTATGCTCAGATATAACGGCAGCAGTCTTCTGACTGACTGCGGGGAAGGCACTCAGATAGCCATAAATAAACACGGATGGAGCTTTAAGCCTATTGACACCATCTGTTTTACACATTATCATGCGGATCACATAAGCGGGCTTCCCGGGATCCTTCTGGCCATGGCCAATTCGGACCGGACGGAGCCGCTGCTTCTTATAGGCCCGAAAGGGATAGACAGGGTGGTAAGAGGGCTGACGGTCATCACGCCCGAACTTCCCTTTGAAATAAGGACGATGGAGCTTACAGAGCCCGAGGTCAGGTTCGAAGTGCAGGGGATAAACGTGACTGCCTTCAAGGTGAACCACAGGATGGCCTGCTACGGTTACTCTTATGAAATAAAGAGGACGGGCAAGTTCGATGCCGAAAGGGCAAAGGCTGAGGATATACCGCTTCAGTTCTGGAGCAGGCTTCAAAAGGGCGAGACCATTACTGACGGCGGAAAGACATTTACGCCCGACATGGTGCTGGGGCCGGCCCGTAAGGGAATAAAGGTGACATATACTACCGATACAAGGCCTACGGAGAGCATCGCGGTCAACGCGAAAGGCTCGGATCTGTTCATCTGCGAAGGCATGTACGGCGAAGCGGATAAATACGCGAATGCGGTCGAAAACAGGCATATGATGATGAACGAAGCGGCAAAACTGGCCGCGGATGCCGGCGTCCCGGAAATGTGGCTCACACATTATTCTCCATCGATGACGCATCCCGAAAATCACCTGGACGATCTTAAAAAGATCTTTCCGGGCACGGTCATCGGAAAAGACGGCATGTCGGCGGAACTGAATTTTGAAGAAGACTGAAAAATGAAAGATATACTGATACTCGGAATAGAAAGCTCATGTGATGAAACGGCGGCAGCTGTCGTAAAGAACGGACGGGAAGTGCTTTCGAATGTTATTTCTTCCCAGATCGACATACATACTCTTTACGGAGGAGTCGTTCCGGAGATCGCTTCGAGAAAGCATATAGAAAGAATAAATCAGGTCATAAAGGAAGGGCTTTCGCAGGCGGGCGTGACGCTGGCGGATATAGACGCCATAGCCGTGACCTACGGACCCGGACTTGTGGGAGCGCTGCTGGTGGGCGTTGCGGAAGCCAAGGCGATAGCCTTTGCGGCAAAAAAGCCGCTGGTGGGCGTGCATCATATAGAAGGACATATTTCTGCCAATTATATAGAGAATAAGGAACTGGAACCTCCGTTCCTCTGCGAGATAATCTCCGGAGGGCATACGCATCTTGTGATCGTAAAGGATTACGGGGAGTTCGAGATCCTGGGACGCACCAGGGACGACGCTGCCGGAGAGGCTTTTGACAAGGTGGCAAGGGCCATAGGCCTCGGCTATCCCGGCGGACCGAAGATCGATAAGGCCGCGAAGGACGGAGATCCCTTTGCCATAGAATTCCCGAGGGCGCACCTTGAAGATTCCTATGATTTCAGCTTCAGCGGACTTAAATCCGCGGTGCTTAATTACCTGAACAAATGCCGCATGACGGGCGAAGAAATAAGCGTGCCCGATGTCGCGGCATCCTTCCAGCAGTCGGTCGTCGATGTGCTTACGGGCAACGCCCTGCGCGCTGCAAAGGAATACAAGGCTGACAGGCTTGCTCTTGCCGGAGGCGTGGCCTCGAACAGTGCACTTCGGGCGGCCTTCAGGGAAAAATGCGAAAAAGAGGGTATAGCCCTTTATGTGCCTTCGCCGGTATACTGTACCGATAATGCTGCGATGATCGCCTGCGCGGGGTACTACGAATATGTAAAGGGTGTGCGCAGCGGCTACGACCTGAATGCTGTGCCGAATCTGAAATTAGGGGAAAGATAAAGGGCAGACCGATGAGAATAGGCACAGGATATGACGTACACAGGCTTGTTGAGGGCAGGAAGCTTATAATAGGCGGAGCTGATATACCTTTTGAGCTGGGCCTTCTGGGGCATTCTGATGCGGATGTGCTGCTGCATGCGATAATGGATGCGCTTCTGGGGGCGGCTGCTCTTGGAGATATCGGGCTGCATTTTCCGGATAATGACGACAGATATCTGGGTATCTCCAGCCTTGAACTTTTAAGAGAGACCGGCAGGCTCATAATAGAGGCCGGATATAAAGTCGGAAATATCGACGCGACGATCGTAGCGCAAAAGCCGAAGCTGCGTCCTTATATAAATGAAATGATAAAAAATACAGCGGCTGCTCTGGATATCGACGAAGGCCGGGTCAATATAAAGGCCACGACCGAAGAAGGCCTTGGTTTTACCGGTGATATGTCAGGGATCGCGGCGCAGGCGGTATGTATCCTCGAATAAAACGACGGGATGTACGGCCGTCGGAAGGCTGCTGTAAACGATAGCATTTAATAATTATGTAAACTTGCGGAGAAGAGAAATGAGATTTTACAACACACTTTCAAAGAGAAAAGAAAAATTTGTTCCGATAGAGGAAGGCAAGGTGCGTATCTATGTCTGCGGACCTACGGTCTACAACCTCATCCATATAGGAAACGCCAGGCCGATGATCGTGTTCGATACGCTCAGACGCTACATGACATATAAGGGCTACGAAGTCAATTATGTCTCCAATTTCACGGATGTGGACGACAAGATAATCGCCGCCGCAAATGAAGAGGGCGTATCCTCCGAGGTGATCTCGACCCGTTATATCGCCGAATGCAAAAAGGACCTGGAGGAGATGAACATCCTTCCGGCTACCACGCATCCGCAGGCTACGCAGGAAATAGACGGGATGATCGCCATGATCTCGGACCTTATCGAAAAAGGCTTTGCCTACGACGTCAACGGGACCGTTTATTTCAGGACCAGGAAATTCGATGAATACGGAAAGCTTTCCCATAAGAATCTGGATGATCTCAGATCCGGAAACCGCGACATCAAGGTCACCGGTGAGGAACAGAAGGAAGATCCGCTCGATTTCGTGCTCTGGAAGCCCAAAAAAGAAGGCGAGCCTTTCTGGACATCGCCCTGGAGCGAAGGCAGACCGGGCTGGCATATCGAATGCTCGGTAATGTCAAAGAAATATCTCGGTGAACAGATAGATATCCACGGCGGCGGAGAAGATCTCATTTTCCCGCACCATGAGAACGAGATCGCCCAGAGCGAAGCCTGCAGCGGAGTGCCTTTCGCGAGATACTGGCTGCATAACGCTTTTCTTAAGGTGAATAATGAAAAGATGAGCAAATCCCTCGGCAACTTCTTTACTGTCAGGGATATCTGCAATGAATACAGCGGACAGGTGCTGCGTTTCTTCACACTGACCGCTCACTACAGAAGCCCGCTTAATTTCAGCAGGGATATAATGGAATCTTCCGCGAACGCGCTTGAGCGCATCCTGACTTCGGCTGAACAGCTGCGCGACAGGATCGCCTCGGCAAAGACGGAAGAGCTCTCCGCAGGAGAAAAAGAAAAGCTCGGCGAAACGGCGGCTTTCAGACAGAAGTTCGAAGAGGCCATGGACGATGATATTAATACCGCGGATGCGATATCCGCGATCTTCGAGCTGGTCAAATTCGCGAATGTGGAAGTGACCGAAGAAAGCTCAAAAGCATTTGCACAGGCTGTCCTTGATGAGATGAACGAGCTGTGCGGCATCCTCGGGATCAAGACAGAGAGAAAAGCGGAAGTCCTCGATTCCGAGATAGAAGATCTTATCGAACAGCGCCAGGCGGCCAGAAAAGAGAAGAACTTCGCACTGGCGGATGAGATAAGAGCCAAGCTGCTCGATATGGGCATTGAGCTTAAGGATACCAGAGAGGGCGTAAAGTGGAAGAGAGTCTGAAGCTCTTAAATGAAAATATCAGTGAAGAATGTTCGGCGGCGGATCAGTATTCGCCGCTGACTTTGGCATACCTGGGAGACGCTGTATTTGAGCTTGCAGTACGTTCCAGGCTCGTCAGCCATGCAAATATGCAGGTGAACAAGCTTCATAAACAGGCGATAAATTACGTCAGCGCCGAAGCACAGTGCGCCGCGGCTGAAAAGCTCCTTCCGTCCTTTACGGAGAAGGAGCTTAAGATATTTAAAAGAGGCAGGAACGCAAAGCCCCATTCCATGGCTAAGAACGCTACGGTGAAAGAATATCTGGAGGCTACGGGGCTGGAAGCGGTGATAGGGTATCTTTACCTGAACCGCGAATATGAAAGGCTTACGGAGCTTATAAAGACCGTGCTTGAGACCGCAGAAGGAGTTAAGCAATAATGAATAAAGAGCCAGTTGAAGAGAATACAAGCCGTATAGAGGGCAGAAACGCCGTTCTGGAGGCGTTTCGTTCTGGAAGGACGGTGGACAAGCTTTTTGTCCAGGACGGCCTGCGGGACGGAGCGGTGCTTACCATAGTCCGGGAAGCCAGAAAGCAGGGCACGATCGTTAATTTCGTTAAAAAGGAAGCCCTCAACCGCATGTCCGAGACCGGCGCGCACCAGGGCGTGATAGCCCAGGCCGCGGCCTATACATATGCTTCCGTTGAGGATATCCTTGAAAACGCCCGTAATAAAGGCGAAGCGCCGTTCATCATTCTGCTTGACGGCATAGAAGATCCCCACAATCTCGGCAGTATAATCAGAACGGCCAACCAGGCAGGGGCGCACGGAGTGATCATCCCGAAGCACAGGAGCGTGGGGCTTACGGCAGTGGCGGCAAAAGCTTCGGCCGGGGCTGTCAATTACGTGCCGGTCGCGAAAGTAGCGAATATCGGAAACGTGATCGAGGATCTGAAAAAAGAAGGAGTCTGGTTCGTCTGCGCGGATATGGGCGGGACGACCATGTATGACCTGGATCTGACCGGTCCCATAGGACTTGTGATAGGAAACGAGGGCAGCGGGGTGAGCCGCCTCGTAAGAGAAAAATGCGATCTTTGCGCATCGATCCCGATGAAGGGCGACATCGATTCACTGAACGCTTCAGTGGCGTGCGGAGTGCTCGCCTACGAGATCGTCCGGCAGAGGATGAACGTCAGAAGCAAATAAAAACGCTGCGGACAGAAATGTTTTGGAGAGCGAAGCTTGCGGAAGCGAGCCTGAAAATGCATGCCTGGTTGAGCTTAGGAATCTGCTCTGAGGCACGCTTACGCCGCGACCTGCAAATAAATTGCAGGTCTGTCGCGGCAGTCGCCAAGGTCATGCAAGCATGACTTTGGCTCGTTGCTTCGCGCAAGTTGCAGATTCCTTAGCGAAACCGGCAATGCAGTTGAAGGGGATGCGAGCACCGCGAGCGAAACAAACATTTCTGCCCGCAGCAGTTAGTATTTGATCAAGAAAGGTATTTGAATGCGGGATTACAGTAAGTTAAGCGATGAAGAACTTGTAAAGTTATTCAGGGACGGCGATGACGACGTCGACGAATATCTGATGGAAAAATACAAACCCGTTGTTCTTAAACGGGCCAGAGCCCTGTATCTCGAAGGCGGAGACCGTGACGATCTCCTTCAGGAAGGTATGTTCGGCCTGTTCAAGGCGCTTAAAGAATACGATCCCGACAGAGGCGAGGCCTCTTTTCTTACATTCGCCACCACCTGCATACGCAACCAGATGTACAAAGCCATTGCCGCTGCCAACAGAAAAAAGAACGCCTTCCTTAACGAGTCCATATCTCTGACAGAGCTGGAAAAACAGGAAGCCGAACTTCCTTCGGGAAAGAATGACAATCCCGAGGATCTCGTGATCCAGCAGGAAGCGGAGGAGCTGCTTTACAGAAAGATCAAAGAGGTCTTAAGCCCCATGGAAAACGACGTGCTGGGGCTGTATCTGGACGGCTTAAGCCATAAGCAGATAGCTTCGACGCTTAATAAGAATGAAAAGGCAGTTGAAAACGCGCTTCAGAGGATAAGGAAAAAAGTCAGGGCTGCGATAACAGCCTGACAGAAGAACTTTCAGGACCTGCTCAGCCTGACAGAAGAGCTTTCAGGACTTGAAGAAGCTTAGTATATGTTCACCAGGTCTCTATGATCTTTTCGAGAGTATATGCGAACTGGACGAGACCGCCGAGGTCTTCAATTGAAAAACGGTTTTTTACAGGGCTGTCTATATCAAGGACGGCTCTTATTTTTCCGTTTTTATCATGAAGGGGAATTACTACTTCCGAATTTGAGGCTTCGTCGCAGGCGATATGTCCGGGAAATTCGTGTACATCCGGAACCAGCTGGACCTCGTCTTTATAGAAAGCCGTGCCGCAGACTCCGCGGCCTTTTTTTATTACTACACAGGCCAGCCTTCCCTGGAACGGTCCGAGGATCAGTTCATCGCCGCTGACCATATAAAAGCCTGCCCAGTTTATATCGGAAAGTCCGTAGAAAAGCAGCGAGGATGCGTTAGCCATTACGGGCAGGGCATTGCCTGAGGCGTTTGCGAGAGACTTTATCTGCTCTATAAGCATTTCATAATCAGCAGCCATTTATCCTTTCCTCCTTTAAGAAGCTGTTTCCCTGGTAAGCATGATTATACAATATATGTGCAGATCAGAAAAGCGGTCAAATACCGGGAGACCGATCCTGAACGAAAGAGTTGATTTTTGAGATCGGAATGAATAAACTGGAGCTGTATAAAACGACCACAGAGAGATTTATGACGATCCCGCAGGTGGAAGAAGGAAGAAACGGCAGAATAATCAATAATCAGAATCCTGCAGATCGCAGTGAAATCCTGAAAAGCGAGGCTGACATGAGAGATCATTCGAAACACGTACAAGTTGAAAAAGAACAGGCAGTAGAGATCATTATCGAAAACTGCCATTTTGCGCCGGAAACCGAGACCGTTCCGGTGGATGGATCCATCGGAAGAGTATTGGCGGAAGATGCGGTCTCACAGTGGGACAGCCCCAACACGCTGACCTGCATGATGGATTCCGTGGCGGTGCACTGGGATGATTTTAAGGACGGCATGCCGGATACGGGCAGCTGGGTCCGCGGTGTGCAGTGGGAGTTTGCCAACACCGGCGTAGGAATGCCGGAAGGCTTTGATACAGCCATCGTGGTGGAACATGTGATCTTTGGCGAGGATGATACGAAGATCGCTTTTGACGCCATGCCTTCAGGGCGTTTTGCCGGAACGACAGCACCCGGCAGCAGGATGAAAGCAGGAGATCTGCTGGCTGCAAAAGGAACGGTCATCACGCCGCTTATTGCTGCGCATATCATGAGCGGGAACAATACAGAGGTGCGTGTAGTAAAGAAGCCGGTCGTCGCGTTTCTTCCGACCGGCAATGAGCTGGTAAAGGCAGGAGGAGAGATCCCATCAGGTAAGAATATCGAAAGCAATTCGATCATGATCGCCGGAAAGATCAGAGAATGGGGCGGAGAACCGCTGGTGTTCGATATCGTCCCGGATCAGAAGGAGGCACTGAAAAACGCTTTAAGAGAAGCGGCGGAGAAAGCCGATATTGTCGTGCTGAATGCGGGGTCATCCAAAGGAAACGATGACTGGGGGATCGAAATGCTGGAAGAGATCGGTACGATATTCTACCATCAGACCAATCACGGACCGGGACATCACAGTTCGTTTGGCGTGATCGGAGAAACGCCGGTCGTCGGGATTTCCGGACCGCCCGGAGGGGCAGCCTTTACGACAGATTATTATCTATATCCGGCCATGATGGTTTATCTGGGCCTGGATCCTCATCTGCCCAAAGTGAAAGCAAGGCTGGCATGCGAGATCGCCCCGATGAAAAAGCACGTGCATGCACCGGAAAAGGCGCAGGCGAAGGGAGAGGAAAGACCAAGAGAGGGCGGTAAATTCTATTCTATCCGCCAGATCGCCTTACAGCAGGCAGAAGACGGCGTGATCGAAGCCTGGCCTCTTGCAGGTATGAGACCGGGCCCGGTGGAAGCGGAAGCGGCAGACGCGTACTATGCCATGCCGACCGGAGACGGGGATACAGCACCGGCCTGCGGAGATTTCATCGAAGTCGAGCTTCGGCCGGATTATAAAAGGTTTTAAAGCTTAAAAACACGATATTGATAATCTGAATCATTTGATTGACAAACAGTAACAGGTTTGGTACAATAACTTCTTGTGAGACATCACAGATGCTGCCTTGGCGCAGTTGGTAGCGCGCATCCTTGGTAAGGATGAGGTCGGCAGTTCAAATCTGCTAGGCAGCTGACCCGGAAAGCCTTTTACAGGCCTTCCGGGTTTTTTGTGCGAAGCAATGAGCCATGCGCAAACAGGATGGCATGAATACGGGGGAGAGTTTACTCTCATCCGTATTCATGCCATCCTGTTTGCATACGGCGAATGCCGCGACAGTGAGCGTCCGCA
>JAEEGL014982156.1_pt1 | contig 12099 bp, 8 predicted proteins | sample 9134231 | NCBI WGS metagenome assembly JAEEGL01 (sample SAMN16246548, study PRJNA631951) | gut metagenome | biome: gut microbiome; feature: rumen; material: fiber-attached | host: Bos | place: Iran: Karaj | collected 2018-10
CGACTCCGGAAGGGGAAAGGGGGACGATCGTCTCCCGGGAGGCCGAATTGAAAGACCTGGACGTCGCGGAGCGCGTCCTCTTCCTGACGGACGGGACGGCCGTCCCCTTCGACGACCTTCTTTCCGTCGCGCTCACCGTCCCCGCTTCCCTTGACAGAGAAGGGGAACGATGATATACTCAAAAAAGGACGGTTATCCCAATTTTCGGAGGTATAGTATGTCGAAATATTTCGGGACCGACGGTTTCCGCGGAAAGGCGGGCGTCGTTCTCACCGCCGAGCACGCGTTTCGTATCGGCCGCTATCTCGGCTACCACTTTTCACAGATCCATCCGCTCGACGCGAAGATCGTCATCGGAAAAGACACGCGACGCTCGAGTTATATGTTCGAGAACGCGCTCGCGGCGGGGATCACCTCCTCGGGCGCGGACGCCTATCTCCTGCACGTGACCACCACGCCATGCGTCAGTTTCATCACCAGAACAGAAAACTTTGACTGCGGCGTGATGATCTCCGCCAGCCATAACCCCTACTCCGACAACGGGATCAAGTTGATGAACTCGATAGGGGAAAAGGCGGATGACGCCCTCATCGAAAAGATCGAAGCGTACATCGACGGGCAGATCGGCGAGATCCCCATGGCAAGCGAAGACGCCATCGGCCGCACCATAGACTTTTATTCCGGCAGGAACCGTTACATCGGATACCTCGCGACCATTTCCCCCCGCACGTTCGAGAATCACAAAGTCGCTCTCGACTGCGCCAACGGCAGCGCCTGGGTCATCGGGCGCAGCGTGTTCGACGCGCTCGGCGCCAAGACCTGCGTCATCAACGCCGAGCCGGACGGGCAGAACGTCAATATGGGATGCGGTTCGACGCACATCGAGGGTCTTCAGAAATTCGTGTCGGACAACAAACTCGACGTCGGTTTCGCCTTTGACGGCGACGCCGATCGATGCCTGGCCGTCGACGAGCACGGCAACGTCGTCAACGGTGACGCCATCCTTTACGTCTGCGCCAAGTACATGAAAGCGCGCGGCCAGCTGGCGGGCAATACCGTCGTCACGACGGTTATGTCCAATTTCGGACTGTATAAAGCATTCGACAAGCTCGGCATCCGGTATGAAAAGACCGCCGTCGGAGACCGTTTCGTTTACGAGTGTATGAAAGAAAAGGGCTACCTCATCGGCGGAGAGCAGTCGGGACACATCATTTTCCGCAAATACGCCCATACCGGCGACGGACTGATCACCGCCATCATGCTGATGTGCGTCATGATCGAAACGCAGCTTCCCCTGAGCGTGCTGGTCTCCGATTGCCAGATGTATCCCCAGGTCCTCAAAAACGTCGAGGTCGACGACAAAGCGGCGACCATGGAAGACAAAGCCGTTCTCGCGGCTGTTTCCGCCTGCGAAAAAGAACTCGGCGACAGAGGCCGCGTCCTGCTTCGCCCCAGCGGGACCGAGCCGGTCCTGCGCGTGATGGCGGAAGCGCCTACGCAGGAGGAATGCGAAAAGAACGTCGGGCGCGTCATCGACGCTATGCGCTCGTGCGGTCGTCTCAAAAAAGTCCGCTGAACGTCATATCAAAAAACAAGACTGACCCGTTCGGGATCAAGCTGATCCGCTGCAAAAAAAAAAGACGGCTCAAATCATTCGTTTGAGTCGTCTTTTTTGACGGAAAAAGCGCGGCGATCCCCCAAAACGTTCGCGTGCCGTTCGGTCGGTTTCCATTTACGGAATATCCCCGGCGATCCTCCGCGGCAAGTCGCCTTCTCTCCCGCAGCAAAGGAGCAGACGCAGTTTGACCAGCGCGGCCGCGGGCGACATCCCCCTTAAGGGGACGATCGAAAGCTTTCCGAATTCGAGAGACGAATCGTAGATCGCTCCCCGGTTTTCGCAAACGGCGTAGACCGGAACTCCGGCGTCTCTGGCCGCTCCGCAGAACGCGCGGAAGGAAGGCACGCCCGTCGGCAGGGTGGAGGAATGATAGGGGCTCAACAGGACGGCGGCCGGTTTTTCTTTTTCCGGGAAAGAGACCGCTTCCCCCATATCCGGGAAGGCCGGCAAAAACAGGACTTTCGGAAAGACCGGGGAGCGCGGCAGAACGATCTTTGCCGCCTCGTCGGCCTTTTCTATCCCGCGAAAAAGGCGGACCTCCCCCTCGCGGGAGACTCCCGCCACGGGACCGCCCGGCGAAGAAGCGCGCGCGTCGGCGAAAGCGAAAGGCATCATCCTCGTGCCCGCGTAGATCTTCGTGTCTCTTTCTCCCCTGTTTTTCCAGGGGACGAACACGCCCTCTCTTTTTCCGGAAGAGAAAAAAGAGACCGCGGCGGTAAAATTGGCCTGTCCGTTCGCGCCTTTTTCGGTAAGCACGCGGTCTGAAGCGATCAGGGCGACGGGGACGCGCGTTCCCGACAGCAGATAACCCAGCGCCGCCGCCGTAAAGGGCAGGGTATCCGAGCCGTGCGTGACGAGGATCCCGTCGTAACGGGCGCTTTTCGATCGAATGAGGTCCGCGAGTTCGACCTGCTTTTCCAAAGTCATATTCTCGCTGAGCAGAGAGAAGGGCTCGATCCGGTCGAAACGCGACGCTTTTTCCGTCTCCCCGGCAAGAGAGGCGATCAGCCCCTCCCCCGCTTTCGCGTCGAGTGAGATCGTCCCGCCCGAAAGGGCGCATCCGATCGTTCCCCCCGTCGTCACGACGAGAAAGTTTTTTTTACTCATGCCCCGGCTCCCGACCAGACGAACCAGCAGAATAGATATCCGGCGGTGACCGCCGCCAGCGTGAAGGGAAGCCCGATGCGGAGGAAGTCCTTCGTCTTGACTTCATACCCGTTCTTGCGCAGGATCCCTATGGCGGCGATGTTGGCGGAAGCGCCCACCGGCGTGATGTTCCCGCCGAGCGTCGCGCCGACCAGAAGCCCGAAATACAGCACGTAGGGCGAGCACCCCATCAGAGCGGCGATCCCCTGAACGACCGGGAGCATGGTCGCCACGTAGGGGATATTGTCCACAAACGCCGAGATCAGCACCGACCCCCACACGATCAAGGAATACATCAAGAACAGATTGTCGCCGCCGGCTTTGACGAACAGTCCCGCCAGGTCCTCGATCACGCCCTGTTCGGTCAGGGTCGCGATCAGCAGGAAAAGCGCCGTCAAAAGCCCCAGCGTCTCATAGTCGATATCGCTCCAGACTCTCTTGAAAAGGGAGGTATTTTTTTTGCAGAGGGTGTAAACGATCCCGATCGCGAGAAAAGCGATGCAGATCAGGCCGTTTTTGATCTCTTCGACCGCGCCGCCGACGGTGAAAAAGGACATCACGATCAGCGCGGCCACGAGCCCCAGAAGCAGGAAAGAGGGAACGTAGTCGTTCACTTTCGTCAAACCGGTCGATTCGACCGGCTCTTTTTCTTTGCGGAAGAGGATGAGGATGATCGGCACGGTGACCAGCGCGCCCAGCTCGACCGCCCAGAAGATCCCGAATCTTCCGTCCATAAAGAGGAAGTCCATGAAATTCATATTGGCGTATCCGCCGAGCATGATCGAAGTCGTGTCGCCGACCAGAGTCGCGGCGCCCTGCAGATTGGAGGAGACGGCGATCGAGATCAGAAGCGCCACGGGGGAGATATTCAATCTTTTTGCGATCGAAAGCGCTACGGGGGCGATCATTAAAACGGTCGCCACGTTATCCATGAACGCAGAGACCACGCCCGCGAAAAGAGAAAGGATGACGGCGACCCATTTGACGTTCGGGGTGATCCTGAGCAGTCTGTCCGCCATATGGTCCGGCATCTTCGAATCGATGAAGAGGGTAACGATCCCCATCGTCCCGAAGAGCATCATCAATACGTTCCAGTTGATCGCGCCGGGGATCTCCCCAAAAGGCAGCGCCCCGCCGATCAGCAGGATGAGCGCCGCGCCGATGGCGGTCCAGTGCCGTATCTTCGGCAGGGCGATCATCAGAACGTACGTCAGGGCAAAAACGACGATGGTGAAGATCTTCATAAAAGTTTTACTCCCGTTCTTTCATTCATTCCGTTTAATAAACGTCACGGCAGGGTATACGCGATACCGGTCGAAAAGACCTCTCCGTCCTTGCGGATGAAGATCGCCTCGAAGTCACGGCGCGTCTCCCAAAACGCGAGCGCTTTTTCCCCGCCCATCACCAGAAGGGCGGTGGAAAGGGCGTCGGCGTAAGCGCCGTTCTCACTGACGATCGTGACGGAGGACAATTCGTTGTCGACCGGGCTTCCGGTGGAAGGGTCCAGCACGTGACAATATCGCTTCCCGTCCTGCTCAAAAAAACGCTGGTAGACGCCGGAGGTGACGATATGCGTGTCCGCCGCCTCGATGAAGCAGGCGTAGGAAGAGCCGTCCGGACCGAGGATCGCGATCGTGCGCGCCTTGCCGCCGGCTTTTTTTCCGACGACCGTCAAATTTCCTCCCAGCGAGATCAGGGCGGATCCGATCCCTCTTTCTTCACAGATCTCGCGCAGCCGGTCCGCGAGCGCCCCTTTTCCCACTGCGCCCAGATCGACCACCGCCTCCCCGGATAAAGAGACGGTTTTCGTCTTCCCGTCGAAATCGAATTCCGAGGCGAGCGATTTTTCCAAAAGGGAAGCGATCTTATCCTGCGGGGGAACGGCCGTTTTTCCCGTCCCGAACCCCCAAAGGGAGGACAGCGCGCCGAGGCGTGGATCGAACGCCCCGCCCGTCAAAACGCGGTATTCCTCCGCTTCCTTCAAAACATCGAACGCCCATTCGTCCGACACTTTTTTCTCCCGGTTCAGAGCGGCGATAGCGCTCTGCGTTCCGTTCGGCGAAAACAATGCGTCAAAAGCGCAGATCTCGTCTTTTAGGGCGGCAAGGTCTTCCTCGCTCCCTTTGATCTTGATCGAGATCGAGGTGTCCAGCGCGAAAAAAGAATCGGTATTCTCCCCGCAGGAGGTCAAAACGGGGGAAACAACGATCAAAAGCAGGAAGACGGCGGCCCGGAAGGGCTTGAACGGGCGTCTTTGCCCGGCAAAACGGCGGCTCATTTGTCTTTCTTCTCCGCGATCGTTTTCAGCAGATCCCCGATCTCCGGCTCGAACGCCAGGCCGTACCTCGTGTCATCGCCTTCGTCGTGCGTGCGGGCGATCGAGGCGACGGTAAAGTCGGTCGCGACCTCCATCGCGTCGAAGCGGCTCAACCCGGAAAGCATCGCGGCGAGCAGGGACGAGGCGAAAACGTCGCCCGCCCCGTGATAGAACCCCTCGATCTTTTCGCGCATAAAAAAGTCGGCCTTTCCGGTTTTTCTCTCCAAAAAGACGCTCCCGATCTCGCCCGGCTCGAAAGAGACCCCGGTCAGAACGATATCCCCGGGGAAAGCCGAACCCATCGACGCCAGCAGGCTGTCGACGAAACCGGGCGAAAAAGGGGGCGAAACGTATTTTTTTCCAAGCAGGAGACAGGCTTCGGTCACGTTCGGGACCAGAATGTCGCCTGACTCGCAGACCTGCCGCATCTTTTCCGCGAAAGAAGCGTCGAACCCGGCGTAGAATCCGCCGCCGTCCCCCATCACGGGGTCGCAGAAGATCAAAGCGTCCGGATCCCGTTCCCGTATCTTTTCCACGGTTTCGCGAACGATCGAAGCCTGCTCCCCGGAACCGAGATAACCGGTATAGACCGCGTCGAAAGAAAGCCCCAGTCCCTCCCAGTGCGAAAGGATCTTTTTCATTTCCTCCGTCAGGTCCAGAAAAGAATAACCGGAAAAACCGCCCGTATGGGTGGAGAGCAGGGAAGTGGGGAGGATGGAGGTCCGGATCCCCGCGGAAGAGAGAAGCGGCAGAGCGACCGTAAGAGAGCATCTTCCCACGCAGGAGATATCGTTGATCGCGAGCGCGTGTAGGGGTGCGGGCGACATATCTTGGCTCCTTTCGAAAAAGTGATAAATTATTATAAAACATAGGCGACCGAAATGCAAGGAATAAAGAAAAAATACTTGCTTAAACCCTTTTCCTAATGTATAATGAGACCGAACGGAACGAAAGGGAGGAAAAGACGATGCACGTAGAATTGATCGCATGCACGCCCAACGCCGACAAACTGGTCGCCGCGGCCGCAAAGCTATGTTACTCCAAATCGGAGATCCGTACGCTGCTTGATAACCTGACGCCCGAAAAGACCGAAAAATTCCTCGATATGCTCTCCGACCTCGGCCATCAGAGCCCGGTGGAACACGCGGTCTTCACCTTCGGGATCGAGGGGGTCTCCAGAGCGCTCCTTGCGCAGATCACCCGTCACCGCATCGCCTCGTTCTCCGTGCAGAGCCAAAGATACAATGACGCGGCGGACGGTTTCGAGTACGTTATCCCCCCGGAGATCGAAGCGATCCCCTCGGCGAAGGAAGAGTTCCTTAAGGCGATGGAGGAAGACGCCGCGCATTACGAATCGATCCGTCAAAAGCTGATCGCCTCGCGCGCCGCGCGGCTTGTCGAAAGCGGGATGGGCGAGGCGAAGGCGAAAAAAACCGCCGAAAAACAGTCGAACGAAGACGCCCGGTTCGTACTTCCCAACGCCGCCTGTACGAAAATGATCCTTACGATGAACGTCCGCTCGCTTTTCAACTTCTTCCGCCTGCGCTGCTGCAACCGCGCGCAGTGGGAGATACGGGACCTCGCCTGGAGAATGCTCGAGATCTGCCGGAAAGAAGCGCCCGCTCTGTTCGGAAAAGCCGGTCCCTCCTGCCTTTACGGCGCCTGCGCGGAGGGCGCGTATTCCTGCGGCAAAGCCGCTGAAGTCCGAAAAGCGCATCTTCCCCGTTGAGAAATCTGCCTTTCCGCGCCGGACCAGACTGCGTCGCGAAGAAAACGTTATTTCCCGCCGGGCAATCGATAAAACGACACTTATATCGATAGTTATCAAATTCTTCGATCCTTGTCAATGTCTCTTTCGTTTTTTATCATATTTGTGCAATATGACGAAAAGTAGAATTTTATCCACTGTTTTTGTGCAATAAAACAATGCTATAATGCCCGAAAACGCCGGTTTCTTTGGCTGGCGTTTTTTTTCATAGTCAATTTTGACAGAACTTTTTTCAGCTTCAAAGGCGGGAAATCGGCTTTATATCCGTATTTTCCGGGTGTTTCCCCTCTGCCGTCGCGAGAGACCGTTTTTTTTCTCCTGTTTTTCGATCTTTTATTTCTTCATCCGGCGCGGGTCAAAAAAACGATAAAACAAATCAAAAATCGCATTTCACGCAATCCTATATATAATATGTTTATTGACACGCTCCGTTTTTGTGTGTTAAAATCTTCGGGTAAAAAGACATTTGGTCTTTTGAATTCTGCAAGCAAATATATTTGGAGGAAAGGTCTATGAAGAAATCCAGATTGGTGAGAGCTTTTTGCCTCTTTCTGGCCGTGCTCACATTGACCGGAAGCCTTTCGGTCTTCCGCGTCTTTGCCGCGGACGTCGCCTCGGCGGGCGACAGAAACGCGGAAGGCACGACGGCGGAAGCGGGAAAGAGTTCTCTGCAGCAAATGATGGAGATCCTCGACGCGATCCCCTACGGCGAGTACGACGAGAAGTACTCCGACGTTCCGCGCGCCAAGCAGCAGATCGTCGTCAAAGCTTCCGACTACATCGCCTCGGAATCCGACGCGCAGATCACCGTCCTCACCGACTACAAGGGCAAGAGCGGGACCTCGATCCTTACGCCCAGCGACGGAAAAGTCTCATGGAAGATCAACGTTCCCTCCGACGGACGTTACGCCATGAAGCTTGTCTATTATCCGGAAGAGGGCAAGTCCAGTTCGATCGAGAGAATGTTCTACATCGACGGGTTCATCCCGTTCTCCGAATCCCGTTCTCTCCGCGCCACCAAGATCTGGGTCGATGAGTATCAAACCGGGAATTTCGGCGAGTTCAAACACGACATCAACGGCAACGACATCCGCCCCGGAAAATCCCAGGCGCCCGTCTGGTGCGATTATATCGCCTATGACTCCACCGGATTCTATCCCGATCCGCTGGAATACTTCTTCTCCGCCGGCGAGCATATCATATCGCTCGAAGGCGTCCGTGAATCTATGGTCTTGAGCGAGATCGTCCTCTATCCATACGAGGACCTTCCCTCCTATGCCGAAAAACTGCAGGAATGGCAGTCCAAGGGTTATTCCGAGGTCTCTTCCGAAGCGGCCGTAACCATTCAGGCCGAATTCTCCTCCCGCGTTTCCGAGCAGACCATCTATGCGCTCACCGACCGCACCAGTCCGATCACCGAGCCGCAGGACGCCACTCTGCAGAAACTGAACACCATCGGGGCGGAAAAATGGAAGACCTGCGGGCAGTGGGTCGAATGGGACGTTGACGTCAAAGAAGCCGGTCTGTATAAGATCATCGTCCGTTTCAAACAGTCCGAACTCGCGGGCATGTTCGTTTCCCGCCGCCTGTACGTCAACGGCGAGGTCCCCTTTGAGGAGGCCAACTATCTCCAGTTCAACTACAGCACGAACTGGCAGGTCGCCGCTTTGAACGACGGCAGTCAGGACTTCCTGTTTTATCTGCCTGAGGGAAAGAACGTCATCCGCATGGAGGCCGTTCTCGGGAATCTGGGCGACATCCTCCGCCGCGCCGAGGACGCGCTGGGGATGATGAACAAGACCTACACGGCCATCCTCAAGATCACCGGTACCTCCCCCGACCAGTACCGCGACTACGATTTCGCGGCGCTGATCCCGGATGAGATCGGCATGCTCAGCCTCGCCGCCAAAGAACTTCGCGGGGTTTCCGAAGAGCTGATCTCGATCACCGGCGAACGCGGCGCGCACGTCGCCACGCTCGACAAGATCTTCGTCCTCCTCGAGCGCATGTACGGCGACGAGGACGAGGTCGCCAAAAACCTGACCAACCTCAAAACCTACATCGGCACGCTGGGCACCTGGCTCGCCGACTCGATCGCCATGCCTTTGGAGATCGACTACATCCTCTTCCAGAACTCGGCTTCTTCTCTCCCCGCCGCCAACGCCAACTTCTTCCAGAAGTTCTGGTTCGAACTGCAGTCCTTTATCATGAGTTTCTTCTCCGACTACAGTTCTCTCGGCGCCACTTCGATCATCAACGAGAACAACAAGGTCGAAGTCTGGGTCACCACGGGGCGCGAGCGCTGCCAGATCATCCGCAGCCTTATTGATAACGAGTTCACTCCCTACCACGAATGCTCCATCGAACTGAAACTGGTCGCCGGCGGCGTCCTTCAGTCGACGCTCGCGGGCATAGGTCCCGACGTCGCGATCCTCGGTTCGTCCGATACCATGAGCTACGCCATCCGCGACGCGGTGCTTCCCATCAATCCCGAAGCCTACGCCGATCAGGAAGGGCAAAGTGAAGAGACCAAAAAGCGCAACGCCGAATTGCGCGACCTTTTCTCCGATTTTAATGATGTTATGAGCCGCTTCTCCAGCGCGGCGACCATTCCTCTTACGCTCACCATGCAGAACGGCGTCAGAATGACCTTCGGTGTTCCGAACACCATGTCGTTCATGATGATGTTCTACCGCATGGATATCTTCGCCGATCTCGGCCTTGAAGTGCCGAAGACCTGGGAAGAGCTGCAGGGCATCGTTCCCGTTCTTCAGAACAACTATATGACGGTCGGTTTCCCCGCGAAACTCTCCGGCTTAAAAATGTTCCTTTACCAGAACGGCGGCGAATTGTACGCCGATGACGGAAAGCGCATCAACCTCGACTCCAACATCGCGCTCTCGGCTTTCAAACAGCTCTGCGACCTGTTTGAAAAATACCGCTTCCCGCTGACCTACGACTTCCCGAACCGCTTCCGTACCGGCGAGATGCCTCTCGGCGTCGTCGATTACCTGACCAACTACAATCATCTCGTGGTCTTCGCCCCCGAGATCGACGGTCTGTGGGAATTCGTTCCCCTGCCGGGCGTTGAGGAGGAAGACGGCTTCATCAACAATTCCGACGTCGCCACCGTGACCGCGCTCGTTATGCTACGCGGCGCCAAGGGCAACGAAGAGAACTGCTGGGATTATATGAAATGGTACACCAGCGCCGAAACGCAGTCCCGTTTCGCCAACGAGCTGGTCGCCATCGTCGGCCCCTCCACGCAGTACAACACCGCGAACGTCCAGGCGCTGACCAATATGCCCTGGAAGACGCGCGAACTCAACAATCTGACCGCGCAGTTCAATCACACGGTCGGCGTTCCCGAGTATCCCGGTCACTACATCGTGGACCGTTACGTCAGTTTCGCGTTCCTTGACGTGTACAACGAAGGCGCGGAGGCTGTCGAGTCTCTGCTCGATATCGTCACCGACATCAACAAAGAGATCACCCGCAAGAGAAAAGAATTCGACTTTGAATACATCGAGTTCGACTACTCCACCTCTTCCCAGTACATCGAATCGGCGGACGCGGAATAAGCACTGCCATTCCGTTCCTATATTAAATGAAAAGGAGAAACAGCGAAATGTCTGAAACAGCCGTTCAGCAACCCAAAAAAGCTGTTGCGCGCAAAGATATGACGAGATGGCAGTGGACCTGGAAAGAAATGAAGAACAACAAGGTCGCCTACCTCATGGTGGCTCCCTTCATGCTGATCTTCACGCTTTTCACGGTCGTGCCCGTCGTGCTTTCGATGGTGCTCAGCTTCACCGACTTCAACATGCTGCAGACGCCGAACTTCGTCTTCCTGGACAACTACATCACCCTTTTCCTGGACGACGACATTTTCCTCACCGCGATCCAGAACACCTTCGTCTTCGCGGTCATCGTAGGTCCGTGTTCCTACATCCTGTCCTTCGTCTGCGCCTGGTTCATCAACGAACTGCCGCCCAAGATCCGCGCGGTGGTCACCTTCATCTTCTACTCCCCCTCCATTTCGGGAAGCGCCTACCTCATGTGGAAGATCATCTTCAGCAACGACGCTTACGGTTACGCCAACGCGATCCTGATCGACATGGGGATCATCTCCTCGCCGATCCTTTGGTTCGAGAACACGACCTACATCATGCCTATCTGTATCGTCGTCGCCCTCTGGACCTCGCTCGGCGTCTCCTTCCTGTCCTTTATCGCCGGATTCCAGGGAATTGACAAGAGCCTCTTCGAGGCGGGCGCCGTCGACGGCATCAAAAACCGCTGGCAGGAACTCTGGTACGTCACTCTTCCGACGATGCAGCCGCAGCTTCTCTTCGGCGCGATCATGTCCATCACCTCTTCCTTCGGCTTCGGCGCCATCGTGACCGCCCTTTGCGGAATGCCCTCCTACCAGTACGCGGCGCACACCATAATGCACCATTTGGAGGACTACGGCAACATCCGCTGGGAGGTCGGATACGCGTCCGCCATCGCGACCATCCTGTTCGCCATCATGCTGGGGGCGAACGTTCTGGTCAAGAAACTTCTCGGAAAGGTGGGTAAGTAAGGATGAGAAAACTGCGTACCAGAAACCACAGAGTCGTCCTGAACCGTTCCGCGGGCGGTGACGCCGGCATCGCGTTCTTCCTTATCCTCATCGGCACCTTCCTCTTTATTCCGATGTACTACACCGTCATCCAGTCTCTGAAGCCCCTCGATGAACTCTGGATGTTCCCCCCGCGCTTCTACGTCATGAACCCGAGTCTCAACAATTTCTCGGAACTCCTTTACTTGATGAGCGACTCCTGGGTCCCCTTCTCCCGCTATGTTTTCAACACCGTTCTCATTTCGGTCGCGGGGACCTTCGGAAACCTGATGCTCTCCTCCCTCTGCGCCTACGCGCTGGCCAAGATCAAATTCCCCGGCAGAAAGTGGATGTTCAAGGCCGTCGTTCTTTCCCTGATGTTCCACTCGACTGTTTCGGCCATCGCGAACTACATCACGCTCGGCGCGCTCGGCTGGCTTGACACCTACCTCTGCAGGATCGTTCCCGCCTGGGGTTCGACGCTCGGTCTTTACCTTATGAAACAGTTCATGGAAAGCAACGTCCACGACTCGATCCTGGAATCCGCCCGTATCGACGGCGCCAAGGAATTCAAGATCTACTGGTCGATCGCCATGCCGATGGTCAAACCCGCCTGGCTGACGCTGATCGTCTACTGCTTCAAAGACCTC
>JAEEGL010111091.1_pt1 | contig 12098 bp, 1 predicted proteins | sample 9134231 | NCBI WGS metagenome assembly JAEEGL01 (sample SAMN16246548, study PRJNA631951) | gut metagenome | biome: gut microbiome; feature: rumen; material: fiber-attached | host: Bos | place: Iran: Karaj | collected 2018-10
CGGGGTTCTTTTTAGCTTAAATTTCAAACAGTTGATAAACAATATTTATATTGACTTATAAATTTTATGTTTTTATAATTACGCTCTGTAAATAAAAAAAATTATGTTTTCAGAAATATAGTTAAAAAATGTACAGGAAAAACCTGTTAAGTTTGGAGAGAGATTATGAAAAAAAGAATTGTATTTTCTTTGTTGTTCATGCTGTGTTTTTTTAAAATATTTTCGGTTGATTTTACAAGAGAAAAAACTGTTACTTATTCTGGGAGTGATGATTTTCATGTTAACACTGTATCGACGCCCAAAAAACTTTTTGATTGGACTGTGAAAATTACAGGAGATAATAATTTATGTTATTACAATGATAAGCAGGAAAAAATATATGTTACACAGGGAACTAAAGTTGATGTAACAAATCCTGTTATTAAACTCTCTAAAAATAAAAGCTATGAATTAAAGTGGGTTAAAGAGAAATGGAGAGATCCTCCACCTGCTGAAGTGTTTAGCTATCCTGAATATGGATTAAGTAGTTGGGTTGAAAAGGAACCGACTTATATTAATTTCTATATGAGAGGGAATACTTCAGATCGATGGTATTCAGAAGTAAGTGTGAGCATAATAGAAGACGGTGACTATCCGGTAATAAAAATAGATGGAAGCGAATTAGGTTCATATTATAATAATCAAATACCTGAAACAGTCTATTTTACTAAAGACATAAGTTATTCTATTGAAGATGAAACGTCAGGAGTTTGTATCTGTAATAGACAAATAAAGAAATCTAAAGTTGATTTTCCTAAAGAGGGAGTAATTTCTGCAGAAGATATATATTCTCTTATTGTAGAAGATCTTGTAGGGCACAGGATTGAACAGAGAATAGTATTAGATAAGACACCACCGGTTATATCAGTAGTGTATAAAGATGAAGCCGAAAGCAGGGAGTATTCTGGAGGAGTATGGATAAATAAAGACCTTTACGTCGACTGCTATGATGAAACAGCAGGACTAGAGGTACAGCCGGAGAAAGATTTTTATAATGAGTCCGGAGTATATCCATTGTATGCAAAAGATAAAGCCGGATACGAAACTAGAAAGACAATAAAAATAGATAAAGAATTACCGGTTTTTACGACCAGTCTAAAGTATGATTCAGTTTATGATACAGATTTGAATAATTATAAAAGCCTCTTTACGCTGAATATAGAAAATATTTGTGATGCACACAGCGGAATCGCAAGGATATTAGTTTCTCCTACAATAAATGGAAATGCAGAAGAAAAACTTGTGTATAGTTCTATTGATGAGAAAAACAAGATTGAGAATCAGAAATTTATTTATGAATTTACAGGAAGAGATACAGATAATAATATATCGTTTATCGTAACCGTAACCGACCATGCCGGAAATACTAAAAGCATAACACTCGGCGGAGAAGACGGATATTTTGTACCTGCAGCAGTCTTTACAGACTATGAAGAGTCAGAAAAGAACAGAGTAAAGGTAAACTTCTACAGTGGAAATACAGATACAGAGCTGAATACAGGAAACTACCAGGGCATAAAGCTTCAAAGACATTTTTCACTGACAGACAAAGACAATCAGAACATCAGTAATGAAATATCAGAAACAAGCTTTGGTTCGACGGAAGAAAGCCTGTTTAATGAAAGCGTAAAACAGATCTGGAAAAATCTGACTGTACCAATAGAAGGGCTTTCAATCATTAAAAATAATTCTGAAAGTTATTATGAGGATTATGCAATAGAAGGAACAGGCTTTACTCATAAAAACGTTTCGTATGACTGTATTTATGAATATGCAAACCCTGTTGGCGATAAAGACAAACCTGTTATTACAGAAACAATATGTAATGCTACAAAACTTGCCCTTTCAAATAATAAGGGACGTTACAGCATCAGGGTAAGGGGAGAGGAAGGCAGTTATATTGTAATAGATGACAACGGAACAATAACGGAAGGCAGTACAGAAAACTTTAAGATGCCTGATTCAGGAGTAGTAAAACTCGCAATAAAAGTTGAAGATCCTGATATTGAACAATATCAGATACAGCTTCAGGGATATGTAGAGCTGACAAGTGAAAACGGTAAGTTCAAGCTGCAGGAAACGGATACAGATCCGGTTGGAACAGAAGGTGCAACTGCAGGGTGCGGAAAAGCAGAACTTCGAAGTGATAATAAAAATGTGTTTATATCTCTGGATAAACCAATGGACGGTAACTGGGTTGAACTTGGAGATTACGCACTTCAGTATAATATTACAACAGTATTTGCGGTAGAACTTACAGAAGGCTTTGCCGGAAATCAGGAAGAGTGGTCAGAAAAGAATATAAGGGTTTATGCTGCTTCTCCGGCTGTACTCGGAGGAAAAGCAAAGCTTGTGGTTGGAGATGCCGGAAGTTATAACGAAGACGGAATAACGGCAAGACCGTGGCAGCCGATTAAAATGGAAATTGTTCCTGCATCAGAGGGTCAGTCTTTAACAGAGCTTATCTGGGATTTTGGAAACGGAAAAACAAGTAAAGATAATGAATATGGAGACTATAGGAAAAACAGTAATTCAAGTTTTGAAAATATCCGTTATGATCAGAACCCGGAGAGAACAGGTGCATTGTCAGAATATAAACTGAAGATAACAGACGGTGCAGATGAAGCAGAATTTAAGATAAATATAATAGACACACAGTTCGGTTTTCTTTATGGGAATGAAGTATGGCGTGGCGAACATATAATCAAAAAGGAAATAACGGTTCCATCGGGAGTAACGCTTCAGATAGGTGATACGGCGCATAGTGAATATGACAGCGACATAACATGTCTTTGCGTGGGAAAAATCAGCGAAGAAGAAAAAGGCGGAATTACTGTTGAAGAAGGCGGAACACTAATCCTTGATGAAGGAAATTCCAAGACAATCAGATTTGTGCAGGCAGGCTTTAAGGATGACATATATTTTGAAGCGGCAGATGAAGAAAAGAGCTGGCAGAACATGTGGAAAGGAATTGCAGTAAAAGGAGTTCTGAAAGGCGACAGGCTTGATTTACGTGATGCAGAGTGCGGACTTACAGTATTCCCTGGAGTAAGTATAGAGTTCCGTGACTCAATAAAGATGGACAGATGTAAGAACGGAATTCTTATGAACGGAGCAGGACTTAAGGCAAAGGAAATAGAATTCAGCAACTGTTCAGGATACGGAATAAAGCTCAATTCAAAAGTTGAATGTGAAAAGTTTATTGTAACAGGCAGCGGACGAGGTTTTGTGTTAACCGAAAGCGGAAGCTTTACGGCAGGCGCACTTGAGATAAAAGACTGTATTACCGGACTGCATCTTCTTGGCGGAAACCTGAAAATTGAAAGCGGCATAATAAGCGGCTGCAGTGAATACGGAATAAAAGCAGATAAAGCCGGAAGTTACAATTATGATGGAGTTATTGCAGAAGGCAATGAACGCAATATCTATGTAAACGGAATAATCAGGTAAATTAAGAAAGGTGAAAATATGAAAAGAAGTCTGGCATTTATAACGGGAATATTGTTTACAGGTTTAGTTTCGGCATATGATTACAGGACTGGTACAAACGGAAGTATTGAAAGAGCGGTGTGGCAGACGGCAGATAATGACAGGGAAACATACTGGTCGCTGCAGGAAGGACAGACAGACGGCTGGATGGAAATAGTCTCTGAAACGGCAGAGAAGAAAGATGCTGTTTATATAGATTGTGAGATTCCGGAAAATTGTAAAATTCAGCTCTATGAAGAAAACGGAAACGGACAGACAGCTTTGAGCGGCTGTTTTAAATACGGACCTTTTGAGGGGCTTGTAAAAATGACGCTTCCTCAAATGAGAAGGGAATCAAACATTCTTGGAATCAAGTTAAGCGGAGAAAATGCCGCTCAGATAAAAATCAGGGAAGTAAACTTTGATTTACGAAATGAGGAAGAGGGCGGAAAAATAATTCCTGCAGGCTATGAGTTTAACCTTAAAGAACAGATAAACATAAAACCGGAGCGCCTCTGGGATTCAAAGCTTGAAGGCTCATGGTATGAACCGTTGTGGTATCTTCCGTATGAAATCCAGATTGAACAGAAAGTAAACAGAACAGAAGAAATATTTGGAAATATAATCGGAGAACCGCGTGAGAAGGCAGAGATAATCTGGAATCTTGACGGTGTATATGAAATTTCAGCAGTAAGGACTTACATACAGAGAGCTTTCAGATCAGTTAAAGTTGAGTATGAAGAAAACAAGAGATGGAAAACGCTTGTACAGATCGGTCCTTATAATCAGAATAATGAAAGCTGGGTAGAGGAAGAAGTTTACGGTGTAAATGCAAAGAAGCTGAAAATTACATTCCCCGGCGGCTGGGAAGAGGCCCGTTTTATCAGCGAACTTGAAATCATTGGTACAAGGCTTCCTGGAGCAGAAGAGGGGAAGAAAGGCTGGAAAGAGATATACGGAACCGCTGACGGAAAGGCAGTTCATTTTATCGAGCAGACAGCTTATAAAGATCTTGAGATTGAAGTAAGCATCAAAAAAACAGAAAAGAATCCTGCGTTATACATAAATGAAAGAAAAATCGAAGCAGATAAAGCTGAAGCTTTAAATGAAAACACGGTGCTTCATTACTTTATTAAAAAGGAATGGCTGAGGGATGGTGAGCAGTTTATAAAGATAGAAAGCAGCGGAGTAGAAAGCTGTCTGATTCGTGAAAACAGAAGCAGCGAAACAAAAGAAGAAAAAGAGTGTGACATTGAATTATACAGACCAACTCTGAAAGACGGCGAGTGGAATGGCTGTCTTATAGGCTGGAGCGGAGATTCTCTTGATAACGTAAAAATCAACGGATACGGACTTCAGAGAAGTGACAGATTATTTTATCTGCCTCTTTCCCAGATGGATTTTTACCGTATAAAGGGAAAGCTCGAAGTAACTGCAGAAAATAAGGGAAAAAAATATAAGGAAAGTTTCTTTATAAAAGGCGGACAGAAACAGAAGGGCGGAGTATTAAACTGTAAGGAAGATCTCGAATATATTACGGCAGATAAATTTGCAGTCAGCGGAAAAGCAGAACGTAATTATTACAGGGCATATATAAACGGAAAAGAAGTTACGGTAGACAGGAACGGAAAATTCTCGGCAGAAACATCTTTAAAAGACGGCTATCAGAGAATAGAGATAGAACTTAAGGATAATACACAAACCGTAGCATTCTGGACCAAAGAAATTTATAAAATGACTGATACAGTAAAGCTTTATGTATCAGGAGCAGAAAAAGGAATCATTACTCAGGAAGAGGAGTATGAAATCAGGGGAAGAATCTGGAATGCGATTGATCCTGAATTAAAGATAAACGGGGATACTGTAGAAGTTACGGACGGTGAGTTTACATATAAATGTGTTCTTGAAGAAGGCGAGAATGTATACGAAGTAAATGTAAAAGATTTGCTTGGAAGAAGGGCTGAAAAAAAGATAGTAATTGAAAAGGATACAACTGCGCCTGAGTTTGAAATAAAATTTCCTGAAAACGGAGTTTACCTGAGTGAATCAGTTATAAAACTTGAGATTGAAAGTGATGAAAAAGATTTGTGGTATGAAGCTGCTGATTATGAGCGGGAATACTGTGCAGAAAAAGTTTATACAAAAGACTATGAACTTGAAGATGGTTTTTACAGCTGGACGGTTTATGCATACGACAGGGCCGGTAATAAGAGCGGAGGAAAGACAGTAGAATTCTGCATTGATACTGCATGTCCTGAAGAATTTGCAATAAATGCGGATACTGCATCTGATATTGAAAACTGGAGAAATACAAATAACGTAACCGTAAGTTTTGAGACAAGGGATGCAGTAAGCGGTGTAGACAGATACGAATACATCCTGGACAGCGGGGAATGGGAAATCTGTGAATCACCATTGAATCTTGGAGAGCTTGCAGACGGAATTCATAATTTATTTGTACGCGCAGTAGATAAGGCTGGAAACATAAGGCTTGAAACTCTCGGAATATATGTTGATGTAACACGCCCGGAAGATTTTACGTTTACGGCAGACATCAATAAAGAAGAATGGACAAGTCAGAATTCCATAAGCCTGTATTTTGAGACAAATGATGCAGCAAGCGGAATCAGAAAATATACTTTAAGCATAGACGGCACAGAGGAGTTAGACTTTGTCAGTGGAGAAAGAACTCCTGTAATGAAAGACGGAAAACATATCCTTACATTAAGTGCATATGACAGGGCCGGAAACGTTACAAGAACGAGTTCCGAATACTTTATAGATGTAACTCCTCCGAAAGCGTTTGCTGCAGAATTTGATATAGAGTTCTGGAGCAGCAATAATTGTCCTGTTACAACATTTGCAACGGAAGATGAAACTTCAGGAGTTAACAGATACGAATTAAAACTTGATGATAATAACTGGAAAGTTATAGAAAGCGCTTATCAGTTTGAGACTCTTGCAGACGGAATACATAATGCAGTTATAAGGGCTGTTGATGAAGCCGGAAACATAACAGAAACTGAATCGTATAGCCTTCATATTGATACAACACCTCCGCTTGCAGTAGACAACTGCCGCCTTGTTCCTGGAAACGGAAACATGGAAGGAAAGTGGTCTACAAAAGATGATGATATTATTGCATATCATATAAAGTGGGAAGAAAACGGAAATCAGAATTCATTTGTAATTGAAGGACAAAACCGCTGGGAAAACGGAGTGTTTAAAGAAATAATTTTACCTTCGTGCAGCTATAAAAAGAATCTTCCAAACGGAACAAAGGTAAAACTTTTTGTGCAGGCAGAAGACAAGGCTCATAACTTTGGACCGGAAAAAGAAGCCGTAATTGCGATGACAGGCGTTACAATCGTTCCTCTTAAGGAAGATGAACCGACTGCCGTTGAGTATGAACATATAACAATGGCTCTTCCTGCAATGGGAAAAGACAGCAATATAAAGGGAGTGATGATAAAGGAGATAGACGCTCCGATTCTTCATGAAAACAGTACAAATCCTATTCTTTCGCCGATTTATTCATTTACGACTCTTGCAGAAGACGGAAACGGCAATCTTGTTGAGCAGGAACATACTCATTTTGATGAAGAAGTCTTATTCTTTTTGACTTATGATGAAAAAATAGTTCCGAACGGTTTTCCGGAAAGCGATCTTGAAGTTTATTATTATGATGATTTATGGGGCAGATGGTTCAGGGCAGAAAAATCTGCAATAGACATAGAGCAGAACATCATTATTGTTGCGACAAATCATTTTACAGACTATGCAATTCAGCCGACACTTATGAATGATCTGACACCGGAGGAACTTAAGAAAGCGGGTCATGCATACGGAAATACCGAAAGTAAGGCTGGAGACGTAGTTGTTTCGCCTGAAAGCGGAACAATGATGACAGAAGCAACGGAATTTGTAATTCACGGAAAGAACGGTTTTGAGTTCCCCGTTAAAAGAATCTATGACACGCAGACGGCAAGAGTAGACGGTCCGAGTATGAGAACCCAGCTTACCCTTGCATTCAATTTTAATGCTGCCATAGGGGCAAATATTTTAAGCCAGCTGAAAGGTTATGGAAAAAGTTTAGCTTCAAGTGCAATAGAACAGTGTTTTCAAAATTACTTTATAAGAAACGGAGATTATAATCTTGCCATGGGAGCAGGATGGAGACTTAATCTTCCGTACGTAATGGTTGACAACAGTAATGTATTGGTAAGACTTCCGAACGGTTCATATTATTCGACAAATCAGATGGAAGTTACAAAGGAGAACAATACGTTCATGAATCATCATGATATGGTATTTGAGAACCATAACGGTGATGATTTTACATTTGCAGTTAAGATGAAAATGTCTGGAAATGTTGCACTCGAAACAAGCTTGATGTCAGGTGATGCAGTTGGATTGGGAGGCGCCTTAAAAGATATATATAGTGCTGCAAAAGGAGGTAATTCGGCTATAAGGTATGTAGATGCTGCACTGTCAATGGTTGGCTGGATAATTGAAGAAGCTGTATTAACTACAAAAGACGGAATGCAGTATGTGTTTACATCACTTGGTTCAATAAAAGAGATACGAGATTCGTCTGGAGAGAATGTAATCAGGTTTAATTATAATGGAAGACTTATAGACTCGATAACTGATCCTTATGGAAATGAAATAAAGATAAATTATAATATGGGAGCATTTTTGCGTCCTTATATTACATCAATTGAAAAAACAGATGAAGAAGGGAATAAGGCAGAATGGAGCTATGAATATGATACATCAGAAATAGAAGGTTTATTCGGAATTCTTCCTCAAATGAAAAAGGCAACAGATGCCCAGAATCGTGTAACATTATATGAGAACGACAGGTCAGATTCGAATGTACTTATATCAGGAGGAGGAAGCCTTAAGATAAACGTACTTTTCACCCTGATGGATATATTCCCGCCACTTTCTGCATTAAAGGAAGTATTCGGGTGGAACTCAGTAACGCTTACGGCAAGATTTGGAATAGAGTGGCCGCAGTTCATAAGTGAAATTACGGCACCTGAAAAAGGAACCACAAAGATAGATTATTATGTGGAAGATTTAAGTAATTTTGATGTAAAGCCTTCGGACTATTTTCTCGGATTTTTGCCGACAGCAGTAAAGTTCAGCTATGATTTTTATCAGAAACTTTTTGCACAGTCTGTAAAACAGATAAACGGAGACCTTACAAAAACAACAAGCTATGATTATAAGATTCAGGGAAAGGGAACGCAGCACGTTGTTACAAAGTGCGTAATAAACGATGGAAATATCAGGACGACAAACAACTACAGTTTACATAAAAAAAAGTTCTGCAGGTATGTATGTATTGATGATTATGTGCTTGATGTTGGAAAACAGCATTTATTTACTGAAGAAAGTAATTATGAAGAAGCCTGGTATACACGTCTTGCCAATACGACAATAGAGAAAGTAAATGGCGGAGTTTATGAAAGCAAAACATATTCCTGGGATGACAAACATTCACGGTTATTAAAAGAGACTTCAGATAGGGCTGGTGTAAGTTCTGAAGTAAGCTATGAATATGATAACTGGGGAAATATCAAAAAACAGACAGAAAAACTCAGCCACAAGGATAATTCAGTAAAGACAAGAGTCAAAACAACCGTCAGTCAGTATTACGGAACGGACAGCAGTAAAATATCAGGTTTTCCTTATGACGGCGTAAAAAATACTACGGCTCAGGCTGTGGAAGGAACAAAAAATCTTCTTATTGCTCAGAGTGTAAATGACGGTTATTTAACAGTTTATACTGCAAATGCCTATGACCAGTATGGAAGAAATATCTGGAGCGGAATCTATAATAAAGATCACTGGGCAGTAACAGCTACCGAATATACAGATGGTGAAATCAGTAAGCAGATAAATCCGCTCGGGCAGGAAACTGATTTTGATTATGAGTATAAAGGTTCAGAGATTATAACGACAGTAACATACAGAGATAAGGGAATTAATACAAAAACTGCAAAAAATATCAGGACACAGAATAAAGTTCGTGAGACAGACGGCAACGGAAATACAACGCAATATTCTTACGACAGAATCGGACGCATTACAAAAACTGTGTATCCGGAAACAAAAGATGTCTCTGGAAACTTAAAAGAAAAATCAGAGTCCGTTGAATATGATGATAAACTCAGAACCGTTACTATAAGCCATGAAGACGGAAAAGTTTATGCAAAGTATTTCTATGATTATCTGCATAATCTTGTTAAGCAGGAGCTTTATGATTATTCAACAGGAAGTGCAGAGATTAGCACAGCAGAGCTTGGCTATGACATCAATAATAACGTCATAAAGATGACAGACGCTAACGGAAATGTAACTTTGTATGAATATGACTGTCTGAACCGGCCGATTCTTCAGAAAAATGCTGACGACTCTGTAAAAACCATGGTTTATTATGATTATGATGATTCTTCAAGGCGCATTACATGTGATGAAAACGGTTTTTATACAACTGAAAAACTTTCCTATGACGGGCTTATAGAAGAACAGGAAAGGGGCAGTCAGAAAACTGTATTTGTATATGACGGCTCCGGCCGTGTGGTAAAGACAACTGATGCCCTGGGACAGGTTACACAGACAAGTTATTCTGTATTTGGTGAAGTTGAAAAAACTACAAAGCCTGCAGTTGAAGTTTATGAGGCTGGAACAGAAAAGACTGTCGTTCCTGTAGAAATCGTTGAATACAACGACATGGGACTCGCTACAGTAAAGAAGATCGGTTACGAAGGAAACTTCCATGCAGAAGAAACAGTATATGATACCCTTGGCCGTGCAGTGGCTGTAAAAAGTTATGCCCTTAAAGACGGAGAGGTGACAGGACAAGTGCGCACTGTTTTATATACTTATGATGCAAACGGAAATGTTATTACAGAAACTGATGCAGACGGAAACGTAAAGACTTATACATACACTTCACGTAACCAGAAAGAAAGTGAAACAGACGCACTTGGTGGTGTTATTACTTATGTCTATGACCGTAACGACAAGGTTATAAAGCAGACTGATGCCATGGGCTTTGCTGCTGAGTATAAGTATGATGATTTAGGAAGACTTGCCGGGGCAAAACTTCCTGAGGTGGAAGCCGGTCGTGCAGATCGTGAATTTACAATCATCTATGATAGAGCCGGTAATGCCCTGAGTATGAGTGAGCCCGGCGGTAAGCTTACTGAATGGACTTACGACAGCCGTAACAGAAAGCTTACGGAGATTGTGAGCGGCGAAAACTGCCTGAGCATTGAAAGAAGCTGGACATACGACAGTCTTGGAAATGTAATGACACTTACGGAAGGCGGTCTTGTAACATCTTATGTTTATGATGAATTCGGGAATGTTCTTGAAACAGATTATCCTGACAGACAGAAGGAAATCTGCGTGTATGACAAGCTAAACCGTGCCGTTAAGATTACAAATGCTGCAGGTTTTTATAAAACTTTTGATTATAACAGCCTGAACCTTGTAACGCGTCAGAAAGATGAAGACGACAAATATACAGACTTCAGGTATGACGTATGGGGAAACCAGACCTGGCGCAACGAGAATAACAGGGAAGGAAGCGGAGACCAGATCTGGAACATCTCTTATAACGCCTTTGGCGAGCCTGTTCTTGAAGAAAAGAATGACGGAACAAAGTGGTCTTATGAATACAACGGCCGCGGACTTCTTACTAAGAAAACCGATCCTAAGGGAATTGTACTTATAAATGACTATGATGAATGCGGAAGGCTTTTGAGTGAAACAAGAAACTACGGCGGAAAGAGCGAAACAAAGACTTACGCCTACGACAAGAACGGCTTTATGCATTCTGCAAGAGACGGCAGTGTAGTTTCAAATATAAACTTCGTAAATGGAAGCTATAAGGCCAACGTTTATGATTTGGTAACTACGCTTGAAACAACTGTTGCCGAAAATGTACTTAATACCGCTTACAGCTATGATGATGCTTTAAACCTCTCAGAGCTTTCATATCCGGATGGCTCAAAAACTGATTACTCATACAATGCATTTGGACAGCTTACAGGTATTACTAATGGCGATGAAAAAAGTTATGCATACGGCGGAACTTATGATTCTCTCGGCCGGCTTATTTCGCTTACAGCCGGAAACGGTAAGGTAACAAGCCGTACCTGGGACAGTTCAACCGGAACTTTAAGTTCTTACAGCTGGGGACTTGATAAGTATGTTCAAAGAGAACTTGAGTGGGATAATCTTGGAAATATTTCATCTATCGTAAAAGGTACGAGTGATAAATCTTATAAAAATAGCTATTACTATGATAGAGTTGGAAGACTTACAGATGAACATAACGGAGCAGAATCAGAAGTAACAACAAAAGAAAGCAGGAAAGAAAACTTCCTCTACGTTCAGAATGATGTAAGCGCAAAGAAACAAGGTGTTCACAACAGTGAGATTGTAAAGCTTGACTACTACGCAGGTTCTGCAATTGTTGATCTTGAAGCAGTGCAGAAACTGAGTACACTCAAAGTGTTTGCAAAGAATAACCGAATCAAGCCGGAACATCTTGAAGTATGGCTGAGTGA
>JAEEGL010967978.1_pt1 | contig 12098 bp, 10 predicted proteins | sample 9134231 | NCBI WGS metagenome assembly JAEEGL01 (sample SAMN16246548, study PRJNA631951) | gut metagenome | biome: gut microbiome; feature: rumen; material: fiber-attached | host: Bos | place: Iran: Karaj | collected 2018-10
GGGGCAAGGGGCAAGAATGGCTTGGAGATGCTGCACCTGCAAGCTATTGCCAGCTGGGAATTCTGGAACGAATAAGTATTCTCAATTAAAGTGTAGTTTGACTTCAAATCCACACTGGAAGGGCTTGTTCCGTTGCGAATATCCTCTACCCATCTGTAGGAAATAGATTGTCCTGCAACGATTGTCAAAGATATTATTGGCCCATACTGCAAACTCAAGATGTTTGCGATAAAAAGACAGTTTGGCATCAAGGGCATTATAGAAAGGTTCACTGGAAAGATTATCCTCCGTCCAGTAGAAGCGCCCCAGCCCATGCCAGTTAGCAATAATATTCATTCCATCTAAAAGCTGACGCCCCAAGATCTTGGGCATAGGCAATCCGTAATTAGCCCCCAAATCAAAACTATGTTGGGGAACAAAAGGAACATAGTTATCCTTGTACGACACATCTGCAGAGAACTTATAATCCGTAAATGTGGCATGAGTATATCCATAAGTAGCATGGGCCTGCAAACGATCCGTAAGCTTTGAGCGGAGAGAGAGCTCGCCACCCAAGGAACGACTTTTTCCGGCATTCTTAGTCGTAAGTTCCAATACTGAGGGGGCCATTTGAACAATCTGTTGATCAGTAACATTTGTCAAGAAAACAGAAGCATCAAGGAACAGTTTATCCCGAAGGAGATTAAGATGTGTACCCAACTCATAATTCCATGCATATTCGGGTCGGTATAGTTGGGGAGCGCCATTATTCACAAGACAGTCATAACCTCCACTCCTGTATCCACGTGATACCGTTCCGTACACATTTCCCTTAGAGAAAGAATACTGTAAGGAGGTACGAGGCAACAACTGCCACCAGCCGTCACCCAATTGTGCATCCGACTGGTTGGTGTAAGAACAACCAACATGCTCATAGGCTAACCGTAGTCCCATGGTAAAGTCCAGTCCCTTAGCATTGAAGATATCGCGCAATGTACTCTGATGATACAGGGCCGCACTCTTTGTCGGTGTATCAAATTGTTCCGTATCATTTACCCAAGTATGCAACCACTGGCCATTGAGACTGGCACCCGTAACCCACTCCCAATGTCGCCAGACACCAGGTCGGCTCTTCAGAATAATCTCCTCGCTAAGGGTACGGCTATGTTGCAGTTGCTGGAACGTGCCAAGGCTAAGATGCGTGAAATCCTGATCCATGTTCAGGTCATCATTAAGCAGTTGGAAAGCAAGAACATTGCTCAACGTTACCTTAGGCCAGTCATGTTCTGCCTTCAATCCCACATTCAGCAAGTGACGCAGGTACAGATTGTCATCGTTACTGCTAATCTTACCTATATCCTGAGTCAGTTGATCCTTGAAAGGATCATCATCCGAAACACTCTCCAGATAATACGGAAAGACATCCTGCGTACACAGTTCGTAATTGGCAAGGAAATCTATTTTGTCTGCTGCGGATGGTTGGTATAACAACCTTGTATGGGCACGCAGAGAACGGTCCGCATCGACCTTTACTCCGGTATAGCTGTTCTTGAAGAACCGACCTCCTGACCGATAGGCAACACCTGCCGTGAAGCCCAACTTGTCAGAGAAACGCTGATAGTGAGAAATACCCGTATAATGACAGCCATGATTGGCCATAGAGCGTTCGACGAATGTACCTTGGTAATCAATAGGATTTCTGGTTATGACACGGATCAGTCCACCCATGGCATTCGTTCCGAACAATGTGCTCTGTGGTCCACGTAGCACCTCTATGCGTTCAACCTCTCCGATCCTCGTACTGAAGGAGCTATTCTGCAACCAAGGCATATCATCCACATAAAGACCCACAGCCGGAGTATTGGTTCGACTACCTACACCTCTCAGATAGATAGCCGTTGACTGTGCACTGCCATAAGAGGGAATGAACAGACCAGGAACTACCTGGGACAGGTCGCTAATGTCGTACAAACCACGTTCGCGGATATCCTTGGCAGTAAGACTTACACTTGACAAGCCCTGTTCACGCAAAGTGGTTTCATCCTCGGCCCGTATAACGTTCTGTGCGAAAAACAGCGCTACTATAATAAAGATGATTCTCATTATCTACAAATGGATTTGCGGATGCAAAGATAAGGACATTTTGCTTATTATCCAATCCCATGCCAAGAGGATTTACACGTCAACATTCTAAAAAACAATAATTATCACATGTACAAGCAGAGGGAATTTGCTTATATAAGATAATTGTATTATCTTTGCACGGCAATTACAAACAAATTATAATGAGCAATCAACGATACATGATGCGCGGCGTTAGCGCTGCCAAAGAAGATGTTCACAACGCTATCAAGAACATCGACAAAGGTATTTTCCCTCAAGCTTTCTGTAAGATCATTCCCGACATATTAGGAGGCAACCCCGAATATTGCAATATCATGCATGCCGACGGTGCCGGAACAAAGTCCAGCCTGGCCTATATGTACTGGAAAGAGACCGGTGACCTGAGCGTATGGAAAGGTATTGCACAGGATGCCCTGATTATGAATACTGACGACCTGCTGTGCGTAGGCGCTGTAGACAATATTCTGGTAAGCAGTACCATCGGTCGAAACAAGATGCTTATCCCCGGAGAAGTCATCTCGGCCATCATCAACGGAACAGACGAGCTGCTCCAGCAGATGCGCGATATGGGAATCGGCATCTATGCTACAGGTGGTGAGACAGCAGACGTAGGCGACTTGGTTCGCACCATCATTGTAGACAGTACCGTTACCTGCCGTATGAAGCGCAGCGATGTGATTGACAATGCCAACATCCGTCCCGGTGATGTTATCGTTGGTCTCTCTTCTTGCGGTCAGGCTACCTACGAGAAGGAATACAATGGCGGTATGGGCAGCAACGGTCTGACCAGCGCCCGTCATGATGTATTCAGCAAATATCTGGCTGAGAAATATCCCGAGAGCTACGACAAGGCAGTACCAGAGGAACTGGTATATAGCGGTTCCTATAAACTGACAGACGAGGTAGAAGGTTCGCCCATCAATGCCGGCAAGTTGGTTCTCTCCCCCACCCGTACCTATGCTCCAGTAGTAAAGAAGTTGTTGGATGAGCTACGTCCCAAGATTCACGGTATGGTACACTGCACAGGTGGTGCCCAGACAAAGGTGCTGCACTTTGTGGGTGACAACTGCAGGGTTATCAAGGACAACATGTTCCCCGTGCCTCCTCTCTTCAAGGCCATCATCAAGGAGAGCGGTACCGACTATGCAGAAGCCTACAAGGTATTCAACATGGGACACCGCCTGGAGGTTTACCTTGCCCCCGAGGATGCTGAGAAGGTAATTGAAATCAGCAAGAGTTTCAATATCGACGCTCAGATCATCGGTCACATTGAAGAAGGCAAGAAGAGCCTTCTCATCAAGAGTGAATTCGGAGAGTTCGAGTATTAAGACAAGATGAAGGACATTAAGATTACAAACTATACTACCAAGGATTGGGTGAAGCATTCGAGTGTTATGCTCTGCATTGTAATATTAACAAGTTTCACAACCCTTTCAATTTTTAACGACAAAGATTATATCGCCGCCCTCATGGGTATTGTTGGAATTGTTGGCTGGGGTATAGTTTACCATATCATAATGAAGGAGATAAGAAAAAGGAACCCTCAGGAATAACATAACATGATATTATTCAAAGCTTAAATATGGCAGAAAACAATAATCTATTAGACAGACTGGAAGGATTGGTTTCACGATACGAGGAAGTGAGCACCCTCATCACAGACCCCTCTGTTATTGCCGACCAAAAGCGATACGTGAAGCTGACCAAGGAATACAAGGACCTTGGTAAGATTGTTGCTGCCCGAAAAGAATACGTTGGCTGTTTGCAGAATATTGAGGACGCCAAGGAGATGCTTGCCATAGAAGAGGACGCAGACACCAAGGAGATGCTACGCGAGGAACTGGCAGAAAGCGAAAAGCGCATCCCCGCATTGGAAGAGGAAATAAAACTGCTGCTCATACCTGCCGACCCCGAAGATGACAAGAATGTCATCATGGAGATACGTGGCGGTACAGGTGGTGATGAGGCAGCCCTCTTTGCCGGCGACCTGTTCCGTATGTACAGCAAATACATAGAACTGAAGGGATGGAAGATGGCTGTCAGCAGTTTCTCTGAAGGTGCCGTAGGCGGTTTCAAGGAAATCATCTTCAGTGTGACAGGTGAAGGCGTCTATGGAATCCTAAAATACGAATCAGGTGTTCACCGTGTACAGCGTGTTCCTGCTACAGAGACACAGGGACGTGTTCATACCAGTGCCGCTACTGTAGCCGTCTTGCCCGAAGCAGAAGAGTTTGATGTAGAGATTAACGAGGGCGCCATCAAGTGGGATACCTTCCGAAGCAGTGGTGCCGGTGGTCAGAACGTGAACAAGGTAGAGTCTGGAGTCCGTGCCCGCTATATGTGGCGCAACCCCTTCACCAATGAGGACGAGGAAATCCTGGTGGAGTGTACAGAAACCCGAGACCAGCCCAAGAACAAGGAACGTGCTCTCGCGCGCCTGCGCACATTTATATATGATAAGGAACACCAGAAATACCTGGACGATATAGCATCTAAGCGCAAAACCATGGTTTCTACTGGTGACCGTTCTGCCAAGATACGTACGTACAACTACCCCCAAGGGCGTATCACAGACCACCGCATTGGCTATACCATATATAATCTGAATGCCTTCATGGACGGACAGATACAGGACTGTATCGACCACCTGATTGTGGCTGAAAACGCAGAACGAATGAAGGAAGCAGCGTTGTAAAGTTGAAAGTTTACAGTTTACAGTTTAGAGTTTAGAGAAATGACTAGAAAAGAATTATTTGAAAATATAAAGAAGAAGCAGAGTTTCCTCTGCGTAGGTTTGGATACAGACCTTAAGAAAGTTCCTGAGCATTTGTTGAAGGAGGAAGACCCTATCTTTGCCTTCAACAAGGCCATCATTGATGCTACCGCTCCCTACTGCGTAGCATACAAGCCCAACTTGGCTTTCTATGAAGCCTTCGGTGTGAAAGGAATGATTGCCTTCGAGAAGACAGTCAAATACCTGAAAGAGAACTACCCCGACCAGTTCATTGTAGCTGATGCCAAGCGTGGAGATATAGGCAATACCAGTAAGATGTATGCCCGCACCTTCTTTGGCGAATATGATGTAGATGCCCTGACGGTTGCTCCTTACATGGGAGAAGACAGCGTTACACCTTTCCTTGAAAGCTATGACGGGAAATGGGTGATCCTGTTGGCACTGACCAGTAACAAGGGTTCCTTCGACTTCCAGCTTACAGAGGACAAAGACGGAGAGCGTCTGTTTGAGAAGGTTATCCGTAAGAGTCAGGAATGGGGAAACGACGAGAACATGATGTACGTAGTAGGTGCCACACGTGGTGAGATGTTCAAGGACATCCGCAAGGTAGCCCCCAAGGCATTCCTGTTGGTTCCTGGCATCGGCGCACAGGGCGGTAGTCTGGAGGAAGTATGCAAATACGGAATGATTGAGGATTGCGGTCTGCTTGTCAACAGTAGCCGTGCCATCATCTATGCCGACAACACAGAGAACTTTGCAGCCGTTGCAGCTGAGAAAGCCAAAGAGGTTCAGGAACAGATGGCTAAGTTAATTCATAGTGCATAGTTAATAGTTCATAGTTCATAGTTAACAATTCATAATATATAAACGTGGAATTCAGTGCAGAAATGATAGCAGGCCTTATAGGTGGAACCATTGTTGGGAACCCTAAGGCAACAGTCAATAACTTTGCAAAGATTGAGGAAGGAAAACCTGGATGCATCAGCTTCCTTGCCAATGATAAATACGAGCACTACATCTACGAGACAGAAAGTAGCGTAGTACTTGTCAACAATAACTTCGAGCCCAAGCATGAGATAAAGGCCACCCTGATAAAGGTTGATAATGCCAGAGAAGCTGTAGCAAAATTGCTCAAGATTTACGAGAGCATGAAACCCAAGCGAACCGGTATCAGCGAACTGGCCTTCATTGACCCAACGGCAAAGATTGGCAAGGACTGTTACATCGGTCCCTTTGTTGCCATTGCCGAGGGTGTTGAGATTGGAGACGGATGTGTATTCCACCCCCACGTTACAATCGGAAGGAACGCCAAGGTTGGCAACAATACAGAGATCTACAGCAATGCCGTGGTATATCACGACTGCAAGGTGGGCAATAACTGCATCTTGCATGCCGGTTGTGTCATTGGAGCTGATGGCTTCGGATTCGAACCGACAGAAAACGGATACGACAAGATTCCACAGATAGGCATTGCCATCATAGAAGACGATGTAGAAATAGGTGCCAACACATGCGTTGACCGCGCTGTTATGGGTGCCACCATTATACATAAAGGTGTGAAACTGGACAATCTGGTACAGATAGCCCACAACGACGAGATTGGGAGTCACACCGTCATGTCGGCACAGGTCGGCATAGCCGGTAGCACCAAGGTAGGCGAATGGTGTATGTTCGGTGGCCAGGTCGGCATAGCCGGACACGCTACCATTGCAGACCGCACCATGGCCGGAGCTCAGGCAGGTATTCCCAACAATATCAAGAAGCCAGGCACTGCCGTTCAGGGCACACCGGCTATAGACGCTAAGACATTCTGGAAATCAAGCGCCTTATTCAAGAACCTGTACCAGATGTGGGCGGATATGAACGAAATGAAAAAGGAAATAAAAGCTCTGAAAGAGAAGCTTGCAGAATAATAAAGTCATGTTGAAGCAAAAGACATTAAATAACAGCTTTTCGCTAAGCGGAAAAGGTTTGCACACAGGATTGAACCTGACCGTAACATTCTTACCCGCTCCAGTAAAACACGGGTACAAGATACAACGCGTAGACATGGAGGGGCAACCCATCTTGGACGCTGTTGCAGAAAATGTGGTAGACACCAAGAGAGGAACCGTACTGGGCAAAGGCGATTTCAAATGTAGCACCATTGAACATGCCATGGCAGCATTTTATGCCCTAGGAGTTGACAATGTGCTGATACAAGTTGACGGACCAGAGTTTCCCATCCTTGACGGTAGCGCCGAACCCTACGTAAAGGAAATCCTACGTGTAGGAACAGTTGAGCAAGATGCCGAGAAGGACTTCTACTACATTACCAAGAAGATGGAATTCAAGGACGAGAATACAGGTGCCTGTATCACGCTCCTTCCAGACGAGGAATTCTCTATCACCAGCATGATATCCTTTGACGGAAAATTCCTTAGCAGTCAGTTTGCCACCCTTGACAATATGGATGACTTTGCCACGGAGATTGCAGCTGCAAGAACATTTGTCTTTGTCAGGGAGATTGAGCCACTGCTCACAGCAGGACTCATCAAGGGAGGTGACCTGAATAACGCTATCGTAATATACGAGAAACAAACCAGCCAGGAGAATCTAGACAAACTCTGCCAACTGACAGGTGCAGAGCATCACGACGCAGCAGAATTAGGATACCTGCAGCACAAGAAACTGGTATGGGACAACGAGCCTGCCAGACATAAGTTGCTGGACATTATTGGAGACATGGCCTTAATTGGCAAACCTATAAGAGGACGTATCATAGCTACCAAACCAGGACATACCATCAACAATAAGTTTGCCCGTATGATGCGTAAGGAAATCCGTAAGCATGAAATACAGGCCCCTAAATATGACCCCAACAAGCCTGCTATCATGGACACCGTGCAGATACGCCAACTGCTACCACACAGATATCCCATGTTGCTTGTTGATAAAGTAATTGAGATGAAAGCCGACAGTATTGTTGCCATAAAGAACATTACCAGCAACGAGCCGTTCTTCCAGGGTCATTTCCCATCAGAACCTGTCATGCCCGGCGTGCTGATTGTAGAAGCTATGGCACAGGCTGGTGGCATACTGGTGATTAACAGCCTACAGGACGGTGCAGACTACAGTACCTACTTCGTCAAGATAGATAACGTTAAGTTCAAACAGAAAGTTGTGCCAGGTGACACCCTGATTTTCAAAGTAATCACATTAGGGCCATTACGTCATAATATCGGAAGCATGCAAGGATATGCTTTCATTGGAGAAAACTGTGTTGCTGAAGCAACATTTACGGCACAAGTAATCAAAAACAAATAAAGCTATGAGCAAGATCAGCCCGCTGGCATATATCCACCCAGAAGCAGTCATAGGCGAGAACTGTGAGATAGGTGCATTCTGCTATATTGACAAGGGTGTTGTTATCGGCGACAACAACACACTGATGAACAGCGTCACCGTTTTATATGGTGCACGAATCGGAAACGGAAACATCTTCTTCCCCGGAGCCGTAATCAGTGCTATACCACAAGACCTGAAATTCGTAGGCGAAGATACAACGGCAGAGATTGGAGATAACAACAAGATCCGCGAGAATGTAACCATCAACAGAGGAACGGCCGCCAAAGGCAAGACCGTAGTAGGTAGCAATAACCTGCTGATGGAAGGTGCCCACGTAGCCCATGACGCATTGGTAGGAAACGGATGTATTATCGGTAACAGCACCAAATTGGCAGGAGAAATCGTAATAGACGACAATGCCATCCTAAGTGCCGGAGTACTGATGCACCAATTCTGCAGAGTGGGCAGCTATACCATGATAGGCGGTGGCACACGATTCAGTCAGAACGTATTGCCCTTCAGCCTCTGCGCAAGAGATCCTGCAGCATTCTGCGGTCTGAACATAGTAGGTCTCAGACGAAGGAATTTTGACAGGGAGACCATCGACAATATACATATGGCTTACCAAATCATCCTTCAGGGAACAGGCAAACTCAACGACCTGTTGGCACGAGTTGAGAAAGAGATTCCTATGTCAGATGAAATTAAGTATATCCTTGATTTTATCAAATCCAGCACCAGAGGTTTCATCAGATAAAACAACAGACAGATGACATTTAGAATAACAATATTCAGCCAGGAGATTGAAGACTTCGTGATGGAGGCAAAGATTGACGCAGAAGCCAAATTCGCGGAACTTCACAACCTTATTTTGGATACCTGTAAATATCAGGACATGAGCCATCACGGTTTCCTCATTTGTGACGATGAATGGCGCGTAAAAGAACACATACGCCAGACCACGCCTATAGACATAGACACAGAAGAGGATGTCAACCTGATGTCAGACTGCGCCCTGCGCGACTTCCTGGAAGAAGAAGGACAGCGAATAGCATACATCTTTGACCCCGAAGGCAAAAGATTCTTCCTGATGGAAATAAGCGAAATATTATTCGGACAGCCAGAAAAAGAAGGAAGAATAAGCAGAATGCACGGTGTCCCACCAACCCAGCATATAACAGAAGATTATGCAACCCCATCCAGCTCTGAAAACACAGAAGGAGACGTGGAGGAAGACTTTTATGGAGACGAGAACTTCGAAGAAGACGAACTGGACATGGAAGGCTTCGAAATAAACGAATGAAACTCTTTGTTCTTTTAGGTCCGACTGCAGTAGGAAAGACCGCCTTATCATTCAAAATCGCCAAATTGCTGGGCAGTCCTATCATCAACTGTGACAGCAGGCAGATATACAAGGATATGAGCATTGGCACAGCCGCTCCTACTGACAGGGAATTGGACGAAGTCAAGCACTATTTTGTAAAGATTCTGGAACTCCAGCAATATTACAGTGCCGCCCAATACGAAGAGGACGTCATAAAGCTTATAAACCAGTTAAGCCAGACACACGACAACCTACTCCTATCCGGTGGAAGCATGATGTACATTGATGCCGTTTGCAACGGTATTGATGACATCCCCACCGTAGCTCCCGAAGTAAGGGAAGAACTGAAAGCAAGACTTCAAACAGAAGGGTTAGACAAACTGAGGAATGAGCTCAAGTTACTTGACCCCGAATACTACAATATTGTTGACCTTAAAAACCCCAAGCGGATTGTTCATGCACTAGAGATCTGCTACACCTCCGGAAAAACATACACTTCTTTTCGTATTCGCAAAAAGAAGGAACGACCTTTCCAGATAATCAAGATAGGTCTGAGAAGAGAAAGAGAAGACCTCTTTGCCAGAATCAACAAACGCGTTGACATGATGATGCAGGAAGGATGGCTTGAAGAAGCCAGAGGGCTTTACCCTCATCGTCACCTAAACGCCTTAAATACGGTAGGATACAAAGAGCTTTTCAAATATTTCGAAGGGACATGGGATCTGGCATTTTCCATTGAGAAAATCAAGAAGAACACCAGGGACTATGCTAAGAAACAAATGACATGGTTTGCACATGACGAAAGCATTCATTGGTTTAACCCCGACAACGAAAAAGAAATACTGGATTTCATTTCAACAAACATACAATCAAAACTATGAGATACAAAAATGTTTGGAACAAGGCCAAGGGAAAACTCAAAAAAATATACAGTGGCCCCTGGTACAAGAAAACAGCCGCATGGATTTGTACATTCTTTCTTTCCATTTTATTCTTCTTTATTGCCGTTGACCTGAATTTATTCTACCTGTTCGGCAGTACGCCAAGCTTTTCGGATATCAAGAATCCAACCGTCAGCGAGGCATCTGAGATATACAGCGCAGACGGGCAACTGATAGGAAGATATTACAGCGAAGACAGAACCGCAGTAGAATACGAAGAAATCAGTCCTATCCTTATACGCACCCTGGTAGATACTGAAGATGAGAGATACTACCATCATCACGGCATAGACTTCAAAGGACTGTTCTCTGCCGCAAAGGATATCTTCTCAGGACATGCCCGTGGAGCCAGCACCATAACTCAGCAGCTGGCCAAGAACATGTTCCGTGTACGAACCCAAAACCGAGCAGGACTATTGGGCAAAATTCCCGGTGTCAAGATTCTCATCATGAAAGCCAAGGAATGGATTGTTGCAACGAAACTGGAGATGATCTTCAGCAAAGAAGAGATCCTGACGATGTACCTCAATACGGTTGACTTCGGAAACAATTCATTTGGCATCAAGACAGCTGCTGCCAGATACTTTGGTACCACACCGGACCGACTAACATACGATCAGGCTGCCACTCTGGTTGGCTTGCTTAAAGGAACAAGCATTTACAACCCAAGAACCAACCCCAAGAACAGTCGGGAGAGGCGCAATACCGTCCTTGATGTTGTGTACGAACACAACCACATCATCATAAACGGCAACCCTATAAGCCAAGCCCAATTGGACTCCTTGAAGTCACTTCCCATAGAATTGGCACAGAGAAGCAATGAGAAATCGCCAAACGAGTTTGCACCATACTTCCGTGACGAACTGGTAGAATACCTAGACATGCTATGCGAGATGGGAGAAGTGCCTGGTTATGATGCAAGCAACAAGTTAGATGTCTATTCTGATGGGCTGAAGATTTACACCACTCTTGACACACGCCTGCAGAAGTACGCAGAAGAAGCCGTTAGGAAGAAAATGCAGTCGCTACAGAATCAGTTCTACTCCCATTGGGGTAATACACCACCCTGGCAGGACAGCAAGCACAAAGAGATACCCGAGTTCATTGAGAATATTGCCAAAAAGACATCGGAATACAAGAGATTAAAGGAGAAATATCCTGACAATACTGACTCCATTGACTATTACCTGAATCTCCCCCACCCCGTAAAAGTCTTTACCTATGACGGGCCTGCCGTCAAAGAACTCAGCACAATGGATTCCATACGTTATATGGTCAAACTAATGCACTGCGGTTTCATTGCCATGGAGCCCGACACCAGAGAAGTAAAAGCATGGATTGGCAATATCGATTATGACTCATGGAACTTTGACAACATAACTGCCAAACATCAGCCGGGCTCAACCTTCAAGCTGTTTGTATATACAGAAGCCATGAACCAAGGCATGTCACCAAGCACCAGAAGAAGAGACACAAGAATAGAGTACAAGGAGCCTGGAGACGACGAAGTTTGGATTCCTCACAATGCAGACGGAACCTATTCCAACGCAGAAATGTCACTCAAGAGAGCCTTTGCCAGCAGTGTCAACACCATTGCCGTATCCGTAGGACTTGAAGTGGGTGTCAAAAACATCATAAAGACTGCATACGACATGGGCATCAAGACCCC
>JAEEGL013533792.1_pt1 | contig 12098 bp, 9 predicted proteins | sample 9134231 | NCBI WGS metagenome assembly JAEEGL01 (sample SAMN16246548, study PRJNA631951) | gut metagenome | biome: gut microbiome; feature: rumen; material: fiber-attached | host: Bos | place: Iran: Karaj | collected 2018-10
AAGGCGAAGTACGAACGGCTCACCAAGTACTCCAAGCTGTACGAATAATCCTTCAAGAAACTCATCCCACAGCACGGACGGCGCAAGCCGTCCGTCCTTTTTTTCGTAAAAGAAACGACGGATTTTTCGTCCGTCGTCATTTTTATTCTTTTTCGAATCTGTCCGCGTTTTTGCGGAACAGCTCGTAATATGCCTGCATGTTCTCAAGCTCCCACCACGCTTTCGTTTCCGCGGGGGTGGAATCGAGATCGTAGATCAGAGCTCCCTTGATCGAAAGGAAGAACGGACTGTGCGTAGAGATGATGAACTGACAGCCGAAAAAGCGCGCGTATTCGAGAATCATTTCAGCGACCGCCGTCTGATACTTCGGACTGAGGCTGTTTTCCGGCTCGTCGAGGAGGAACAGGCAGTCATCGCGAAAGCGCTTGCGGAAGAAACTCAAAGCGTACTGACCGTTTGAATCCGGCGTCGAGAGTTGACCGGCGTGGGAAGTCACGGATTTCGACATGGTTTTGTGCCGGACTTCGAGACGCCGGACGAGGTTGTCATAGTCTTCGAGCGTCCGATACGCAGGACCGTCCCCTCTCTGCATCCGCGCCATTTCTTCCCGGTATTCTTCTCCCGCTTCCCTTCTGCGGTCCTCCGTTTCGAAGTTTTCCACTCTCCGGTCGATCAGACCGTAGAAAACGTCGTCGCTTGTATAGATCGCGCTGCCGGGCGCGACGCCCCGCTTCCCGAGCGTTTCCCATTTGCACATCAAACGGATGTACTCGTGAAAGAATTCGCTCGTATTGAACGGCGTGACGCGCGGAAGATTCAGCGCTTCGGCGATCAGATTGAGCAGCGTGGATTTGCCGCTCCCGTTTCCGCCGGAAAAAATCGTGATCTCGGAGAAATCAATGCGTCGCAGACCCTTGTAAGGGAAAATGCCGTAAGGGTAAGCATTGGGGTGCGGATTGCCGCCAGCTCTCCGCGACCAGTACCGCTCCTCCCAGTCTTCTTCCTCTCCCTGCGTCGGAAGAGTAAAGGATTTGAGATAAATCATGCGTCGGACTCCGCGTCGGCGCAGTCTTCGATCACAACGGGCGCGCCGGCCGTATTTGTCTTGTTGCCCGAAATCCTCAGCCCTCTGACGTTTCGGCAGTAAATCGCGTGATCCGCGCTTGGCACATCGATCTCGTTGCCCTCGATCGTGATCCCGTAAATACTCTGCCCGGAAGGTTCGTCGGCGTCCGCTTTGATGACGATTCCCGCCGCCTCTCCCCACGCCCATCCGCAGTTCTCAATTTTGTTTCCACGGATGACGATGTTCGCGGGACAGACACCCTCGTACCAGTGCGCCTCCGCTGCGGCCACGATGGCGGGACCCTGCACGCCCCGGAAGGTATTCCCTTCGATCAGGGCGTCCCGGGTCTTGATGAGCACGCTTCTGGCAAAATGATTCGACGCGCGGCATCCGATCACCTCAAGCCGCGGCAGACGGGTGACGTCCGCAAGCATTTTTCCGTCCAAGTCCTTGGGCAGATCGCGGTCAAACTCAACGCGGCACATCCGCTGTGCGGGATCCGGTTCGCTTTTTACAACGGTATAGACATCCGTCACGGCGAGAGTTTTATAATCCGTCAGTTCCATTTGATCGCCGGGATCGGGATAGTCGAGGGTTTGCGCGTGCGTGCCGTCGGGCGTCTTTTCCCGAAGAAACGCGACGGTCGGACTCTCTTTCTTTACGACTGCCTGATAATATCCGTGAACGTTCGTGAAATCGTCGCCCTGCCCCTCGCATTCGCAGTTCTCGAAGCGGAGCGTTCCCTTGATCGACGTGAAATGCGTAGCGTCGGTATTGGTCGACCAATGCCAGCCGGGCGCGGGCACGACGCGCAGTCCCGTGAGCGTGATGTTTTCGCTCCGGTTGCCGACGATGCCCATACCGGGCTGGGAGTGGATCGTCACGTCTCGCAGACGAATATTTTCGGCGTTTTCGATCAGGATCGCCGGGCGGGAATGGTAGGTATGGATCGTTGAGAAGATCGCGCCGTCCGTAATCTCCCCGCGCAGGATGACATTGACGGATCGCGCGTCCATCACGGAATAGTGATCGATGGAGCACGGCAGAATGCGTCCGGTTTCTTCGTCGATAAAGAGATAGCGGAGCGTCAGGGGCGTTTCGCGCTTCACGGGACAGTCCTCGTTCATGCGGATGACAGCGTTGGTCTTCCCTGCCTCTTCTCCCGCGAGGATCTTGCTGAGGATGCGTACCTTGCCCTCGCTGAACGGCTTTCGCTTGTGGTCGATCGTCAGTCCGCGGATCTCAATATCGGAGCAGTCCCTGACAGAAACGGGCTCCATAAATCCGTCGACAAGCAAAGTGACGCCGTCCGCCGAGATCGTGGTTCCGCGCTGTCCGGCGAAATCAAGTCCGCGGGTAAATTTGTAGGAGGGACTAAACATGATCCTCTGCGGGTTTCTGCCCCAGTCTCCACTCATGACATGTTCCTGCGCCTCCCGGGCAAGGCCGCTTGTGATCTCATAGACGCCGGGCTCGATCACGAGCTCGGTTCCGGGATTCTCCCGGCAGAATGCCATGGCGCGCTGAAAGCGCTTCATCATGTCTTCGCCGGAAAAAGCGGAGAATTCGATTTTACTCATGATAAGCCTCCTCATAGTATTTCCCGTTTTTGACATAAGCATACGGTCCCGGTTCAGCGAGGGTCACCTCTTCGCCGATGCGCGCGGCGATCGCGGCGGGAGAGACGAATTTATCCACCCGACCGATCGGTGCGAATCCGTTTTGTATGGGAACGATGACGTAGAGCCTGTAATCGTCGTTGCCGCTCAGCGAAACGTGGATTCTCCCGGTTTTCAGAACGACGGTAACCGAACGGCTGAAATGCTCGAACACAACGTATTCCTCTCCTTCGAGTCCCGGCACGTCCTCCGGTCCGACCGTCCCCGAAACGGGCGTGTTGTCCGAGCTGAGGTTGAACGCGGCAAGGATCCCGCAGCCATTTGCGATGTTCTGGATCTTGATCGGCTTTGCGGATACTGTGGGATCGACGGTGAGACAGTCCGCCGTCGGCATCCCGACGCGGTCACAGCGAAGGATTCTGCCGTCCGAGAGGCAGAGCGGCGCGAGGACCTCCGCGCGGCTCCGGCCGATCTCGTCGCTCACATAAATCGGACCGCCGGAGACGGCGCGCAGGACGCTGTTTTTCTCAGCCTGCGTGTCGTCCGTCCACCACATATCGTAATCGCTCCAGAAAAGTTGTCCCTGAAGTACAGAATTATACGCGCACTGGAGGATATGCTTCGTGAACCACGGTCGGTTTTCCGGCTGGAAATCGTCGCTGCAGCGGGAAATGGGTGAGAAGCCGCGGTTCCACATGTCCTCGGACGCCATGCCCATGCAGTTGATCATGGCGTTGTCGAAATTCAGCCCGACGGAGGCTTCCAGCCCGCGGTGCCATTCTCTCGTCACGCGTCCGACGGTTTCCATGCCCTTGTAGAACCGCCGCGTCATGCTCTGGTTGTCGACCTTGAGAAAATCCGCTCCGCACGAGCGGAAAAAGCGGTGCATCGTATTGAAATAGGCAAACGCCATGTTTTCGTGCCAGTCGGAGATGATCCTGCCATCCGATAAGGCAACTGTATAATCAGAGAGCTTCCGGTATGCCTCCCCTGCCGGATCAAGCCCGAACCAGTAACCCGTGGAAGGATGCCAGATGCCGACTTTTATGCCGCAGGCGTGTATCTTTTCGATCGCGTGCTTCAGCCCGTTCGGGAAGCGTTTGTAAGACGCTTCATAATCATAAAGGGGCGAGGAATGCATCAGGCGGAACATTTCTTCGCGGCTGTTGTAGACGGCGGTATTGAACGGCGCGACCTCTGCCCACATGTCGTCGAGGATCGCCCATTTGACCGGAATTCCCTTTTCGCGAAATTCCGCGCATTTTTCGAGCACCCCCGCCTCCGACACACGGATCTGCAAAGCGTCCCACGAGCACCAGCCGAGGTATTTGAAAATCTCCGGGTATCTCCGATCCTCCCGAACGGGGGAGCCGAGAACCTTTGCCGCCGCGCGGACTGCCCGCTCCGTCGTCTCGAAGGGATCCGTCCCTTCCGCCGCGACGAACGCGGGATCGCGGCAGTCAGCACGGTTTTTGACCCATGAGAACTGCTTCGCGCAGAGCCCGCTTTCCGCGCCGAAGAAAACGCATTTGTAATCGCTGCCGACAACGGGAAGGAGCGCCAGCCAGTTCTCACCGCTTCGGCACAGCAGAAGCTGGGTTTCGTCCGGCACGAGACAAAGGTCATTTCCGAACGCGGGCGAGCACCAGAATTCGGAATGCCTTCGGATCGCAAGATAGTCCGAATCGGGCGCCTCGAGCCGCCAAATCACTCCTGCGTCCTCGTCCAGAGCGTCGCCGGGCACAAAGTCGGGATAATAAAACGTGACATCTCCGATGAGTCCTTCCCGGGTGTCGACCTGAATCTCTCTCCCGTCCGCGGTTCTCAGAAAAGCCGTTGTTTTCATTCGTGCCTCCCACTTTTCTTTTGAATTCAGTATAACATATCCCGGACGGGATTGCAACACGGATTTTTGAAATTTGAAAAAAACAGGGAAGCCGGTATGACTTCCCCGTCCTGTTCAGTTTCTGTCGTTGGTCACGCTGCCGCTTCCGGTCAGATCAATGGGATCGCCGAGATACGTCGGTTTCGGTTTGACGATACCCGAAAAGAAGTCCTTGGTCCGCGCGGCGATTTCGCGCGCGTCCCGTGCGCTTTGACCGACATAGGTCCTGAGATCGGCAGACACGCCGATCGCATCGATGCCGAATACGTCGGCCAGGTGGATCGCACGGTACAGGTGGTATTCCTGAGACACGATGATGATCTTCTTCGCGCCGAAAATCTCCTTCGCGCGGCAGATGGATTCGTAGGTCGAAAAGCCCGCGTGGTCCATGAAAACATCGTCCGCGTCCACGCCCCGCTGAACCGCGAAGCGCTTCATAGCGTTGACTTCGTCGTATTCCTTCGTCCCGTGGTCACCGCTCATGAGGAGCTTGGGAGCAAGCCCCCGCTCATAGAGATCGATCCCGACGAGCAGACGGTCTTCAAGCATGTGGCTCGGTGTGCCGTCGCTGCGGACGCCCGCACCCAGAACGAGAATGCAGTCCGCGCCTTCTAAATCTACTTCGTCCGTGCGGAAAACCCGATCCTTCGTCCGCACGACCACGGCAATGTTGACCGCCAGGACGAACAGAACCGTCGCAAGAAATATTCCGAGAAGGATTTTAAGCACGATCGTTGTCTTCTTTTTCCCTGATTTCATTGTTTTCCGATTTGCGGTCCGACCCGTTTTCTCCGGATGTCCGATTTGCCTCATATTCCTTAGCTTTGAGATATGCTTTGAGTTGCTTTTGTTCCTTGCGCTTCCTGCGCTTTTTCAGAAGCAGGCGGATCAGAACGATGATCGCCGCGATCACGGCGCACCAGATTAGAATGGTCGGCAGCGAGGTGATGAACCAGACGGTGAAATCCGTGAAGAACTCTCCGATATCGCGAAGGTTTTCGCGCAGACCGACGCCGATCCGTTCGCCGAAGCTGAGCTTTTCTTCATTCGGAACGGTTTCGCGCCGGACTTCGCTGACATAGAGGTGAACGGTGCAGTAGGAAATCAGATCGTCGTATTTGCGGATCTGGGATTTGTAGGAATCCAGCTCATAATTGACCTCGGAAATGCGGCTCTGCAGCTGTATGACGTCGGTCAGCGATTCCGCTTTTTCGAGGATCTGAAGAAGGGTGGCGTGCTCGGTTTCCAGGGCACGGATCCGGCTTTCGATGTCGACATAGGTCATCGTCACATCGCTTTCGGATTCCGAGCGGTAGGTCATCGCGCCGATTTCGGACACCGCTTCCATGAACGCGTCATACCGGTCGGCCGGGATGCGGATGGTCATACTCGCGCTCCGCATGCCGCCGCTCGAGTATATGCCCGCACCGTAGGATTCCGAAGACTCAAAATACCCGCCGTGCGCCGCGACACAGGAAGAAACGGATTGGATGAACGGGTCGTATTCCTTTGTTTCAAAAGTAAGGTTTGCCGTACGGATGATTTTGCGGGCGGAGAGATCGTTTGCGGAAGAAGTCTCACCGGTCCTCGCGGCATCCGACGCGCCAAACGACGCGGGAGCAGTTTCGACGTCGCTCGCTGCTTCATCGTATTGAGCATACGAAGCTTTGGATTGTGCCGCATAAGAGTATCCGTTGTCGGAAGCAGCGCTTTTATCCGCGCTGCAAGACAGCAGGGTGAAGGTCAGCGCAAGGACCAAAAAGAAGGGCATGAAATTTCTTTTTCTCATAACGACAGCCTCCGTTTCGCTCGTTTCTTAACTGCCTTTTAGACGTTTCTCCTTCCGCGAAAGTTCCCTGTCTCGGATATGTTTATAGAAAATTTCTTTTTTTATTCGTTTTTCCTCACGGTTCCTTGCATTTTTCGCGCGGCGGGTTTATAATGAAAAAAAGGAGGGTTTGCCGACATGAAAAAATACGTCACGCTCAGCTATGACGACGGGGCGAAATTCGACCGCCCCTTTGTCGAAATGCTCAATGCCTACGGCATCAAATGTACGTTCAACCTGATTTCTTCCTCCATGCCTCCCTCCGACCGGGATGCCTGGTACGTCAGCCGGGAAGAGGCGCGAGAGCTCTACCGCGGGCACGAGATCGCGACCCATTCCCTGACGCATCCCCATCTGGAACAGCTTTCGAAGGAAGACATCGAGCATGAGATCCGTGAGGACATCAAAAATCTGACCGAAATTGCGGGTTATCCCGTCCTCGGTCACGCCTATCCCTACGGTACCTACAATGAGCTTGTGGTCGACACCCTCCGGGAAATCGGCATCCGGTACGCCCGGACCGTGAAAGCGACCTCCGCCTTCGATCCGCCGGAGGAGCCGCTTCTCTTCCATCCCACCACGCACCACAGAAACCCCGAGGTATTCCGTCTGATCGACGAGTTTCTCGCCGCGGAACCGAAGGATCACGACCTCGTTTTCTATCTCTGGGGACACAGCTTTGAGCTCGACCGCGGGGAGGAGTTCAACAGCTGGGCGCATATGGAGCGCGTGCTGAAGGCGCTCTCCGGCAAGCCTGACGTGAACTATGTCACGAATATGGAGTTTATCGAACGGCGCTGAGAACGAACGCGGATTCCACGGCAGAGTTTCCCGCTCGTGCATGAAAAACCGCATATGCCGTTTTCGCGGCGCATCAAACGCAATGAACGGTTTGCGATAAAAAAGCAGAATCGGTCAAACGCCCGGCTCTGTTTGTCGTTCTTCATAAAACAACACATCCGTTTATGGAGCATTTTCATCAAAAACCACGGGGTTCAAATCCCTTTTCTCCGTTGACAAAAATATAAAAATCCTGTATAATAAATGAAAATTTATAGCTGGTTATCGTGCGTTCCGTTTTTGACGTTTCCGGCTGTTCATACAAAGGAGTTCATGATGAATCGGGTTTATAATTTCTCCGCCGGCCCTTCGATGCTTCCCCTCCCCGTGCTGGAAAAGGCGGCCGCTGAGCTTGTGAATTACGGCGAAGCTGGCATGTCCGTGATGGAAATGAGCCACCGTTCTCCTGATTTCGAAGCGATCATTCAGAAGGCGGAAGAGAATCTCAGAAAACTCATGGCGATCCCGGACAATTACAAAGTGCTCTTCCTTCAGGGAGGCGCGTCGACGCAGTTTGCCGCCGTTCCGCTCAACCTCATGAAGACGGGCAAAGCGGACTACATCCTCTCCGGTCAGTTCTCCACGAAGGCGTATAAAGAAGGTCAGAAATACGGCGACTGCGCCGTCGCCGCTTCTTCCAAGGACGCGAACTTCGCGTTTGTTCCGGAGACGACCCGCGAATCCTTCCGCCCGGACGCCGATTACGTGCACATCTGCTTCAACAACACCATCTACGGCACGAAATACTGGTACATCCCGGACACCGGAGATATTCCGCTTGTCGCCGACCTTTCCTCCTGCATCCTCTCCGAGCCCGTCGACGTGACGAAATTCGGCGTGATTTACGCCGGCGCGCAGAAGAACATGGCTCCCGCCGGTCTGACCGTCGCGATCATCCGCGAGGATCTTCTCGGCTGGACGAATCCCGCGACGCCTTCCATGCTCGACTGGAAGCTCATGGCGGACAACGGCTCGATGTACAATACGCCGCCGTGCTACGCGATCTACATGGCGGGGCTTGTGTACGAATGGCTCCTTTCCATCGGCGGTCTTGAAGAGATGAAAAAGCGCAATCAGAAGAAAGCCGCCCTGCTCTACGATTACCTCGATCATCAGGATTATTATATCGCGCCCGTTCAGCCGAAGAGCCGTTCCATGATGAACGTCACCTTCATCACCGGGATCGAAGACCTCGACAAGAAATTCGCGAAGGAAGCGGCGGCCGCCGGTATGAAGAATCTCAAGGGCCATCGCTCCGTCGGCGGCATGCGCGCGTCGATCTACAACGCGATGCCGTATGAGGGCGTCGAAAGCCTTGTCGCGTTTATGAAGGACTTCGCGGAAAAGAATCCGAAATGAGGAGTGACTGAAATGAAGAGGATCAAGCTTTACAATAAAATCTCCGCTGCCGGCACCGGCCGGTTCAATCCCGCCGCTTACGAGGTTTCCGCCGACGTCGAGAATCCCGACGCGATCATGGTCCGCTCCGCTTCCCTGCACGACACCGCGTTTCCGGAATCGCTCAAGGCCATCGCCCGCTGCGGCGCGGGTGTAAACAACATCCCCATCGAAGCCTGCGCGGACGCGGGCATCGTCGTGTTCAACACCCCCGGCGCGAACGCGAACGGCGTGAAGGAGCTCACCATCGCAGCGCTTCTCATGGCTTCCCGCAACATCACGGGCGGCGTCGAATGGGCGAAATCGCTGAAGGATCCCGAAGGCGGCGTCGCGAAAGCCGTGGAAGCCGGAAAAAGCGCGTTCGGCGGCGTAGAAATCAAGGGCAAGACCCTCGGTGTGATCGGCCTCGGCGCGATCGGCGGTCTGGTTGCGAACGCCGCGAAAGCGCTCGGCATGAACGTTATCGGATGTGACCCCTACCTCACCGTGGACGCGGCTTGGGGACTGTCCAGCTCCGTGAAAAAAGCTTCAACCTATGAAAATGTCTTCGCTCAGAGCGATTACGTCACCCTGCACGTGCCGGCGACCAAGGAAACGAAGGGCATGATCAACTCCACCTCCCTCTCGATCATGAAGGACGGCGTGCGGATCATCAATCTCTCCCGCTCCGATCTCGTGAATGCCGCCGATCTGAAAGTCGCTCTCGAGTCCGGCAAGGTCGCGTCCTATGTGACGGACTTCCCGACCGAGGAGATCCTCGGCGTGCCCGGCGTTATCGCGATCCCCCATCTCGGAGCTTCGACGGAAGAATCCGAAGAGAACTGTGCGGCTATGGCGGCGGACGAACTGATCCAGTTCCTCGAAACCGGCAACATCCGCAACAGCGTGAACTTCCCTGCCATCGACATGCCGCGCACGGACGCGGGACGGATCGTCATTCTGCATAAGAACATCCCGAACATGATCTCCCATGTGACGTCCACGCTTGCGGACAGAAACATCAACATCGAAAACATGGTGAACCGCTCGCGCGGAGATTACGCCGTTTCCCTCATGGACACCTACGCGAAGATCACCCCCGAAATGACGCATGAGCTCGAAAGCGAGGAAGGCATCATCCGGGCAATCGTCATCGAGTAATCGTTTCCGCTTTTGCGGATTTCGGACCCGATCGTCTGCATCCAAACAAATCCATACAAAACTGCCGCCTTCTCACGAAACGGGAAGGCGGCAGTATTTTAAGCAGTCCGAGCAAGCGGGGAAACACGGACAGAACCGTTTATTCTCCGCTTCTGTCCGAATGATGGGGTCTCTGTTTCACGCGCGGGATCGTGCGGGCTATGGACACGGGAAACACCTCCCGGGCGCCATGCGCTCTCAAAAGCTGTGCGGCGCGGGAAACGGTCGCGCCGGATGTGATAATGTCGTCAAAAAGCAGGTAGTACGCGCCGGGCTCGACTCGGCTTGCGCGGACGCCGACGGATTCGTTTACGTTCTCGGCACGCTCCGCGGCGTCGAGCTTCTTTTGTTCCTTTGCGCCGCGGTGCGAATAGAAAACCTTTTCGAGGTGGCATCCGAGCAGCTTGGCAAGGCGTTTCGCGACTTCTTCCCCCTGATCGACGCCGTTTTTCAAAAAGTTTTTGATCGAGCGCGGACAGTAGGTGAGAATCCATTTCTTCGGATCCTCACCCTCCGCTTCAAAACGCCGCGCGATCTCCCGCGCGAGCTCCGCGGCGAAGAACTCGGCGAACTCCCCGTTCTCTTTCAAGAAGAAAATCATGCGCTCCGTCACACGGTCTCCGTCCTTCACCTCGGACGGGCAGTAGAAGGTCAGCGAGATGTTCGGCATGGAGCCGATGCGCATGTCCGTGATTTCGGCGCAGTCAAAGCCGCACCGGCATTTTGCGGCGTTTCTGCTGCAGATGGGACAGCGGACAAAGGTCTCGCGTGCCCACTTTTCGCGGCAGGACTTGCACAGACCGAACGAATCCCCGGGTTCTCCGCACAGATAACAGAGGCGCGGAAACAAAAAGGAAAGCAAGGTATCGACGAGCTTCATCGGTTCCTCCGGGCGTCAAAGATCGATCCGCGTCAGTTCCCGGGCTGAATCAAGGACTTCCGTCTTGATCGCGTAATCACGGCGGGATTTGATCAAGCCGAGATCAAGGGGGAAGAATCCGAACGAGGAGCTGCGCGTCGTGACGGAATAATCGACGGCCTCTCCCGCTTCCGTTTTCGCATAAACAATGATGAGGGGATCGTCCCTTCGCAGGTAGAACTCTGTCCCGGAGAAGAGACCCGGACGGACGTCACAGCGCAGTTCCCCGCCGCGCATGGCAAAGCGGAGCGCGGCGGACTCCGCCTTTGTCGACGAGCAGATCAGCTCGCACGCGCCGTCAAGTTCCGCGACAAGCGCGGCAATCCTTACATAGCGCGTGTGATCGGCGGCCGCGCACGGCACACGGTAGGACGGCGTTCCGTAATTCGTGTAAGCGAAGCGGTGCCGGTTCTTTCCGGTGATTTCATAATCCGTGAGGATGCGCATTCCCGTGATCCGCGCGTTTTTCATCGGAGCCGTAAGGTCGGCGAGCTTGCCGGGATGGGCGTCGCAGCCGTTGACATACACGATCCCGTCGGTCAGCTCGACGCTCGGCTCGTCCGGCAGGGGCTCGGGGATCGAAAACATCCGCGCGTCTTCCCGCGGACATCCGGCGGGAGAGCCGTCCTCCCACGAGATGAAGTTGTGAATGGACAGAAGATTCCTCTGGGAATGAAACTCAAGCAGGGCGAAGCTTGTGTCAACATAGATGTTCGAGCCCATGAAGGAGGCGTCTCCCGTGCCGAGAACGATCCCGCGGGTATTCTCCCACCATGACCCGTTGTCACGTCCGGCGAGGCATCCTGTCCAGATGTGCATATTGTCCCCATACAGGAAGGAAGCGTTCAGATGGAGTCCCCGGCAGGTTCCCATGATCTCCGTGTTCGAGAGGCGGTTGTCGCCGATGCGGTGATCGAGATAGATCCCCACGGACGGTAGTGCGTAATCTCTTGTACCCCAGATCGTGAGATCGTCAAAGAACAGCGGGCGAGACGCGAAACCTGGCACGTCCTCTCCTTTCGTCGCGAGGATGCCGTAACCCCGCACGTCAAAAACTCCAACCTTGTTCAGAAAGACTGCGGTCCCCTGCACGCACGGATCGATGCGGATCCCGCATTCGTGGCTATGGCAGATGATATTCAGGTTTTCGACGGTAAATCTGCCGTCTCCGCCGAAGCTCACCACACCGACTTCTTCATGGACGCTCGTGTTCTCGTGTTCGATTTCAGAGATAAGCCATGTGTGCGTGTCGTCTTGTGCGGGATTTCTCGCGTACCCCGCGCCGAAGATCGGATTTTTAAGCTTCAGCGGCTTCTTTACGAGATAGCGTCCCGCAGGAAAATAGAGCGCGCTCTTCTCTGTCG
>JAEEGL013553512.1_pt1 | contig 12098 bp, 8 predicted proteins | sample 9134231 | NCBI WGS metagenome assembly JAEEGL01 (sample SAMN16246548, study PRJNA631951) | gut metagenome | biome: gut microbiome; feature: rumen; material: fiber-attached | host: Bos | place: Iran: Karaj | collected 2018-10
CCGGTTACTTCTAAAATATTAGGGGTAGCAGTCTTCTCGCCTATTGCATATCCATTGCTGACATCGCCTTCGGTAACAACGGTTATAGGGAAGTTGCTGCTTGCTTCATCTTCAAGACTGACAACAACAGTATTACTGTTCTTGTATATCTCTATCTGATTGGCGTACGACTTAGGCGTGACATCGACCGTAACGGCATTGACATCGGACAAATGCGAGAAATCCGCCGTAACATCAAAATCTCCCGCCGTCAATCCGTTCAAAACACTTGATTTACCTTTGACGGTAAAATCAGCGGTCGAGCCCTCAACTATCTCGTAAACCTTGTTAATCGAATCGAGAACTTCTGCATTTACAACCTGAACGGGAACTCCCGTGAACTGCTTGGTTGTAACCGGATCTTCTATGTTGGCCACCACCAGCCATAAAAGCAATGCGATAAACAGTGCCAATAGCTTAAGGCCGAAATTATTTGTTATTATCCTTAGCTTTTTTGATTTCACTCTTCTTCATACGACCTTTCCATATCTTAAATTTATTAACATCAATCTTCTTTTTCTGGAGATAATCTATCTTCTTCTTGACATCTTCAGCTTCACAATTACTGTATATCTCTCCGCCGTAAACAACAGATACATTACCTGTCTCCTCGGATACAACTATGGTAAGGCTGTCCGAAACCTCGCTGATGCCAAGCGCCGCTCTGTGTCTTGTACCCAGCCTCTTGTCTACATCAGGATTCTCTGTGAGCGGAAGGTAACATGTAGCCGAAACCACTCTGTTATTCCTTATAATCACGGCTCCGTCATGAAGCGGAGTGTTCTTTTCGAAAATGTTAATGATAAGTTGTGAGCTGACTGCCGCGTCAATAGGAATTCCGGTTCGTTCATACTCACCGAGAGCAACATCCTGCTCTAGAACTATTAATGCACCGGTTTTATATTTCGCCATCTCAAAGGTTCCCTTGATGACTTCATTTACCGTTCGCTGACTCATATGCTCTCCGATACTCTTACCCTTGTCATTGTCTAATACGAATCCGGCAAATATATTGCTTCTACCGAGCTGTTCAAGCGCTCTTCTTAACTCAGGCTGAAAGACAATAACAACCGCTATGATACCCACGTTAATCAATCTCGTAAACAACCACAGGATTGTATTGAACTGCAGGATAGCCGCAACGAGCATAAATGCCATGAGAAGCATAAATCCCTTAAACAACGACCACGCTCTTGTACGCTTGATCCACTTAAATATCTGATACACAAGCATAGCAATAATGAGCATCTCAGCAATATCTGTTCCCTTAATCTTCGGAAACGACATCCAGTATAGGTATTTTTCGATAAATTGTACTATTCTGTCCGAAATTGCGTCCATATACCGCTCCTATTCATAATCATCATTGTTAACTCGTTCGTTAAATCTCTGTACGTTGACATCCTTCTCTGTCATATATATCTTAGGTATCGCCTTAACATAATAGTAATAATCATCATCTTCAAACTGCACAAGCTCAATTCTTCCGTAGTCTACAACTCCCTTGAAGAACTGAATGATAATAGCAATGAACGATGAAATCAGTGATCCGACAAGAATCGCTATTATATTCATATCATTTTCTATCATCATGGAACCCGCCAAAAGAGCGAATATCATCAGCGAGGTGCCCGCTACAATCGCAACAAACCATGAATATCTTATTGAACTTCTGTAGATAAGATATGTAACCATGATAATGATTGCATATACTATACAAAACAAAAACATCTCTTTATCAGACATCAGCATATTCATAAGATACGGTATCTGAGACTGAGAAACATCATCTGTGCTGGCATTGATAAGCGGCTCTAACTGTCTCGCATGAATACTGAAATAAAAGAGCAGAACTCCTCCGATTGACGGAACAATCGCAACCGGTCCCACGAGCATAGCCGAGAGAAGCGGAACAAGGCACGGCAACTTTATGGTAAGTATCATAGAAGCCAGTACAATCCAACTCTTACCGGGAACAAGCCTCAAGTAAAGCAGATATATCAAAGCCAAAACAATAGCCAAAACTAACGCCACTTGAATACTTAGATTCATAACATCCATAACCGCAATCGTTGCAGCTATTAAGTATATTACTCCAGACGGGACAAATGCAGACACAAACGACACAGCTATAACAACCGGAGCCTCATACAACTCCTTGCTGTACCCAAAGAGGTTCTTAAATACTATAAGAACGGTCAGCATGTATATAAATCTTACAAGCGGAACCATAAACCTGTCATGTTTCTGAAAGAAGATCTTAAAGTAATCCCTAATAATCAATAAATTCGTCATTGTTAAGGTCTCCTTCCCCATCAAGCATTCTCGGAGAATTGTCTCTCTCCACTAAATAATACTTCTTAAGCTCTCTGAGATTCTTATAGTAATCGGTAACACCGTCTCTTGCCTGCTCGAATCTACGCTTATATATAATAACAGCTATAATACTGTAAAATGCAAGGATCAGTACCCAACCGATAATAAGCTTAATCAGCAATTCTTTATATCTAAACTGATTCAACATATCAAATACTTCTTCATAATCCGCAAGTGCGACCAGTGCAACCAGCAAAATATAGCCGACAGTAGTCGCAACCATCGTCTTTATGACATTCCATCTGACATAATCTCTCTTGAAAAAATTAGCCTTTGTAAGATCATCTCTGCCTTCGTTCTTAACATAACAAGCGCATTTTGTCATAAGACGAACCTTATCTTCACTTATCACCGGTCTCACCTCCTAACCACACAGTTATAGTCATTGTACCATATATCATTGATTATTGCTACATAAATATAAGAACAAATCCGATTCATTTCGCATGAAAAAAAGCGCATAACTCGCTTAGTTATGCGCTGATTCTGACATTTTAAAAGTATTATCTTGTTATCTTGTCAAGAAGACCGGATTTCTTAAATGCACACACCCTGTCCATAGGCACTGTAGCATTGGCAAATGCAGGCGATTCGTAACATACATAAACATATGCACCCTTAATCGCAACCGCTTCGTTCATACTCGGCATAGGAATCGAATTCTTAGAAGAACCTATCTTTGTTATATTGCCATTCTTCCATGTAGGCTTGTAATAATCAAGCTGACACAGATAGAGGTTCTTCGTAGAATCGGCAGCATAGGATCTTGATAACAACAAGCTTCCGTCTGTGGTAAATGTGAGTCCTTGCGTTCTTGAAGGGACTTTGAAGCATTTGCCGACTTTTAACTTAGGTGTTTTAGTTTTCTTCTTAACGGTGCACCAATACACCGATTCCTTGTTCTCGGTTGCAAATGTTCCAACCCATAATTTACCCTTATAATACGTGCAATAAGATGCGGTAAATCCTACCTTGCACGAGCTGACATATTCAACTTCTCTGTAAACATCACCCTGCTCAACCGCAGCCTTAATCTCCGAGTAACGGATGCACACCATTTTCTCTCCGTGGCACACCCACACATTATAGCCGTCGTAAGCAACACCGCCGGCATGTACCTTGTCAGGGAGAACTATAGTAGTCAGATAATCTCCGCTTCCCTTATCCATAACATATATTATGCTGTTCTCCTCAGAATTCTTGTCATAAGCCGTAATAAGCATGTAATCTCCGGAAAATGTCATTCCTTGCGGACACATTCTGTCACTGAAAAAGCCGGCAACATTTGCACACGATGCACCGGGAATAATGGTACTTCGCTTGTAATTAATATACTTACGAAACCATGCCGATGATTCAAATGCTATCGAACTCTTAAAATCAGACAACGACAAATAATTAAACGCTGTCGTCGTCGTAGGCGGAACTTCAACCGGCTTACAAGTCAGTATATCCGAATCAACCGAATAAGCAGTCTGCTCAGCGGCTGTACCGGTATCAAGAACCCTGTATGCCAAGACTTTAAAGCTATATTCCACACCCTCTTCAAGACCTTTAACTATATACTTATACGTACCTTGAAAAGTAAAGCCATCCAATCTGTAATCCGAGTCGTTAGGCCCCTTGACGTATATCTCGTAACCCGTCGAACCCGGACACTTGGTCCAATTGAGTCTTACGCGCTGTTCTCCGCCCTTTACGATAGGCACAACCTTAATAGGCGTTGTCGTAGTCTTAATATAATCCGACTTCTCACCGATAATATTCTCATTATTGACAAAGTTACTGACCTTGTACTTATACGTTGTGGCAGGCGTAAGCGGCAGGCTTATTCCGTCAGTAAATGTATTCGTGGCAGTAGAGCCGACATATTTGTAGGAGGAGTCGGCATTTGCCTTCCTGTACACAACATAGCCGTCTGCACCTTCTGCCGGATCCCATGTCAGCGATATCGAATTGATGCTCTGGCTCGTAACTCTTACTCCGTAAGTCTTACCGAGTGCAGTCTTTAATTCACAAGGCTCGGACTTATCTGTATATACCACTAACTTTTTGCCGTTCTCGTCAGTTCCGTATACATAAAACGCTCGGATATAAAATATCAAAGTTTTACCGTAGGACACATCAACAGGTGTAATAAGCGCATCTCCCGACACCTCGGTCTTACTCTTGATTGTATAAGTGTTTGTTCCGCAAGGAATCTTGTTAGTTGAAGGTCCGCCGTAATAGTACCATTTGTTAAGTTCCTCGTTATAATAACAAAGCTGATATCCGGTTGCCCCACCGGGTTCAACCCAATTAACCGTAATAGAATTCGACGTTCCGGAAATCTGAGTAAATAACTTAGCGTTAACAGGATTGACAAACACCTCATGGCTTAAACTCAACATAGTGGTGACATCCTGATATTTGACGATAATAATCTTCTTACCGCACGAACCGGCCAGCGTTCTTATATCATTACCATCTGCAAGCTCATAACTTAAATTGACAGAAGGAATATAAACCTCTTCACCCGTCGATGCTTTGATTCCGTACACCATAAGCTGGTCAACGGAGAAATAAGTTCCATACTCTAACTTGTCGGGAGCATTCTTAAGAATAATCGAAGTGTAAATGTTATTCCCTATCGCAACGGCATCGGAAGACATCGCATCAGAAGACATCGCATCAGAAGACGATTCGCCAGCTACCCTCAAGGCTCCGCCTTTCGCAACCGCAGACACAAAAGAAACGCTTCCCAACCCGGCAAGCGTCTCTGATATAACCATAACAAATGCGATAAACAAGGCAGTCAGCCTTAACTGCTCCTTCATAAAATGGCAGCTCCTTTCAACTTCTTCATCGCCACTATAACACTCTACTGTGAATAGGTTGTGAGATTCTATCTCATGCCCTCAAGCAATTGCGACAACTCCTTAGTCCTAATCGGCTTAGGCAGTGCGTAATAAAATCCCAATTCCAAATAATGTGCCACATCCTCAATGGTCATATTGGCACACATAATGATAAACGGTACTTCGTGATTGATGCCCTCGCGCGTCTCCTTAACCTTCTTAAGTATATCCGTTCCGTCAAGTCCCGGCATCATATAGTCAAGAAAAACCATATCGAAAGGCTCGTTTTCAAGCACTTCAAGGCCTTCGTAACTGTCTGTCATCGTAACAACATCCGCCTTGGTCGAGCGCAACATACTCTTTAATACCGCAATACTCATCTCGTTATCATCAACAACGAGAACTCTTAAGCCCAACAAGCTCGGAAGTTCAACATTTATCCTATGTCCTGTAACATTAGCGTGATCGATATATCTGTCCATTCCCTCGATGGTCTGATTAATCGTAACCGTAAATCTGGTACCGCGACCGTAATAACTCTCAACATCGACAGTTCCGTTCATATTGTCAACAAGATTCTTGACTATGGACAGGCCCAGTCCGGCACCTTGTATACTTCTGTTACGCTCCATATCTACACGCTTAAAATTATCAAAAATGTAAGGGAGATCCTCTTCCTTGATACCGATTCCGGTATCTTCAACCGTGAACTCGAGTTTAATAACATCATGCACCTCAAACGAGGTATTACCCTCGCCGGATGTAGCCTTCTTATCTTTACCTTTGATAAGCTTACCTGAAACACCGAAATCTACATTACCCTTTCTCGTAAACTTAATAGCATTGTTTATTATGTTAACAAGAATCTGTTCAAGTCGAACGACATCACCGCTCAACGAATCCGGCAACCAGTCGTCTACATGCACAGAGAAATGCAACCCTTTCTCCTTGGCATGGTTCTTGACGATATCATTAACACCGGAAACAAACGCAGACAATTGATAATTCTCATCTCTTATCTCCAACTGTCCCGCTTCTATCTTGTATATATCGAGTACATCATTAATAATCTGCAACAACTCGTTACCGGATTTCTTCATGTCATCAGCATACTTAAGAATATTCGGCTCGTTGTTATTACGCAAAATGATATCATTCATACCGAGAATAGCGTTCATCGGAGTCCTGATTTCATGCGACATATTCGCTAAGAATACACTCTTGGCCAGGTTCGCAGCATTGGCGGACTTCCTAGCATCTATCAGCTTCTCCTTAACATTGACCATCTCTCTGTAGTCTTTAGTCTCCAAAGAAAAATACAAAACAAATACAGAAAAAGAAGCGAACAACCCTATAAGTTTAAGTTTACCGTTCATCAACGGCTGAATAACCGCCGCGGTAACAATAATACCAAAAGCTACAAACAAGAATACTCTCTCTCTGACATCAATTCTCTTAAAACTGATTATAAAAATAACAAGACTGTATAGGGTAAAATACGCTGCCGGACCGTAACCCAACGGAATATAAAGCGGCCCCGAGATAAATGTATTCGTATCCTCCTCAATCATGCTTATAATACCGTTAAACGGATTGGACAACATTGCCACTAAGGTCAAGAAAATGATACCTTGATTGACGTATCCCAAAGCCTTAGGGGCGTCAAACCTACATGATTCCTCCATGTACTTGGCAAATGCAGCCTCACACAAAAAGGCGAATATAAACTGCGATACATCAATATACATCTTAAATATATGATAGCCGGCCGGAAGAAGCCTTGATACAGGAGCAACAACTTCAGTAAATGTAAGAACCGTCACCATAATTACAAGAAAGTTGAATCTTCTGCCGGTTACTTTCTCTTTTCTGCTCTGAGTAACGACGTAAAGCAACAAAACTATGTCGTATAACACAGCTATCATCTCAAGAATCATATGTCGATAAGTTGTTATGTAAAACGAAAGAAAATGCATAAGACTACCCTCCTATCCTTTCTTCCTTAAGTTCATCCGGAAGAAATCTGAATAAGGTATTCTTAAGCAAGTCAACCTTGATAGGCTTACTTAAGTATTCATCAAATCCCATCTCCATAAACTTGTCTCTCGAATCAGACAAAGCATCGGCTGTAACGACGATAACCGGAGTCGAATAATTAATATTGTTTCTGTCACTCTTAATCGCTCTAAATACAGCAGGACCGTCAATGGCAGGCATAAATGCATCCAAAAAGACAATATCAAACTTGTCTTCCTTAAGCACCTCAATAGCCTCCGCGCCGCCTTCTGCAGTAGAAACCATAACCTCGGTATCTTTAAGCAACCCCTTAATAACCTTGAGGTTCATCGTATTATCATCAACAACCAACACCTTGGCCATAGGCGCAACAATCTTCGCTTCCTTCTGAACCTTCTTAACAGGTGCTTTAACCGTCGTATGTTCTGCGATAATCTTGTTGCCGATAATTGCCTGCGAGAATCTGACGGTAAATGTTGTACCGACCCCATACTCTGAGTCAACCTCTATAGTACCTCCAAGCCTGTCTACAATCTCCTTAACTATCGCTAATCCAAGTCCTGTACCCTCAATGTTCTTATTATCGTCATCAACATCAAATCTCTGATAACTGTCAAAAAGAGTAGCCATATCCTCTTTCTTGATTCCGATACCTGTATCCTTAAATGTGAGACATAAATTGGCGGTGCCTCCGTCGCGTTCTCCGGAAACATTAAACACAATTCCGCCTTTCTTGGTATATTTAACGGAATTATTAAGTATATTGATAATAACCTGTCTGATTCTGGTCTCATCACCCTTTAGTTCATCCGGCAGGTTCTTGTCTACTTCAACCTTAAAATCTAATCCCTTAGTCTCGGCTCTGCTTCTGATAATAATCTCGACATCCTTAATAACCTTGGCAAGCGTATACGGCTCGTTAAGCAAGGTAAACTCTCCGCTCTCAATCTTCGATATATCGAGAACATCGCTGACTATAGAAAGCAATGTCTCTATAGCCACTCCCATATCCTGCGCATACATAAGCGTCTCTTCATTATCGCTCTCTTTAAGAATTAGCTCATTAAATCCCATCAACGCATTGATCGGAGTTCTAATCTCATGTGACATATCTTCTAAGAAAACACTCTTGGCAGCGTTGGCGTTATCCGCTTCCTCTCTTGCAACCTCAAGTTTCTCGGTAGCACTTATAAGTTCTTCATGATCACTCGTCTCAACAGTAAAATAAAGCATAAGAATTCCGAGCGAAGCCGATACTCCGACAATGCCGATTCCACTCTCCAAAAACGGCTGTATGAAAAGCGTTGCAATAACAAGAGCCGTCATCATGAACACTACAAATTTAAATCTGTTAGGAATCTGCTTAAAACGAACAAAATAAAGAAGTACAACCATCAGATACAGATATATAAGCACACCTGTTCCGACGGGATATAACACCCCGTGAACATAAACATCATTCTCAACATCATACTTAGATACCCAACCAAGAAAGATATTAGCCACCATTATGATATAAAATGAGGCCAAAATATATATGCTTATCCATTTAACGGCTCTGTTATACCGAATCGAAAATAGATTACAAAAATACTCATGCAGTCCGAATCCCAACGCAGCAACGCATATAAACCACAACGAATTGCACAAGTTGATAAGAAAACACGAATTCGTATCTTGTGATACATCCCTTAAGAAGCCGTCTGTAGCCACTTCAAAAACAGTAAGAAGAGTAACCACATATAAGAGCACCTTAAAAGAACGAGACTTGCCTTTACCGCTTCTCGTCTGAACATTGGCAAAAATTATTAAAATCAAATCAAATATAATAGCACTCGCTTCGAAATACGCTTCAGGGTGCTTGTACAATATATCTATCATTGACATTCTCCCTTATATCTCTATCTTAGACGCTCCCTTAAAAAGCTCTATATAACCTTCCGGAAGTCCTTTCATGGCAAGTTCTTCTAAAGTCAGTGTATCCGACGCAATAATAAGCTTGCCCGCTTCCTTATGTTTCTTCATAATCTTGAAGAGTTCATTCTTAGACAACATCTTCTTCATAACCTGAGAGATGTCGTCAATAATAAGAATATCTATATCCTCAAACGAAGACCTAAATTCATCTCTCTTTCCCTCTTCAAGAGCCTTATATAGATCAGTGTCAAACGAATCTATCGTAATATATCTAACTCTGATCTCATCATTAGAATCCATGATGAGGTTCGCCATAGCCTGCAGAAGATGTGACTTACCTCTTCCCACAGGTCCGCTTAAATACAGAGGCTTAGATATACGCCCCATCTTCTCGGCCAAATCCACAGTTATGGTATACGCCGAGCCGTTATCTATATTTACATCGAAGTTGTCAAATGTTTTATCGGGATTAACCCCACTATCTTTTCTGTTACTCATATCTTACCCTCACATTCCGACAATATTAAACACACATATAATACTCTATTATAGTCTATTTTAAAGAAAACCTCAATTAAAACAGCCATTTTACTTAAAATTTATTGACGGTCTCACTATCTAAAAAAAAGCTCGGAGCATCCTAAGATGTTCCGGGCTTTTAAGAACGGCAATATCGAAACCTTATATCTATCAATCATTACTTACGACTTCTTAACCGAATATCCGAATGAACCGAGCTTCTCGCCTAACGAATAGTACTCGCCGTGAGAGTATACAATAGGGTCTGCATTTTCAAGATGGAACGCACCCTTCTCATCGAGGTATTCTTCCTCAACTATGACATTAACAACCTCTGCGATAAACATATCGTGACTTCCGAGTTCAAGAACGTCCTTAACTCTGCACTCGATATTAACGGGGCTCTCCATAACAATCGGCGCATTGATAACTTCCGCTTCACCCTTGGTGAGTTTGGCTGTCTCCCATTTGTTCTCGTTGGCACCGCTTCTTACTCCGCAATAATCTGTTGCAAATGCAAGCTCCTTTGTCGTAAGATTGACAACGAACTCTCCACTCTCCTTGATCATATTGTACGTATGACGCGACTTTCTGACCGATATCGAGAGCATCGCAGGATCGGAACAAATCGTGCCTGCCCACGCTATCGTAAGCAAATTGTCGTTACCCGCCTTATCTCTTGCACTGACTAACACTACCGGAAGTGGATAAAGCATATTCCCCGGTTTCCATGATTTCTTAGACATAATAAGCCTCCTTAATATCATTTATTTTACATTAACATTTATTATCTTATAAACACCATTCTGGGCATAAACATATACCTTGGTTTTACCCTTTTTAACGCCCTTAATCACACCTTTTTTGGTAACTGTAGCGATTGATTTGTTGTCTGACTCAAAGCATATCTTTCTGTGCGGTCTAATCTTCTTGGTACTGTTCTTAATCTCGGTGGCTGTTAGCGTTACCTTCTTACCGACTTTAACATTGACAGACGGTACCTTCTTCTTTCCCTTCTTAACATTAACGCCCTTGGCCATTCCATATTTACCGCCGGTGGTTACAATATGAAGCGTCGGAGTTGCGCTTATCGTAACCTTACGGCCTGCGATTATCTTATAGGCCCTAATAAAGAACTTGTAATAAGTTCCCTTTTTACATCCCTTTCTGGTAAATGTGGTTGTCTTATTCGACTTAATCACACCAAGCTTTTTGTATTTATTCTTAGCTCCGCATTTGTTACCGTAAACAATATATCCATCAGCAGCCTTTAACTTGGTCCATCCGATTGTAATCTTATTGTCCGTCACCTTGCGTGAACGTGGGCGAAGCTTACCGAATCCGGATCCTTTAATATCGTCATCATTTTTCTGATTAACAACAACATCGTCCGTAATATCGATAACTTCAGGCTCTATGTCCTCTTCGATAGCGTACGCAACAATCTGTGCCGCCTCATTCTGAGTAACATCATGATTCTCCACTATCTGATCCGCGTATATACGATAAGTTTTAGGCAGTTCCGGATATGTAACAGTCTGGTACGTTTTACCACTTGGCATAGCCGCAGGATATGTAGGTTCAACAATGGTCGGCGGCTCAACTACAGGTGACTTGGTATTAATAATCGCATAATCCGACAAATCCTGACTGTTATAAAACTTTGCCGTAACAAAGACCTGCTTAACATCCGTAAGCCCAAGCTTAGAAAGATCTATCGCCCATATGTCTCCGTAATAATTTGTTTTCTCTCCGTCTTCACCCTCTTCTACATATAAGACCGCATCCTGCTTGGCAAGCACTACAGCACCTTCAGTGTTATTCGAGAAATATTTAGTCTCCACACCGTCAATGGTAACAATAAGAGCAGTGCTGTATCCGGCGCCTAAAAGGCAGTCCCCGAGATTATCATTCTTATGAGGAACTGTCACATACACTGTCTGTCCCTTATTCTCAATCTCTCCGTCAATAATACTGTCTTTCCATGTAAGAGTCTGATCCTTAGATACTTCACCCTTAGTATCATATGTTGCATCGCCTCTAAAACCGTATGCAGGGTTACAACTCAAGGTATAATAGTAAGACTTATCTCCGTTAGTGTACTTAAGTCTGTAATCTCCTACTGCAGGAGTACCATCCTTCTTAACAGTTCTAAAGTTTACCAGTCCGGTGCTGTTTTCCTTAGAAAGCGTAATATCATCGGACTCAACCCAAGTTCCGTCGACATTCTTATAAATACTTAGATTGTCGCGAACGACCTTGGCATCTTTAAGCACAGATAACTCAGGCAAATGCATATCTGCGCCCTCAACCCTTTCGGTAAGCGTAGTTCCGAATCTAACCTGAAGATAATTATCAGAACCTGACAAAAGGTCCGCATAAGGTCCGAAATCC
>JAEEGL013569920.1_pt1 | contig 12098 bp, 6 predicted proteins | sample 9134231 | NCBI WGS metagenome assembly JAEEGL01 (sample SAMN16246548, study PRJNA631951) | gut metagenome | biome: gut microbiome; feature: rumen; material: fiber-attached | host: Bos | place: Iran: Karaj | collected 2018-10
GTTGTTTGTATAAACTTTGTCTTTAGCAATAACGGCGCGATTTTTCTTCCATCCTTTATCTGTGCCATAGTCTGCTTCCCATAATACGAAGATCGGATCTTGAGATAATCCTTTAGATATTGGTTTTCCAACAACACCGTTCTTACGATATGCTTCTTCTTGTTCCCATTCAAGTAATGGTTTATCTCCAACTGTTGCCAATGTTTCCCTATAATACCCGCTAATATCATGAATACCAAAATATTCTTTATTCTTATATCGAACCCACATAGAATGTTCACCGGTAAAGAATAACGACTGATCAATAAATGTATACATAGTTCGTGCCGCACCAAGAACAGTATCTGTACGAGCATATACTTCATTTAATTGACCGTTGGCACCAACTACGACATCTCCTGATTGAATATCTTCAATCTTCTTAGTTACATATTTATTATCAACAAAACATGTAACCATAGTTCCTTCTGCTACGCAGCATCCAGAATCATCACAGTTTCCATCATTATAAACATGCCCTTTACAGGTAAATGTTGTAGCTGCCGTAATCTTTCCTGATGTCCAAGTGTCTTTATAATGAAGTTCTTTTTTAAGAGTACTGCCTTGATAAATACTAACTGCATCCGGATCGCTATCTGCAATAATTTTAATTGTTGTGTTTTTTGCAACATTTAATGTTGTCGTTCCAACCTGGGTTAGTCGACTTGTGGTAACCAAATCTCCATACTTATCAGTATATGCAACTTTAATCCATGGATTATGACCGCTATTAACTGTTTTAATTGTTACTTTTACTGTTGTAAGTATTTCAGATGGATCTAGTGGCTTACCAATAGCAATCCAATGAATATACTGACCTCCAGAACCATCTTCAATATTGGATTTTATAGAAAATCCAGTTTTCGTTGGTGTTGCTGATAACATATGATATGTATATGTTCCGCCTATAGAACCACTTACTCTTTGTCCATTTGCAACGACGGAATATACTACTGAAAAAGGTTGATTAAAGTTTACAACAGAGTTAACTAAAGTAGAACTAAAAAATTTTTTGCCCCATTGCAGTATTAATCCGTCGCCAATTTCCAAGCATCCGCCATCAGTATAATTTTTGTGCGAAATTTTAGTTGCTTTAGAAGCAACATCGTTAATTTTAGTCGTTAATGACGAAATAGAAGCATTTAATTCGGATTTAGCATCGCTAATTGCTGTATAAACTTTTCCACCAGTAACTAATCCTGTATTATTTTTTGCAACACTGCCTGTTCCTAGAGCGGTAACCCATTTAGTTTTATCAGCTGCTGTTAGATTAGAAGCATCTTTCTTAGCATAATCAGTTAAAGACGAATTTAATGTGCTTTTAGCCGTTTCTATATTAGCATTAAGAGCAGTTTTAGCTGCTTCTATCGCTGTATAAACTTTGCCACCAGTAATAAGCCCTGTATTTCCACTTGCTACATTTCCGGTTCCAAGTTTAGTAGACCATTTTGCAACATCAGTAATATTAGAAGCATCTTTCTTCGTATAATTGGTTAGCGCAGCTTGAATTTCCGCACTGTTATCAGTTGGAATATCGGATTTAAAAGCAACTTCTTTCCAATTGCTCCATTCTGTTTCTACATCCCATTCTCGTGTAAAAATACGCGCGCCATCAAATACAAGCTGCGCTAATCTAGGATGCACTCCTTGACCATCTTCCCAGTCACCGACAGCAAGACCAGCATAATCATTTGAACCCATTACATCAGGCAAAACAGTAGATGTAGTATTGGCTGTTCCCTTAAAAAATCCATTATAATGAAAGCCATTCAAATCAGCTTCGTTAACGACTTTGCATGTAAATCCTTGAGGAGAATAAAACGGTTTTGTAACCGTTATATTTGTTCCGTCATAATTGATACAGCCGTAATTACTGTCATCAGGAGAATTGTTGGCTACCAACGCAATTCCGGTTTCACCGTTTTGCCCTTTTATGGCAAATTTACCTGTTTTATTTTTATCACCAAATAATGCGTCGTCGCCGACTTTATTCCATGTATTATTTGCAAATGAAAATGGTCCATTTACGAATGGATCATCCTGTCTAATATATATCTGATCTAAACCAAGATTTACTCTTGCTTCTGCAACATTTTCTAAATCAGAAAGATTTTTACCGCGCTGCAATGCTTGTTTGCAAACTGATACGACCTTTTGGAAAAAATCTTTATATAAAATTTTCCAGCCATCAGTCATTTTGTACTTTAATATAGCCATTTATTGTTTCTCCTTAAAACGACATGGAATCGCCGTCTGCAATCGCAGCTATTTTTGTATCAACATAAGTATGCAATCTATTTTCTAATTGGCTTAACTCTTCTTCGCTGATACCAGATTGACTCGAAGATTGATTATTTGTTAATGGAAAGATATTGCCATTATAACAATAATACAAAATGCCTGTGTTTTTTGCATATAATAATCTTCGATCCAAGTTTGTTGTATCTAACGCTTTAGAACCATAATCTTCAACGGTAATTACCGATACATTTTCGCTTTTTAAATTTTCATATTCTGGCTCTGTAACATAATCTACAGTATCATATAACGTACCATCAATATAATAATAATCAGGTTTAATATGTTCAGCAGCCAATAATCCGGAATGTATATCATCTAACGAAACTTTCGTGCTTACAGAGAAAGAGGTTCCAGGTTGAATAATAAATTCAACTCGATGCATTCCCTCGCTCAGTTGCTCTACACATAAGAAGCAAGCATCTTCACAATTTTGTCCCATAAAGTATTCTTCTTTATAGGCATTGCGCTCATCAATCTTAACTTCGTAAGACTTGATTGCGTTTAGTGTTGGTGTTTCTGGATCTGTAATTGTTGTATACAGTTTGCACCTGGTTCCATAAAAACCAAAACAAATATGTACGGTATCTATTAAAGATGTATTGGTTACAGAAATAAATCCATCTGAAATTGTAAGCTCAGTATCTTCTGCAGAAATATTATTTTCTGTTAATACAAAATCAGTATATGGAAGAAGAACTTCGGGTTCCTCCGGCTCTTCAGGCTCTTCGGGTTCCTCGGGTTCTTCCGGATTAATAGGCGGTTCTGGATCACTTGGGTTATCTGGATTATCTGGATTATCTGGTTCATCAGGATTTTCTGTATCATCCGGTTCCGTTGTATTTTCAGGATCTGACGATTGAGATAGAAGCTCTTCCAGCTCTTCTTCAGTTTCAACGATAGTTAAAGTTCCATAAGATAACTCTATGTTATATTCATACTTTTGTGGAATATCATTATGAGTTATTTCGTATATAACTTCATTATCGATCTCTCCGATATCAGTAATTGAACCGACAACTGAAACTGAAATTGTGTCCGTTGTATCTTCTGGCCAGCCAATAATTGTATATGCCGGTTGGGTCAATTCCATTTCGTCATATACTTTTGCCGCGCTTTCTGTTTTTATTGTAACAGTTATTTCTTCTGGTTCAGGAACATTAGGAACTGTTTCCTGACTTGCATTACGCCAAATATTACTGTTCCATGGATTTAAATCCAGATAATATTCTTTTCTATTTTTGATATCATATATCGGATAAACTAGAGCATTTTTTACTTCTTCCAGTTCTGAATCAGAAGCGGCAATATTCGTCTGTAAAATAATATCTCCGGCATATAAATTACCGGACTGACTTATCATCGCAATCTGATTAAGTTCCCCAGGAATTTTGTCTATATCATCTGATTGTGATTGATTTATATTGTCAATTGAATCCGATAAACTATCGACTACTTCTTTTAATGTAGATAGATTTTCATTGCAAGATTCTAAGCTTATTTCTATTTCTTCATCTTTATCTTGTAACGATTCAATGCTGTTTGATACACCATTAACTGCAGTATTGGTCGCATCTATACTTTCTAATATATCTGCCTGACCATTTTGCAATACTGCAACATCATCAGAAACTATATTTAATTCCTCTTTTGTTGCATATGTATTATTGACGAAATCTAGAATTTCATCTTTACTGTCTTCGATTCCTGTAAAATTGTTAAATGCTTCCTGAACAGCATCATTAACCAGATTGCTAATTCTTGGATCTGTTCCAGAATTTAAAAGTTCATCAAACTTATCACCAACTGCAGTATTTACTGTACTGTTAACTGCTTCATTTACTGCATCTGGAATCTGAATACTTAATTGTTCAGCTACAACTTGGTTAATAAGGGCTTCTACGTCAATATTGTCGCCGCCACTATTATTATCTTCAAGTAGATCCAAACGATTTTGTAAATCTGAAATTAAATTGCTAAATTGAGTATCTATATCTTCTAATGTAATCAATACGCTATTACGACGATATAAATCAAAGTTGCTTTGAAGGCTTTGTATTTCTTCATTAATGTCATCAAACAAAGAAGGATCCAACTGATCAAGTCCTATGATATCAGTTTTCTTTATATATTCTGTCATTATAGAAGAAATATCTACTGTACCTCCAGTTGCCAGTTTACGTAGGAGTTCTGGATCCATATGCCATTCTTTGATTTTTCCGTTAATCATAGTTATACTCCCACATACATAATTTTAAATAAAGCATAATATGGTGGCCTGTTTTCATGTGCTTCACCACTACCGACATTTGCAACGGTTACACTATGAGTATGCTCTCCATCTTGAGATGTTTTAGCATCTCTATAATTATTGTCATATCGACCATCATCGCCATAATAAATATCTATAACAGGATTGTTTTTGCCAGCATTGTGTACCAAAAAAGAAGCTGTATGGTATTTATCCATTGTCCAATGATTATGTTTTCCAGCTTTTGTAAGCGTTACTTTGTGGTTGTGTTCTGGCATATGCTTTTTGGCCAATTCTACAGAATCTTTTCCGCCCGTGTCTTTTAATGCATATGTTTTGCCAGCTCCAACAATAAATTTATCCCTAAGATCTGGGGTTCCATTATCTCCATCACAAAGCTTCCAACCAGCCGGTATTTTATTAGAAGCACCGAACCAATCAATAATCATGCCTTTAACAAAAGATTCAATTTTAGGCAAAGCATCTGCCGGAATTTTACCGTTGGCATCATAAACAGCAATCTTATTTTTAGCGTTGGCGCCGCCAGCTTTTGCTGTGTCTACTTCAAACGTTGTATTGCTGACGATAATTTTTTCCGCACTGGTTGCTTTAGTTGCTGAAGTTGCCGTTGTTGCTTTATCTGCATTTGTGGCATGATTTGCGCTAGTTGCTGTTGTAGCTTTATCTGCATTGGTTGCTTTATCAGCGTTTGTAGCGCTTTTAACTTTAATAGAACCATTTGTTAACTTTGTAGTTAACGCACTAATGGCCGTTTGGATCTTTGGATCTACGATGCCGTTAATACGGGTATCTACCGTTGATGTAACATAACTTGCAAGCCCGTTAATATCACCCGTATTGTGCTTATGCCCCTCAAGACTAACTTTATCTTTAATTCCATAACCAGCTAATGTTGTCGGAGTACCAGTAATACGCGACCAGGAAATATTTCCCGTAGCCGGTACATCATCTACTTCTCCGATATTACCTATGACACCTTCTACGGTATCATCAAGATCAAGTAAGAAGTCGCCAACTTCTGCGGCTGCTGGTTCATCATAGGCTTCATACCAGCGAGGATACGGATTGCCAATACGTACCCATTGAATATATTTTGCCGTTACTTCAGTACCGACAGGAATATCTTCTTTTACACGGAAACGATGTTCGTCCAGTTCTTCAATTCCTCCGGAAGCTGCGGAACGATCTAATACATCGTCGAACGTAACCATTAAATGGTTGCGACCTGGCATATAAGATCCATCTAATTGAAATACGAATCCGTTTTCGTCTTTTATTTTAGTTTGTCTTCTGCCCTTGCTGTCTTCGTATACGAACGTCTTTGCCGTTTTATTGATAGAAATAATTTTAAATACTTCTACATGCATAGATGTATCCCGGCTAATTACGAGAGTACCGTCATTTTTAATGCCGGCCGGAATCCAATCTGTTTCGCCGGCTATCTTCATCATCATAACGCCGGTATCGGGATTAATATAAAGGGAACCATTTGGAATATGGTTCCAATCCATTGCATCCCTTTTATTTACAACAAGGCCAAGACCGTCCTGAATGACGTTATCATTGATCATTCGGACGCCTTTTGGAGTGACTGCCATGTATTTGTCTCCTTAAAAATTTCTTTGAAAATCTCTTCTTGTTATTACGCCGCCGCGCTGATATAAAATAACCGGAATCCGTATAATTGCGGTTCCGGTTTTTTATATCAACTTATCTTTCCACTGATCTGATGCACTGTCTGATTAACCTGATCCAACTTATCTACAATCATTTTTACATCACTCTTAGAAGCCCCGTCCCTAGCCAGATCATCAAGCCGCGAGTGTATCCGATTAATTGCATCGGAAGACGGGGCCCGTTCTTTTAGGGCATCTAGCTCGCCTTTCATTTCAGTTAAGATCTGGTTTGTATAGACTGCTTTTTCATCGTGGCTGTATAATTTATCAGATACTTTTTCAAAAGTCTGGTTCAGAATTGAAATCGCCTGAGAAAAATCTTTTATCGTTTCCGTATTAGAACGAAGCATTGTTTCTAATTCCTGGAAGGCTTTTTCTGTAAGCTCCATTCTTTTTTGTTCATTTTTGAGCTCACGTTCACGTTCTTTTGACCGTTGCGGTAAATAAACGCGGAAAAAGAAATAGACTGCGCTACCGATCAAACAATACAGAAAGAATATGAAAGAATCGATAAACGAAACTCTCTGGTACAGATCAGCAACTGTGGCTAACATTCCCGCCATTTATGCCGCTCCTTCTGGATTTACTGAAAGTTTGGTTCGTTGCTTTTCAACGTTATTATTACGATATTATAGCTCTACTATATCGAGGATTAAAGATTTCAAATCATGATCTTTTAAATAGGCACCAGCACCAGCTTTGAATGAAATTCCTATATCAATATAATTTTTCCTATATTCATTGGATCCTGTATTTGCACTGCCAGATAATTTAACTGGCTCAAAAAAAATCCCAACAAGAGCATCTTCTTCAACTGTTCCAGGAATCTGAATATGGTTTGTTTCATCCATAAGCTCTATATATTTTAAAAGCACATTATCTTCTTCTGTTAAAAATTTAAGAACAAGGTTAAAATTATAGAGATCTTCTACATCTTCTATGCCTTTATAATTGTTCCAAATCCTTACATGAACTTCCAGTGCTTCATCTCCTGTATATGTGCCGGCATATACAGTATCTTGTTTGATATAAGTATCATCTACGTCTAAAATGTGATAAGAAATAACTGGCTTATTCATTGGTTATACCCCAATCTTTAAACCGGTAACATAAATTTTTGCAGAAGCATTGCCGGTCCATTTGCTGTTTAAATTAAGATTTACACCATCTTCAGCAGATGAAAGTGTATAATCATTATCTTCTACTAATAAAATCATATCGTTGTTACCCAGCTTATATCCAACAGTCAGATAATCTGTCGTAGAAAATTCTGCTAAAAATATCACTGGACTATTGGCTGATTTTTCATATTTTAATTTTTTAGATATGATTCCGTTTTTTACTGTATCATTTAAATTTCCTGGACCTAATTTTGCAGAAGTAGAAATCTTGCCATTTTTTAAATTTAAAATATCCGTGGAATGTGTCTGCAATATTGTTCCATAATTATCTTGTATCGTACCCACGTTTGTTGACAACGTATTGACTCTATTTGTTAATATATCCGTTTTATCCAAACATTCTTGTGCTATTTCTTCGTATTGATCTACGATGGATTTTAAGTTTGAATAAGATATAACCGGTCGTAAAATACGATATGTAATAACATCATTAACTGCTGGTGCTGTTGTCAATTTAAATCTGTCGCATAAAGACCCTTTATTTAATGTAGTAGCAGCATCGCCATTAATTAATACCGCATTAAATTCTTTTCCTTCCGTTAACCGAAGACCATTCTTAAATACTTCAATTTGCGCAGAAAAACATTGGTACTGGCATTCTACCGGAAAAATTCTTTGTGATGCAGAAGTAATGGTTACGTAATTGCTTACTCCATAAAATGCTTCATGCGAAAACAAGTCCAATCTTTTTCTATTCGTATTTAAACTGCGTATAACACGAACTTCTACAATAGATGGACGTTCTAACGGATATTTTAATTTAAATCCGGTACCACATGCATATCCTTCTCCATCTTCCGGATAGATTTCTGTGTATTGATCTTCCATGATTACTACTTGATCAATAATAATCATTAGTTGATGCATACCGGGAATAAAGTACATTTCCGGATGTCCTTCAAATGAGAAACTCTGTAAATCTTTCGGATTTTGAGATTCAGAGAATCTATATACAGAGACAACGGCTCTTGATAAATCATTAACTACTTGCCATCCGTATTTACCATTTTCATCCGGCCGCCATATATATAATATCTCTTCTTCTATGTTGTACCATAAATCATTTTCTTGTGGAGGATTTGGTTCAACAAAGTAAATGACTGTTTTTTCTTTATATGGCTTACCATTTAAATATAAAACGTTGTTTTTATCTACAAAAACTTTTCGTAGCGTACGATCTCCACAAAAGAATTCAACATCTATAGTTTCGCCTACATGCCAGTAAGCAAAGCCAATCAGATAATATCCTCTGTCGAAATAATCTTTAACTACGTTATTGGAAGGAGAAGTAGAAATTAAACCTGGTTCATATTGATATTCTGATCCATCCGCTTTTAAGAAAATACCGTCGATACGATCATTTAAATAATAATATTCTACGTCAACTTCTTGTCCGGCAAACTCAGGTATAAGCAGAGTATTTTCAATAATAGACTGAATATCTCCATTGAGTTTTAATTCTCTACCTGTATCAGACACAGTAATTTTAAATTCTCTTTCTATACTATTGTCCATCAGGCTGGCCGGAGGAGCATATGTAATCGTTCTGCAATGAGCAACAGAATACATTGCAAATCTTAACTTCAGGACGCCATTCGCATCAATTTTTAGTCTTGTTTCAATTTGTGGATGCCAACTTCCCTCGTCTGTTATATGAGATAACAAATTCGGATTGGTTTCTGGCACATGTATTTCTTCTCCATATTGATTGATAATAATACCAGGACCCACATGAACGGAATAATTAGAAAGATCTTTCGTCATTTCAAATCCTTCTACGATACCCCATCCTCCAATACGAAGGCGTTCTGCTTCGATCCAGTATTTAATCAAATCAAAATTTTCATTGATTTCATTCGCACGAATACCGCGTGAGAAATCTAATACATTTAATTTTAATTTTTCAGGTGCCTTAATATAAGACGCATTTGCAACCCAATATGTTGCATCTTCTGATATATTGGTTCCCATTGATATTAATCCTTAAAGACAAGAATCGGATAATCACCCGATGTCATATGTTTTTCTACTTCTGATTGTATTTCATTTTTTATCGTTTTAAAACGCATTGGCAATTGAATAATAAGTAAGCTCCCATATCGCAACGGACGGCCATTAATATTTCCGGTATCAATCATTTCATAATTTGGTATCTCAGACCATTCTCCGCCCCCTGGAACACGAACATCTTTATATACGATATCTCTTTTATCTTGAACACGGATCTCGGCAAGCTTAATTCCGTTTAAACTCTGCCCAGGTTCTTCGATTAATAACATACCACCATTATCTTTAGAATATACAAGATAATGAATACCAACTTTGATTGGTATTGATAATGTTTGTGTAGTATATAAGGCCATTTTATACTTTGTTGAGAAAATTGGATCTACTGTAATTGTCATATCTTCATTGTCATGAATAATGACTCCAGACTCTATAGTTTGCAGTACTGTATTATTCCTTGGACAGATCAACAAAGTCTTATTATTCGTATATACCAGCATATTATTACCCTTACTGCGATCCTTTAGCCTGTTTGATACTTTTTTAAAAAGAAGATCATTGAATCTTGTAACTCCAGTATAGCTGGCATTTGCACTTGTATTAACTTTAATGATCTGATACCGTATATCCGTATTAAAACGTTCATCGCTTAAAATACGAGATAAATTAATTTTTGGATGACATAGTCCATATTTTTTATTAATGTTAATAAAGTAATCGATTGGATCATCTGTTACAAAAGAAGAGTAGGTTTGTGTATTATAGTAAGTATTCAAATATACGTAAACAAGCACTTCTATAATTAATTTTTTATGCCGTCCGCTATTTAGAATAATATCGGGATGACTTAATATTGCATAGCCACCCTCTGCTCTTTTAATAATTTGAAGCGGTCCGCCTGTCTTAAAATATTCTTCATACGTATCATTTGGCATCTCACTCCATTTTTTATTCGTATAAAAACGATAATATAAATCATCGTCATCTTTATCTGTATTTCCAGTTACGGAAGCAAAAATATATGGAGAGTTTACTTCATATTTTGCCTCATCTTCAGATTCTGCTGCCGTATATGAATAGCTGAAGTTATCATCTAATATCCATAAGTTCGTATGATTTTGTTTTAAAAGTCTTTCTATGTAGCTGGCAACAGTTAATTGCAATGCTGTTGCACTGCTACGTAAATCACTTAAAGAAATAAACAGAAAATCTGCAGCAACAGGATCTTGATTGATGAAATCTTCAGTAAGTTGTGTGCCATTATTAAAAATGATATTAGAAGGATAGATCTTCTGTTTGTCATTGTGACAACAAATCTTACTTAAAGCTTCTGCAGTTTCATGACTCGCCGCGGTGATTAAAATATTATAAGACGTTGATTTCTTATATTTATCCTGTTTCTCCAGTAAAACTGAATACGTAAATTTCTCCGACGGATGAATAGCTGATTCAGATATTATCTGCATTGGTTTTGCATAATATTGTGTTCCACGTTCTTCTAAATATGGCAGTGGATCAACTTTCTGCATCTTTTCATCGAAGAATAACATATCTCTTGTATTGAAGATTTGATATGGCTGAATATTCTTTTTCGAATACGGTTTAATAAAATCATTAAAAATGCGAATAGAGATATTTTTATCTGTTTCATCTTCTTGCAAATATGATAATGGAATATCACCAAGATCAATTTGCTTCTTTATTTTCACTTCATGATCGCATGGATATATTTTCATACGCCGGCCTCCAGTACGACAAAGTCTCCTTCTTCTAATATATTAGAACTCTGTCTGCCAAGAGAATCTTTATTTTTTAATTTTAAATCGTCTAACGATAATGTTTGAAAAGCTGTTGTAACTAGTCCATCCTTTGAATCATACATAATTAAATAGTCATTTTCTTTGGATGATATTTCTATTTCCCAGTAAGCATCTTTTTGATTAACAGCGTAACAATCTTTCTTCAGATAATCAACAATTAAATACTTGAATTCGCTTACTGCATCTTTTGTGTTAAAATTAATTTTATTTGCCGTTGTGATTTTATATTCTGAGGCTGGAATATTGGTATATTGATAACTGTATAGATCAATAGAATTTTCCAGTGTTTGACCTGGCACATGATAAAGCAAGTCTTGGTTAATATAATCATCACTTTTTATGCCACGCACTATACAATTACCAGTTATATCCAGCGGCGTATTTTCCAAATAAATTCTCGGATTTTCTTTTAAGTTAAAAATCTCGCGTTCCCATGGAGTAAATATATATTTTTCTTCTTTAATTGCATCGTATATGATAACGATCCAATAATATTTTAATTTAATATCGCTCGGCAAAGAGATAACTCCATGAAGTAAGTCACGCTTTGTTGGGGAATATGTTATCTTGGTTCTGTCTGTGGTTAATTTCCCATTTGTGTATAACGGAACTCCCCGTTTTATCCCATATATTGAAACATTTGTATTGATTAAGGATGGATAATATTTTAATTTAATTGGATTATACGCATGAAATATTTCAGTTTCTTTTTTGATAGTTACTGCTTTTCTAAAAGACGAACTTAACTCTAATGGTTTTTTATCTTTAAATGTTACAATAATGGGTGAAGTAATTTCTCCACTTA
>JAEEGL013805828.1_pt1 | contig 12098 bp, 12 predicted proteins | sample 9134231 | NCBI WGS metagenome assembly JAEEGL01 (sample SAMN16246548, study PRJNA631951) | gut metagenome | biome: gut microbiome; feature: rumen; material: fiber-attached | host: Bos | place: Iran: Karaj | collected 2018-10
AAGATGAATATGATAAATTTTCAAATAACCGAGAACAATATTGGATACAATATTATGATAGTTTTGAAAATGGATATAATGAAACCAAAGGAGGAGATGGAGGTTTTATTCCTAGAGGTTTAAGTAAAACAAAAAAAATTACTGATGAAGAAGTTGAAAATATTAGAGAGCTTTATGCAAGTTGTGAAATTTGTTTTAGCGATGCGTATGAATTATATAAGGATAAAATAACTGCAAGAGGTTTTCGTGCAATTTGGAATGGTCAAAATAGAAAACGCATTAAACCAGAAGTTTTTACAGAAGAAAATAGAAAAAAACATAATTTAATTGAAGGCCAACGAAATGGCAGATTAAGAAAGGGAAAAAATAAATGAACAGTTATTTTAACTGCCATGCGCATACAGAGTATTCAAATCTTCGTTTGTTAGATTGTATTAACAGACCAAAGATGTTGATAAATAAAGCTATTGAATTAGGGCTTAGCGGTATCGCCATCACGGACCACGAAGCCCTTTGTGCTCATGTGGAAGTTAACAAAATAGCGGAGGAGTTAAGAAAGACGAATCCAGACTTTTGTATTGCATTAGGTAATGAGATATATTTAACCGATACAAGAGATAAAGGTCAAAGATATTATCACTTTATCTTAATTGCGAAAGATGCATTAGGTCATAAAGCATTACGTGAGCTTAGCTCAACGGCTTGGTATTATTCTTATGCCGATCGTGGTCTGGAAAGAGTACCAACTCTTAAGTCAGAACTTGCGGCGATCGTTAAGAAGTATCCTGGTCACCTCATAGCCACGTCCGCATGTATTGGTGGAGAATTATCTCTTAATGCGTTAATGAAGAGTCAAGCACTTGAAGTAAATGATCAAGCAAGTGCGAGAATTTTTGAAGAAAATATAGAGAACTTTATGAAGTTTGTCACCGATCTATTTGGTGATGATTTTTATATTGAGTGTGCGCCATCGTCTGGAGAAGACCAGATTAGAGTAAATAAAGAGTTATTTAAAATCTCACAAAAGTGGGGAATTAAGATGACGGTAGGAACTGATGCTCATTATCTCACAGCATCAGAGCGTCCAGTTCATAAAGCATTTTTAAACTCCAAAGATGGAGAAAGAGAAGTTGATGCTTTCTACGAATTTACTTACTTGATGGATAGCAACGAAGTAGAAAATCTCTTACGATTAAGTTTTTCTTTAGATACAATTAATTGGATATTAGATAACAGCTTAGAAATTCAGAACAAGATTTCATTTTATTCATTGTTTCATAAGCAAGATATTCCTCATGTAGATGTAAAAAGTTATCCGAAAGGAAATTTTGATTTCCTACCTGATAAGTATCCTCATCTTCAAGAAATGTTAATATCTGATGATGATCAGAATCGTTATTGGATAAATGAATGTTTAATGAAATTAGATGAGATAGATAAATGGGAAGATAAGTATTTAGATGAACTCGAAGAAGAAGCAAGGGTTAAGTCAATTATTAGTGAGAAACTCGAAACTAATATGTTCCGTTATCCTAATACACTTCAACATTATATTGACTTGATTTGGGATTGCGGTTCAATGGTAGGAGCTGGTCGTGGATCATCTTGTGCCGCATTGAACCATTATCTTATGGGTATCACTCAGTTAGATCCAATAGAATGGAATCTTCCTTTCTTCCGTTATTTAAATGAAGAACGTATTGAATTAGGAGATATTGATATTGATATTTGTCCGTCAAAGCGTCCTTTAATTCTTCGAAAAATAAAAGAAGAAAGAAAGTCAATGTTTAACTCAGATGTGCCGGAATGGGCAAAAGAAAATTTGGGTTGTACGTTGATAGCGACTTTTGGAACCGAAGCAACGAAATCCGCAGTTTTAACCGCATGTCGTGGTTATAGAAGTGCAGATTATCCTGAGGGCATTGAGAGTGAAGAAGCTCAGTTTATGTCATCTTTAATTCCACAAGAACGTGGATTTTTATGGTCAATAAAAGAAGTTGCATATGGTGATGTTGATAAGGGACGTCGTCCGGTGCAGGCTTTTATTAAAGAAGTAGAAAAGTATCCTGGATTGTTAGAAACAATTATAGCAATCGAGGGAGTAATAGATAAACGTAGTTCTCACGCTTCTGGTGTTGTATTGTTTGATAAAGATCCATTTGAACATTCAGCGTTTATGAAAACTCCAAAAGGTGAGTTAATCACTCAATTTAATCTTCATGATGCAGAATTTATGGGTTTGACAAAATATGACTTTCTGGTAACAGAAGTTCAAGATAAACTTGTTCAAGCGATTAAATTAATGCAGAATGATGGAGTTTTAGAGCAGGATTTAAGTTTAAGAGAAATTTATGATAAATACTTCCACCCAAATGTAATTCCATTAGAGAATCAAAAGATTTGGGACGCATTGGGTAATGTATCTGTTTTAAATACTTTCCAGTTTGATTCTCCAGTAGGAGCACAAGCTGCGAAAAAGATTCGTCCACAGAATGTATTAGAAATGGCGGACGCCAATGGTCTGATGCGATTAATGGGCGAAGAAGGTCAAGAAAGACCAATGGATAAGTATGTGCGGTTCAAGTCCGATCTCAGACTCTGGTATAAAGAGATGGATCAGTTCGGATTAACAAAAGAAGAGCAGAAGTATTTAGAGCCGTATTTTAAATCATCATATGGAGTTCCGCCAAGCCAGGAACAACTTATGAGAATGTTGATGGATGAGAATATATGTCACTTTACATTAGGTGAAGCGAATGCAGCTCGTAAAATTGTAGGTAAGAAACAAATGTCAAAGATTCCAGATCTGAAAAAGAAGGTTCTGGATCAGGCATCAAGTCCGAAGTTAGGTGAGTATGTGTGGAGGTTTGGAGCTGGCCCGCAGATGGGTTATTCATTTTCTGTAATCCATGCATTGGCATATAGCTTCATTGGAGTGCAAACTCTGTATATAGCAACAAACTGGAATCCGATTTATTGGAATACAGCATGTTTGATCGTTAATTCAGGAGCAACTGATCCGGAGAATGGCGGTTCAACAGATTATTCCAAGATAGCAAAAGCGATGGGAGATATTATCGCTGCTGGAATCAATTTGAGTTTAGTAAATATTAATAAATCTGGTTATGGATTTGAGCCAGACGCAGAGAATAATCGTATCTTATATGGTATGAAAGCGATGTTAAATGTTGGTGATGATATCATTGATGCAACGATCGCGAATAGACCATATGTTTCTCCAAAGGATTATCTGAATAGAGTTAAACCGAATAAGCAAGCGATGATTTCATTGATCAAGGGTGGAGCTTTTGATGAAATGATGGATAGAAAAGCTTGTATGGCTTGGTATATTTGGGAAACTTGTGATAAGAAGAAGAGATTAACTCTACAGAATATGGGAGGTTTGATTAAATATAATCTTCTCCCCGAAGATACTGAGGAGAGAATAACTGCAAGAAGAATTTATGAATTTAATAGATATTTGAAAGCGTGTTGTAAATCAACGATTGATAAAGAAAATTATTATCTTGATGATAGAGCATTTGAGTTTATGGATGAAATGGGTTATCTTGATTTGTTAACTGTTATGGGAACAAAGTATATTCTCAATGCAAAAGAATGGGATAAATATGTTTATCAAGGTTGGATGGATGTATTCAGGAATTGGATCGCCGCAGATAAGGAAACTATTTTAGATAATCTCAATACTTTAATCTTTAAAGCAGATTGGGATAAATATGCGAGTGGAAGTATCTCATCTTGGGAAATGGAAGCATTATGTTTCTATTATCATGAACATGAGTTAGCGAATGTAAATAATGGTTTATATGGATTCAAAAACTTCTTTGAGCTTCCAGAGATTCCAGTTGTTGATAGATCGTTTGCTCGTGGTGGTACGATTATAAATATGTTTAAGTTGTATAAGATTTGTGGAACTTGTATAGCGAAGAATAAAGTAAAGAGTACAGTTAGTTTGTTAACAGTAGATGGAGTTGTTGAGGTTAAGTTTAGGAAGGAATACTTCTCATTATTTGATAAACAAATCTCAGAACGTCAAGCTGATGGTACGAAGAAAGTTAAAGAAAAATCATGGTTCAATCGTGGAAGTATGATTATCGTTGTAGGTATGAGATCTGGTGATGAGTTCTTAAGTAAGAAATATGCATCAACAGGTGGACATCAACTTTATAAAATAGATAAAGTAAATGATGATGGTACTTTAGTGATTAGAAGTGAAAGATATAAAGGAATAGCAGAGGACGAAAATGTATAAGATAGTTATATTGATCGGCCAAGCTGGAAGTGGTAAAGATAGTCTCATGCAAGAGGTGCTGAAATTCAATCCTCATTTGCATGAGATTGTCAGCTATACAACTCGTCCTCCAAGAGAGGGTGAAGTTGATGGAGTTAATTATCACTTTATCAGCGGAGAAGAGTTTGGCGATAAAGTTTTAAATGGAGAAATGATCGAGGCTGCATGTTTTAATGACTGGTTTTATGGAACGGGTTATGATAATTTAAGATCTGATTGTGTAAACATTGGGGTCTTTAATCCAGAAGGGGTAGAGAGTTTATTGGCGGCAAAATCCGCAGATTTAATGATATTCTATGTGCGGGCCAGCGATAAGGAGCGTCTACTACGCCAGCTTAATCGTGAGGAAAATCCAGACTGTATGGAAATTATTCGCCGTTTCAAAACCGATATGATAGATTTTGAAAACCTGGATTTTGAATACACAGAACTTATTAATAACACCCCTGCAGACTTTGATCGCAACGTTGCGATCATCAGTGCCTGCGCCGCAAGTTTCTAAGGACAAAATAGGACAAAATACTATAAATAGAATCCATATATAGTGCAGGGGTAATTTTACCCACTATATATAGATGGAGGATTTTACATGCTAATTCAAAAAAGAGATGGACAATGTGTTCCATTTGACAAACAGAAAATTGAAAATGCTATCAATAATGCTTTTATTGAAGTAGATACTATATTATATGAAACAGATACTGCTCATGATATTGCAGAAGAAATAGAAAAAATCGCAGCTACTAACGAGAGAATGACAAAGAATCCTATCTCTGTTGAACAAGTACAAGATTTAGTAGAAGATTTCCTCATGCGCTCTGAGCGTCGCGATGTGGCTCGTGCTTACATCCGCTATAGATTTAAACGCGAAGCAACTCGTAAAAATAAAATGGTATTCTTTGATGCTATTGGAGAGAAACTTCAAGCAAAGAATGTTCAGAATCAAAATGCTAATATTGATGAACGTTCATTCGGCGGACGTATTGGTGAGGCTTCTGGAGTAATGACAAAGCAATATGCTTTAGATAATCTTCTTTCCAAGAAAGCAAAGGAGAATCATTTAAATAATAGAATTTATATTCATGATTTAGATGCTTATGCTGTTGGTATGCATAACTGTCTTTCTATTCCTTTTGATGATCTTTTAGCTAAAGGCTTTAATACTCGTCAAACAGATGTTCGTCCAGCCAATTCAGTTAATACTGCTATGCAGTTAGTTGCAGTTATTTTCCAACTTCAATCACTTCAACAGTTTGGTGGAGTCTCAGCGACTCATTTAGACTGGACAATGGTACCTTATGTAAGAAAAAGTTTTTGTAAGCATTATCAAGATGGACTTAGATATATTGATAAAATTGATGTTAATCTTTTTGATAATAATAGTGAAAGATCTATTGATGATGAAACATATAAAAACTTTTCTGAAGTCGCATATGCCTATGCCATGGATATGACAGAAAGAGAAGTTCATCAAGCAGTTGAGGCTCTTTATCATAATCTTAACACTTTACAAAGCCGTTCCGGTAATCAGCTTCCTTTTACTTCTATTAACTATGGAACCTGCACACTGCCAGAGGGAAGAATGATTACTAAAGAACTTCTTGAAGTTTCTATTGAAGGTTTAGGTAGATTACATAAAACATCTATTTTCCCTTGCGGAATTTTCCAAATGATGAAAGGAGTTAACCGTGAACCTGGAGATCCCAATTACGATTTATATAGGCTCGCATTACAATCCACAGCTAAACGCCTTTATCCCAACTACGCAAATGTTGACTGGAGTGGCAACGCTGGATACGATAGAAACGACCCAAGGACATACTTCAGTACGATGGGTTGCAGAACTGCCAATGGGCACGATATTAATGCCGAACCTGGCACAAACCCTCAAACTAAAGATGGACGTGGAAACATATGCCCTGTAACTATTATTATGCCAACTCTTGCTATGGAGGCTAAAACCATAGTTGAAGATATGAAAAATGGCAAATATGATGCTAGATATGAAGTTGAAACTAATGAAGGCCCAGTTGTTATTAAAGATACAGATGGCGCTCTTATCCCAAGTGTAGTAGATATATTCTTATGTGTGCTTGATGACGCAATCCACGATGCTAAAGATATGCTTCTTGAAAGATTTGAGTATATCTGCTCTCAGGATGCAGCCAGTGCTAGATTCATGTATGAGAATGGTACAATGATGGGTTACAAACCTGAGGAAGGAATTAGATCAGCTCTTAAGCACGGCACTATCGTAATTGGTCAGTTAGGTTTAGCTGAGACACTTCAGATTCTTATAGGTTGCGACCATACCGATCCTAAAGGAATGGAAGTTGCAAAGAGGATTGAGCAGCTTTTCAAAACCAGATGTGCTGAATTTAAGCAGGAATATAAATTAAACTTTGGAGTTTACTATACTCCAGCCGAAAATCTTTGCTACACAGCAATGAAGAAGTTTAAAGGGAAATATGGTGAGATTCCTAATGTAAGTGATCGTGAATACTTCACTAACTCAATGCATGTTCCAGTATGGAAAGAGGTTTCACCATTTGATAAAATTGATATTGAGAGCCAGTTAACTGGTTACTCAGGAGCGGGATGTATTACTTATGTAGAATTAGAGGGGGCAGTTCTAAAGAATTTGGATGCTTTAGAACAGATAGTTAATTATGCGATGGACAAAGATATACCGTATTTTGCGATTAACGTGCCTAATGATACTTGTCTTGATTGCGGTTGGACCGGAGAGATCGGAAATGAGTGCCCTGAGTGTGGTTCAACGCATATACAGAGACTTAGACGTGTCACTGGATATTTGACAGGTGATTATAAGACAGCGTTTAATGTAGGTAAACAACATGAAGTCGAAGAACGATTTAAACATAGTAAAAAGCTTTGAACAATCAATAATAGCTGGAGTACTGATTGGTTTTGGCGTTATTATTAACACCATGACCAGTCCTCCAGTTTTAGGTGCGGCATTATTTAGTTTTGGTCTTTTATCAATTATACATTTACAAATTCCTTTATATACGGGAAGAATAGGATTTATAATTAATAAAAGGAAAGAGCCTTTAGGCTGGATTTTCTTGGGTAATTGCATGGGGATATTACTTGCGGTCTCAGCTTATGCGGTCGCCAATTACCCAGACTTCAACGATCTCTTAATCGCCACGGCCGCACTCAAATTCTCAAAACCCCTTTTATCAATGTTAATTTACGGCATACTATGTGGCTTTCTAATCCACATCGCCGTAAAATGTAAAGTTCCTATTATCACAATAGGCGCAATTATAATATTTATATTAATAGGTAGTGAACACTGTATTGCAGATGTCCCTTATTTATACGTCTGTTACTCCTGGCCTAATTTCCTCAAATGGTTATTAGTCGTTCTTGGTAACTCAATCGGAGCGGTGTTTGCAGAAGGTTTTTTAAAAAATGAGTAGATATAATACAATTCTCCCAAATGATGTTGTGAACGGAAAGGCGTTTGCGTTTCTTTCTGGGTTCAAGGCTGCCCTCATCGTTGTCCAGGATGCTTTAATGAAGAAACTTGGGATTATGAAGGTGGACAAGAATATGACGAACATCTTAAATGGGAAATAATTAAAGATATTGGTGCTAATGGTATAACTCGTAATTTTTCAATTTTAGGTGGAGAGCCATTAGATCTCGTAAACCTAGAAATGGTAGATGAAGTGATTACCGCTGTTAGGGCTGCATATCCTAATATTACTATTTTCTTATGGACTGGTTATGTGTTAGAAGCACTCCTATATAAAGGAAACACTAAAATAGCACATATTCTTAATAATATAGACATTTTAATAGATGGCCCCTTTATAGAAGAAGAGAAAGATTTAGACTTACATCTTCGTGGAAGTAGAAATCAGAGAATTTTTCAAAAAGTAAATGAAAAATGGGAACAGATAACAGAAAATGATATTAGTTGATTTTTTTCATTTTTTATGATATAATATTCTTATAAAGAAAAAAGGAGTTTATAATGGCTAATTTAATTACAGTTCCAACTAAATCAGCACTAGATGCATTAGTGCAACACGAGAATGGTGAAGTCGCATTTTGTGAGGAAGATCAGACTTACTACATCTATCATGATGAGTTAGGCGAATGGCAAGTTATGCCAGCTAAGATGACCGCTGAAGGTCTTCAAATTGATCTTTACTCTCTTAACAAACAAATTGTAGCTCAACTTCCACCATTCGATGAGCAGAGATTTAAAGACGCTAGAGAGACATTAGAAAACTGGAAAAAAGAAAATACTCCTTATTTGCTCTATGGAAAAGAGATTAGTTACTTCACTTTATTCTATCCAACAGATGATGAGAATGAAAAATCATTTGTAGATTCTGTATTTGAATGTTTGGGTTTAATTACAGATACCATTTACAGTTTCGATGTTGCTTCCGATGGGGCAATTGAAATTTGGTTAGAATATAATGAAGAAGCTACTTTGTTATACTTATTTGATTACTCAGAAGGGATGGTATATTATCATGGATAGCAAAATTGTTGTTGCAGTTAACATGTTTACAATAAACCAGTCTGTATATCTTCCCAATGGTGAAATAGTACATGCTAGTTTAAAAAAATTACCAGAGCTAGTTTCTGATTTATGTTATGAAAAGGACATTTATACAGTAGAAATTAGAGGCGCTGGTGCTTATATTCCAAAAGTAATTAGGAATATAGAAGAAACAGAATTAACAAAATATAACGCTCATAAGATTACGTTTTTAAGAAATAAGGAGTTTAAGGCATGAATAATGAATATCTTTTAAAAGTTACAAATGTTTACAGAGTTCCAACAGTAGAAGATGCTCTCGCATTAAGGGACAGACTACAGGAAACCGAATGCGGCGAGTTATCTTCATTTAGTTATACTACTAAGTATATTAAGGCTAAAGGTGAAATTCTTGATGAGTATCAACTTGTCAAGGCTACGATTACATTCACACCGGAAAAGGAACCAGATCTTCAGGTTTCTGTATCATATAAGGAAGGCTTGGTATTCTAATGATTAGTTTCGAGTTCGTAGAAAAATACAAAGACTGCGGGCTGGCCTTACCGGTCCGTAAGACGGCATATTCTGCGGGTTATGATTTTCAAGTTGCAGAAGATACTTTAGTTCCCCCATATGCAGCTCTATATGATGAAATATATGCAGACTGCATGTCACGAGGAGTTATCTTCCGTAATGAACGTGGTTGGGATCAGTTAGAACCTCAGACACTAGAAGAAGTCGCTCGCATGACCAAGGCCGCAGACACTAAACCAACATTAGTGCCTACTGGAGTAAAGTGTCATTTAGATGAGCATACATATCTTGAACTTTCAGTCCGTAGTTCCGCTCCTTTAAAACATTGGTTAATCCTGGCTAATGGAGTAGGAATTATTGATGCGGATTATTACAACAATCCCGACAATGAAGGTCATATCTTTTTCCAGGTTATTAATCTTTCACCTGTTCCTATTATTTTAAAGAAAGGCGATACGATCGGCCAAGGAATTATAAAACTCTATCTTACTACTTCAAAAGATGATGCTAGTGGAGAGAGGCTTGGCGGATTTGGAAGTACAGACTAATGCGTATATTAGCACTAGATCAAGCAAGTAGAACTTCCGGTTTTGCAATCTTTGAGGATGGAAAACTATATGATTATGGTATATTTACTTGTGCCGATGATAATATAGGTGAACGATTATTTAAAATTCGTGAAAAAGTAGCCAAGATAATTGCTGATTATGGTATTGATTTTGTAGCTTTTGAAGATATACAACTTCAGAATAATGTAAATAATGTCCAGACTTTTAAAGTATTAGCTGAAGTGTTTGGAGTTATTTACGAATTAGTTACTGAACTTAAACTCCCTAATGAGATTGTATTTTCTGGAACTTGGAAATCTGCTTGTGGTATAAAAGGACGAACACGACCCGAGCAAAAGAAGAATGCTCAAGCTTTTGTGACCAACACATATGGCGTTAAAGCCACACAAGATGAAAGTGATGCGATATGTATTGGTACATATATTTTAAAACAAAATAAACAAAATTCTGATTTTGATTGGTCAGAGTAGAATAAAAAAGAAGTCTTGTTTTTGAAATTTATAGAGAAAGGAAACAAGATTTCTTTTTTATTTTTACATAGATGGAGGGAAACATAAAATGTGGGAATGGATTATTAAGTACTGGATCCAAATCGTTTTCGGAGCCATCGCCGCAGGCTTTGGACTTCTGGCCAAGAAGTTTTGGAAAATGTATCAGAATGAAAAAGAACATGACGTAGAAGCAAATATGCAAAAATGTTATGCTAAAGTTAAAGATGAAATTCAAGGCGTGGAAAATAAACTTATAGAAAAAGAATTATTTTTTGGAGAAGAAATTAAAAAAGTCCATGCAGAATCTTTAGAGTATGATCAAAAAATTGAAGCTGATATTGAAAGTGTATCAAATTATATTGAAGTATTAAAGGATGGTGTTTTAGCTGTGCAAGGTGCGCATTTCAGACAACAGTGTAAAGCTATTTTAGATAGTCCTCGTATTATTTCAGTAGATGAATTTGAACAATTAGCATATGATCATAAAATTTATAATAGACTTGGTGGAAATCATTTAGGAGATTCACTCTTTACAGCTGTTGAAGCGAGATTCAAAGCACAACAGTTAAGTACACCTGTAAAAGTAATTAATAAGGTTTAAGTAAATAAAAAAAGGCTGGTAGACAATTTAAGTCTACCAGCCTTTTTTTATTGTTTTTCAAGATTAACAGTTGCTTCAATTTGATTTACTATATATTCATTTAAGTCTTTATAAACTTCATCTAAATACTTTCTAGCTTCATCACTAAGTATCTCTTGGACTGCTTCAAATGTTCTTCTGAATGCTTCCTCTTGGGCTTCTTTAGTGAATGCGTTTTTATCTTTTAAAGCATTTACATAAGTTTGATTGGTTGCGGTTACACAAGTTGTAATTGTGTAATCAAGTAAATCTATATACTTTTGAGCAATTTCATTATCTGTTTTCTTTTTCAAATTCTCCGCCTGAACCGATATCCATCTTACTAAAAAAACTGTAATTACAGCTAGCAAGGGAACAAGTAGCGTATTAAAAATTTGTTGGGAAAGTTCCAAAAATTCCATATTATTCTCCTTTGTTTACGATTAATTTAAATAGGTCATAAAAGAATCTATGTTGTGGAGGAATCCATTGAGGTGAGAGACAAATGAACACTTCATCGAACTCTTGATTTTCTAAACGGAAAAACTCTTTAAGTGTTAAGATGTTTAACTTAAAGTTACCTCCATATGTTTTTAAGTATGAAGTAGATGAATTAGCTGCTTTCATCCAGGTCATAGTGTTAATTTTCTTTTTAAGATACAAGTAACCTAACCAATTTGTACAATCATATTCATCTTCCTGGGTGATATCTGTAAATGCATCAACATCATACCAAAGGTCATGATGGAAATCGATGTTGAGTAGGTTGTATTTCTCTTCCTTGTATGTTGGGGAAGCTTTTAAAATATTAACAACTTCTTCGTGACTTGTTATAAAGTGAATTGTTTTATCTTTGTTTCTATAAATTAATTTCGCTAATTCTAAAACTGTTTTTTCATCATAATGAAGGGTATCATGTTCTTGATAATGATACTCTTGTTCTAAATCTGCCCATAATTCATCGGGATCTTCATCTGCGTAAATTTCATCATTATAAAGATCAATTGACGGATGCATGATGATATCTAAATCTATACTTAAAATA
>JAEEGL014325242.1_pt1 | contig 12098 bp, 11 predicted proteins | sample 9134231 | NCBI WGS metagenome assembly JAEEGL01 (sample SAMN16246548, study PRJNA631951) | gut metagenome | biome: gut microbiome; feature: rumen; material: fiber-attached | host: Bos | place: Iran: Karaj | collected 2018-10
GCCGCAAGCATTGTCAGCCAGAGCAAGCAACTCTGCACTCCCGCCTCCGTCGACAGCATCGAGTCGTCACAAGGTCAGGAAGACCACGTGAGCATGGGCGCCAATGCGGCCACCAAGGCGCTCAGAGTGGCTGAAAACCTCGAACGTGTGCTGGCCATCGAACTTTTGAATGCCGCCCAAGCGCTCGAGTTCCGTCGTCCGCTGAAATCCTCCAAAACCATCGAAAGCTTTGTGGCCGAGTATCGCAAGGTCGTTGAGTTTGTCCGCGTCGACAAAGTGATGTACACCGAAATTGCCAAGTCGGTGGATTTCATCAAGAACTATCCCTTGAATTTTGATGACCTGAAGAACAAATAAAGATGGATAACCCAGTCAAACGACCTATCGGAATGACCATTTTGCTGGTCTTTTCGCTCATCAATGCCATTCTCCAGATTTTCAGCGCATTGGGCATGTGGATTACCACACCCGTAATGAGCGAGATGCTGGCCAATGGGGAACTGGAAGAGTCCATGGCACCTTTTTTGAACCTCATGCAGATGGACGAACAGGCCACCCAGGCATTTTGGGAAATCCTTGAGAATCGTTTGACCATCAACCCCATCTACTATCTTTTCACCGCCCTGCTTTACATTGGCTCTTTGACCGGTGTGATCAAACTCTTTAAGTTGCAGCGTTCGGGATTCCACATCTACAGCATTTCACAAATGCTTCTCTTGATTGTTTCGGTCATCTATGTGTACTCCACACAAGGGAGTGGAGGATTCTTCAACGAATTCCTGATGACCGTGATGTTTATACTGATCTATCACCTTTACCTCAAGCGTGTCGAGTATGGCCAAACAAAAAGAGAGCAAGATCTTTGACCTGAAGCCGGAGCTCACCCTGGCGATGAAATTGGCGGCCACTTTCGCCATCACTTACTACGGGCTGTTGTTCCTGTATGAGGTCTTTATGCTGGTGATGTATCACTATTCCATCGATTCCTATTACATGGGAAACGGCGAAGTCCTTGAAAACCAATCCAAGGACTTCGTCTTTCTCATCATTGAGTTTGTGCTTTCCGGCTTGTTGGTGTTCAGCCTGATTCAGATTTTCAGGAAGAAAGTCAACGGCAAGGCCTTCTTTGTGGGCTTTTCGATCTTGCTCATCGCCTTCCAACTCTATACTTCGGGCATTCACCCATGGGTAAAATATGCCATGGAGGTATTGATCGTGTTGATCATCGCACCTGTTAGAATGATAAGCAGGAGAAAAAAGGTCAAGCCTGAGGATTCAGTGCCAGAGAATCCATCGACAACGAATCCAGCCTCGGAGGTTCAGGTGCCTGATACGGCTCTGGAACCCCAGGATGCCGCATCGCTTCCATCCAATAGCGAACAAAGCGAGTAAACTCCTCCATATCTTCCTTTTTGATGGGATCCGCCGGAGGCGACTCCATCTTGAGCGGATCGATGGCCGTTCCATCTTTGTAGACGCGGAAGTCCAAATGCGGTCCGGTAGCGATACCCGTACTCCCAACATAGCCAATCACTTGTCCTTGTTTCACACGAACGCCTTCGGCAATGCCCTTGGCGTAGCTCTGCAAGTGCATGTAGCTGGTGGTATAGGTAGCATTGTGCTTGATTTTCAGATAATAGCCCGCACCGCCTGCCTGATAGGCCTTCTTGATGACGACACCATCACCGATGCTGCTCACCGGTGTTCCAGCCGGAGCGGCATAGTCCACCCCATGATGGGGACGATAGATTTTCAGTACCGGATGGTAGCGGCTGTTGGAAAAAGTGGAGCTGATACGGCGATAGTTGAGGGGGGCCTTCAGGAAAGCCTTGCGGAGGTTCTCCCCTTTCTCATTGTAAAAGCCCAGCATGTCGTCTTGCTCGTAGGCAATAGCCCGAAGCGTGTCGCCACAATGCACAAATTCAGAATAGATCACCTCACCCATCCCCACAGGCTCACCATCGATGAACTGGCGGTCATAGACCACATCGAAGCAGTCCCCTTCCTGAATGCCGAAAAAGTCGATCGACCATGCATATACATCCGAAAGATGCACGGCAAGATTGGCATCGCCTCCATTGTTGATGACGGCATTCCATAACGAGGAAGTGATCACACCTGAAGTACGGGCCAACTGCACGTCCAAGTCTTTTTGGAAATGCCAGGCCGTTAGCGAATCCGTCAGGCTGAAGATGGCATAGTTGCGCCGGTCCATCTCATAAATCCAGAACAAGGGGGTTTCCAGCGTGTCGTTGGTCATCAGGAAGTAATACTGGTTACCGGCGCGTATTTTCCCGACATCGAAAACATCCTTATGGTTTCGGGCGATATAGTCGGTGACTTGGGGGCTAATCCCTTTGGAAGCAAAAAGGGAAGAGAGGTACTGGCCTGGGGTGATCTGTCCTTCCTCAACGTACATCGAGTCAATGTAGATTCCATAGAAATAGGTCGGCTCAATTGGTGTGACCGTATCGATCATTTCCGGTGTAAAACCAGGCTCGCCACGGTGTTCGCAGGACCGGCTGCCGTAAACAATCAGCAACGTCAAAACCAACAAGGGTGCCACCACAAAGAGCAGCACCCTGTTCCATTTCACCCTTCTTCTTCTCATTTTTTAGCCTGTTCGTAGCCGGCATGCAATGCCTGCATGTTCACTTCGACCACTTCGGCTCCTTTGTTGCCAAAGATGTGCATAATGGCCTCCTCGACTTTCTTCAGGTCGATGCCCAGATAGGGCACGGTAGCGCCCAACAGCACCATGTTGGAACGGGCTTTGATGGCTTTGGCGATCTCCGATGCATTGAAACTCACCAGATTCTTGATCTTACCCAATTCAGCATTCACCTTCTCCATGTCAGGATAGTTCTTGATGTTGACGAAGGGCTCGTTGTTGGTGATGACCCAGCCGTCACTGGCCAACCAAGGCAAATAGCGCAGGGCTTCCATCGGTTCGCTGGAAAGAATGATGTCGGCATGGCCTTCCGGGATGACGTCAGCATAGATCTCTTCGCTGGAGAGGCGCAGGTGTGAAAACACCGACCCGCCACGTTGCGACATGCCGTGGATTTCAGACTGTTTGAGGTTGAGGCCCATATTCAAGGCAGCGTCGGAGATAATCTTGGCTACGGAAACAATGCCATCGCCGCCAACGCCGCACAAAACGATATCTTTTTTCATGATTTCGAGATTTAAAATTTAAAGATTTAAAGATTACTTCTTCAGGTGTTTCTTCAGTTCCACGAGGCAGGTGCGGTGCGGAATGATGACTGAAACACCGTTGTAGTTGACCTCTTCCTCAATGATACGGACGTTCTCGTCGTGGTTTTTGGGCAACGGGATGATGTCGCGGATATGCTCAGGGGCAACACCGAGGCCTTCGCAAATCTGGCGGATCTTGTTGTTGGCCGAGGAAGGCTGACCGCCGGTCATGGCCGTGATGTCGTTGTCGAGAATCATCACCACCACATTGGCTTTCTCGTTGACGCAGTCGAGCAGGCCTGTCATGCCGCTATGACCGAAGGTGCCGTCGCCGATGACCGCCACCGCCGGGAAGATACCCACTTCGGAAGCGCCTTTGGCCATGGTGATGGAAGCACCCATGCACACGGTGGTCTGGATGGCACCCATGTTGAAGCCCAAGGTATAGCAGCCGATATCACCGAACACCTTGCCACCTTTATGGTTGGCCATCACGGCATTGAGAGCGGTATAGCTGTCGATGTGGGGGCAGCCTTGGCAAAGCGCAGGCGGGCGGTTGGTCACCACCTCTGGTACGGCAAGGCCGCTTTCGGCCTTCATGCCGAGGGCTTTGGCCACCTTTTCGGCATTCAGCTCGCCGTCACGACGAATGGTCTCGTCCAAACGACCCATGATTTTCTTGCCTTTGCCGAGGAAGCCCTTGATGTGCTCTTCCACAAAGGGCTGTCCGTCTTCAAGCACCAGGATCTCGTCCACTTCGTCATAGAGCTTGTTGATCATGTTGTAAGGCAGCGGATATTGCGTGACCTTGACCACCGGATAGGGGCATTTGCCGCCGGGGAAGTTCTCCATCAAATAATTGTAGGCAATACCTGTAGTGATGATGCCGAGTTTCTTGTTCTCACCATCGATGAATTTGTTGTAGCCCGATTCCTCCGAAGCTTTGGTGAAGGCAGGCTGCTTGTCGATCAAGTCTCTATAGAGGCGCTTGGCATTGGCCGGAAGGAGCACGAACGATCTTGCATCGGCAGGCTCGGTAAGTTCATTCTGCTTGCGGACAGGCTTGCGCACCACACCGGCACGGCTGTGGGCCAGACGGGTAGGAATACGGTAAAGCACCGGCGTACCGAGCTTCTCGCTCAAGTCGAAGCCGAAATGCACCATATCGTAAGCCTCTTGTTGGTTGGAAGGTTCCAGCATCGGAATCATAGCCCAGTGGCCATAGAAACGGCTGTCCTGCTCATCCTGTGAAGAGAACATGCTGGGGTCGTCGGCAACCACTACGAGAACACCCTTGGTACCAATGATGGCGGCGTTCATGAAGGGGTCTCCACAGACGTTCAGACCCACGTGTTTCATGCAGGTCATGGCACGCTTGCCAGCGTAGGCCACGCCGATGGAAGCCTCAAGGGCCGTCTTTTCGTTGGCGCACCAATTGGCACGGACACCGAGTTCCCTGGCCTGCTTCGATTTCATCACATATTCCGTAATCTGGGTTGAAGGTGTGCCGGGATAACTGTTAATGGCACTGCCTCCTGCATCGATGAAGCCTTGTGCAATAGCCTCATCTCCGAGTAATAAGAGTTTCTCCATGCTAATTTCTTTAACTTTGTGTTGTAAACGCACAAAGATAAGAAATTTTGCCGCACGAGCAAGCAATTTATCGAATAATTCTTTTTACTACAGTGCGTCCGTCAAGAGTATTGGTATAGCGAACCAGATAAACACCAGCCGTTTGCTGTTCCGCCACTGGTCTGCCCAAGATATCAAACACAGCAACTTCCCACTCGCCTTGCCCAAGATCGGGAACCTCGTTCACCGCCGTGTAATCAACGGTCTGCCAATGGGCATGCCAGCCGTTCGCTGTGGTGGCACAGTCAGAACGGAACTCTACACAAAGGGCATTGCCCGATGAAAGCACCGAGCCTGGACTTGTGGTATTCCATCGTCCCAATTGCGGAGCCAACACATTGTCACCGTCATAAATCCAGAGAAAATCGTAATCTGCTTCCAGGTCAAAAGCAGTAAACTCAAGATTGATTACAGTATTGGCATCACTTCTAATAATCCAAATTCCACGCTCATCATCCCCATAGTGCTCATGGTTGAATTCACCTTGGGTGATGCCGGGGCCCCCAAGCTCGGTTTCGGGCGTCCCTTGGTTGATGAGTTTATAGTAGTAGTTCCAATTCCAAAACGGCCCTGGATCGGTATGGGACTGGTCGGGATAATGCTGGTGGCCACGGATTTGGACACAAGCGCCTTCCCCGCCCAAGTTATGCAATCCTGAGTCAAGGGCGGTGCCGTTGTCCAGCGTGTCCGTGCAAAAGGTACGATAGCCGTTGATGGCCTCGTAGCGTGAACAGATGTTCCGTATCAAGTCGGCTGAGGATGCATACATCTCATGGGTGAAGAAACTGATGATGTCACCGTAGGCCTCATGTTCCACGCCGATGGTATAGCCATTGGCACTGCGAGCGTGCCAAGCCTTGTCCTTTTCTCGTACCATTTGGGTCACTTGTCCGTCGTAGGAACGGATCACATAATGCGCCGACACCTCGGCATCGCAGTTCTGGAACCAGCTGATGCAGCCAGCGTAGGAGCCTTCCGTGTAGTGGATCACCACGGCACTCACCTCCTTGGTACGGGGCTCATAGTTGCACTCAGGGGCTGGAACCCAGAGGGCACCCGGGTAATCCGTTTCCTTGGACAGCATGACCTCCGTACCCGAAAGCAGGCCGTAATCCTCGCCAAAAATCGCCTTGAGATCGCATCCAAGATGGTCATACACCGAATAAAGCATCATCTTCATCGGCAACTCGTCTTTGTTTTCACCTACTGGGAGTTCCGACAATTCCACGATAACAGGCATCCAATCCTCTGGATTCTTTGAGGAAATCTTCATTTGGAATGCCACCTTTTCACAAGCTTTGGCGTAGGCCAATATGTTGACCGAAGGATCTGACAAAATTGCTTGCTCGGAATAGCCCGAAAGGGCAGCAACCGTATGGAGATTCTCCCGAAAACAGCCTTTGCCCTCCCGCACAAGGCCCATCATCCCGTAGGCACGGGGCATGGCAGTGGGATCGTCGGCTGGAACCATGTAGTCGGCATCCGTCAAATGATGGCATTGCGTATTGGTAAAGGAGACTGCTTCGAGCAAGCCTGTCGGCAGCGATGGACACTGTTGCTCGGCCAATTGAAAGATCGACAAAAAGATCAAGATAGCCAGTTTCATCGTTTCAAATGCGTTTTATTGGCAAAAATACCGTTTTGGAATAAAATTTGAGTGATTCCGTGTAACTTTTTTGAGTTTTATACGTTTTATTAAAGTTAAAACCATTCAAATTACAAAATGAGCAACAACAAACGACTTCAGCGGGACCTTCAGAACAAGGTTCTTGGTGGTGTTTGCTCTGGCTTGAGCAACTATTTTGACATAGATGCCACCTTTTGGCGTATCCTTTTCTTTGTATTATTCCTGTTTGGCTGCTCCGGGCTGCTGATTTACATCATCTTGTGGATCGCCATGCCAGCAGCAAAGTTTGAGCCGGGAGCCCAGATGACGCAGCAGGATGCTGCTGCCGATGGCGCACGGAAGAAGAAAAACGGCAACATGGCGGCCGGATTGACCTTGATTGGCATCGGCACCATCTGCCTATTGGCCCGTTATGTTCCCCAAATCAACTGGCGCACGGCATGGCCGATCCTGTTGATTGTCCTTGGCATCATCCTTATCATTCCCTTTAAAAGCAAAGAGTCATGAAAAGCAGAAATCTTTTCGCAGGCGTATTGATCCTGTTCACCGGCGTTGTCGCCTTGTTCGCTGTGATGGGCAGCTTTGATTTTCATTGGGCCACATTATGGCGCCTTTGGCCCATGTTCTTGATCATCATGGGCATTGCCCTATTGCCCTTACGTGACTATGTCAAAACCCTCATCTTGTTGGCCGCGCTTGCTGTGGGATGTTGGCTATACCATATAGAAGACCAACATTATCAAGGCAATCCCGTCACCCGTTTTTTCAACAGTCATTTCTCCACTTGGGATTGGGATGACTGGGATGACTGGTTTGACAAATAATTTTTTTGTAATCATTACACTAGTTTTATTATCTTTGCAGGTTTAAAACAAACCTTTACCATGCAAAGATTGACTTTCAGCCGCTTACTGCTTTTCTTAACCGCATTTTTGGTTACTTCCATGTCGTTTGCCCAAGACAACGACATCAAGGGTTTTGTCTATGAGGAATCCACAGGAGAACCTGTCATGTTTTCCAATGTCTTCCTCAAGGGAACTACGATGGGCTGTTCCACCACGGAAAATGGTTATTTCAACATCACGCGCATTCCCGACGGGAAATACACCCTTTGCATCACTTGCGTAGGCTTCGATACCCTGACGGACCGTGTGAGCTTGTCGGGTGGGCAGACGCTGAACAAGAAGTACACGCTGAAAGAAACCAGTCTGACACTTGAAACGGTGAGCATTACCGCCGACAAGGTTGAGGCACGCACCGAGACCAAAACTTCGGTGATTACCGTAACACCCAAGACCATCACCAAGATCCCGAGCGTTGGCGGACAGGCCGACTTGGCCCAATACCTCCAGGTGGTTCCCGGCGTCATTTTCACCGGTGACCAAGGCGGGCAACTCTACATCCGCGGCGGCTCTCCTATCCAGAACAAAGTGTTGCTTGACGGCATGGTGGTCTATAACCCCTTCCACTCCATCGGTTTGTTCTCGGTGTTCGACACCGACATCATCCGCAATGCCGAGGTCTACACAGGGGGATTCGGTGCTGAATATGGAGGCCGTCTCTCTTCGGTGATGGACATCAGCACCCGCGATGGCAACAAGAGGCATTGGGCCGGTAAGTTGGGCACCAGCTGCTTTGGCGCCAAGCTCATGTTGGAAGGCCCCATCGTGAAACCCAAAACCAACAACGATGCCGCTGTCACCATGGTGCTTTCCGCCAAGAACTCCTATCTGGAACAGAGTAGCAAGGTCCTTTATAAATACGCCTCCGAGGACGGTCTGCCTTTCAACTACTCCGACTTCTACGGCAAAGTTTCCATCAATGCCCCCAATGGTTCCAAGGTAAACCTCTTTGGATTCTCGTTCAACGACCGGGTCAACAACTACAAGGCCTTGTCCGACTTCGGATGGAACTCTTGGGGTGCTGGCACCAATTTCCTGGTCATCCCTGGCAAAGCCCCTGTGATGATTGAGGGTAACATCGCCTATTCAAGTTACCTTTCCACCATGAGGGAAACCAACAATCCCAACCGCCAAAGCCGGGTCGATGGGTTCAACATGGGGTTCGATTTCAGCTACTTCTTAGGAAAGAACACCTTGAAATACGGTGTTGAACTGTTGGGCTTCTCCACCGACTATGTTACTTACAGCAATTACGGCAATTATGAGATCCGGGCCAAGAATTATGCCACCGAGATCGGCGCGTACGCCAAATACAAAGCTTCATTGGGCAATTTTTTGCTGGAGCCCAGCCTCCGTGTTCAGTACTACGCTTCTTTCACCGAGCCTTCCATCGAGCCCCGTATCGCCCTCAAGTACAACGTCACTGACAATTTCCGCATCAAGGGCGCGGCTGGACGCTATTCTCAGGATTTGGTGGCTGCCACCAGCGACCGCGACGTGGTCAACCTCTTTTATGGCTTCCTCTCCGGGGTCGACAACCTGCCTTCCTATTTCAACGGGAATAAAATCACCTCAAAGCTTCAAAAAGCCAACCATTACGTGCTCGGTACCGAGATCGACCTTTCCAACGACCTGACCATGAATATCGAAGGATACTGGAAGCAATTCACCCAACTGACCAACCTCAACCGAAACAAAATCTACGAGGACAATGAGGAAAACGCGCATGAGAGCGATCTCATCAAGAAAGATTTCATGGTGGAAAACGGTGATGCCTACGGCTTCGACCTATCCCTGAAATACGAGAACAAGCGTTGGTATTTCTGGGGGGTCTATGCCTTGGGATTCGTCAACCGGAACTACGAAAAATATGAAGGAGGCCAAGTCAATTTGATCAGTTATCAGCCTCACTTCGACCGTCGTCACAATGTCAACCTGATCCTCACCTACACGGCAGGCGACCAACGACAGTGGGAATTCAGCGGACGCTGGAACTTCGGTACCGGTTTCCCCTTCACCCAAGTGCAGGGTTTCTATGAGTTCCTTTCTTTCCAAGATGGCATCTATTTCGATTACACCACCACCAACGGCGAGATGGGCATCATCTTCGCCGACCTCAACCAAGGCCGACTGCCCACCTATCACCGCTTCGACATCAATGCCAAACGCAAGATTTTCTTCACCGAGCGTACCATCCTCGAAGTTGATCTCGGTGTCACCAATGTGTACAACCGCGCCAACGTGTTCTATGTGGACCTGCTCACTTCCGAAACCGTGCAACAGCTCCCCATTCTTCCCTCGCTCGGCCTGACGCTTTCTTTCTAACCATGTAAATTAAATACCATGAAACGAATCCTTCTGCTTTTCACGATATGTTTGCTGGCCCTCAATGGCATGGCGCAGAAATACTCCGAAGATGATGTAAAGCAATTCTATAGAACCATTCAAGGATATTATACCGGACAACTGAACGATTCAACCACCATTGCCTTATACTTCACTCCCATCTGGGATTACGAGCCGTTCCGTTGGCTCTATATGGAAGCCGTCAACACCAGTAACAAAAACATTGTCGAGCAAAAAGTCCTGGAAATCTGTCCCGTTTCGGATATCGCTTTCAAAGTCGTGGTACATGGCATCGCTCACCCCGAACAGTTTGCCGGGAGATGGAGCAACCGCAACTATTTTGACGGTTTCAACACGGGTATCTTGAAAGGGAAAAAGAATTTCACTTTCATGAAAACCAAGGATTTTGAATACCAGACAGGATGGAATGGACGCAAAAACCTGAAATGCTTCCCCTCAGGCGACCGGATCCATTTCAAGTTTGTGCAAGAAGACGAGCGGTTGTATGTGAAACGTCTGCTGGCCCGTTCGTCTGATTTTGCCAACATCGTATTCTTTAAAGCCCCGACTGACTGAGCTTGAACACCCATGCCGAATTGCTTTGGAGATCACCATAACGAAGGCTGCCCGTTTCGATGACGAGGCGGCCTTCTTCGTAATGCCAAGGCAGGGTTTTCCCGCTACCCAACAAAGTGACTTTCATGTTTTCAGCAGGCTGGTCAAAGTTCAAAACCAATCTGTCTTCGGGGTAATCCAAGGCGATGGCATAGACAACATTGTTTTTCCGGGTATAACAGACGCTCGGTTGTTCGCAGGTGAACGTAGCCTTCAGGCCTTGGGTAGGTACCATGGGACCCATCTGGAAACCTTCCATGATTTGTCTGGGCATCTTCTTCGACGACCAATACAGCGCGATGGTAGCCTCCAATTCCTCTTCCTCGAAATAAACATCGATTTTATGTTGGCCAAGGGTTAGTGTTGCCTTACCCGTAGAGGATTTCCGGGTGTCGGCAATAACGGTCTGACCGTCAATCAACAACCTAGCCTGATCGTCGGTCTGGATTTCAAAGGTATAGGTATCTTCGGGGCAATAGAACACGCCCTGCCAATGTGCTTGGAAATGATCGCAGCTGATGGCGGGATCCGGGGAATTGCGTTTCCAGTCGAAATCGATTTTGTTGTCGTTTCTGTCCACGGTGACCAGCTTCTTCTCGTAGAACTTCTTGTAGGGGCGGGTGCCATAGATAGCTTCTCCATTGATTTTCAACCACTTGCCAAGATCAAGAAGGCGTTCTTGTTGGAGTAACGGAATCTTGCCATCGGCAGCGGGTCCCACATTAAGCGTCATGCCACCGCCGGCAGCTACCAGCACACAAAAATGCCGAATCAGTTCTTCAGAGGTCAAATAATTCTCCAAAGGCTCGTTCCGATTGAGGCCGAAAGAACGGCCCAATCCCCTGCATTCGGCCCAAGGACGGTCGGTAAGCGTGATGCCAGCGCTGTATTCGGGAGTACGGAAGCCGTGCTGCTGTCCATTGCCCCAACGATCGTTGACAATGGCCTCATCGCCCACAGTGTTGTAATACCAGGAGATAAGTTCGGTAGCATGCCATTGCTCCGCACTGTTGCGCCACTCGCCGTCGGTAAAAAGCACAGTGGGCTTGTAAGCGGTGACCAATTCCTTAAGCTGAGGAATCATGTGGGTATCAACATACTCAGCAATGCTGTCATCGGGATCCACATACCAGCGGTGGATATCGCTTTTCCATTCAGGAAGGGAATAATAGAATCCCATTTTCAAGCCTTGTCTGCGCACCGCCTCGGTCAGTTCACCGCAGATGTCACGGTGCGGTCCCGTCTCCACACTATTCCAACCCGGGGCATATTGGCTGGGCCAGAGGCAATAACCATCGTGATGTTTCGATACCAATAACACATATTTTGCGCCCGACTTTTTGAACAGTTCCGCCCATTCATCAGGGTTCCATAACTCAGCCTTCCACATCGGCACAAAGTCTTCATATTGGAAATCCTTTCCATAGACACGTTCTTGAAACGCCTTGCGGTCATCATTGGTCATCAAGCCACGGTAGTACCATTCGGCATAGCCTTCCTTGCTGGCAAAAGCAGGTACCGAATATACCCCCCAATGGATAAAGATGCCCAGCTTGGCATCGGAGAACCACTCAGGATAGCCCCGTTGGTTGATGGACTCCCAGGTGGGTAGCACTTGCGATGAAAGGTTGATGGCAGAAAATGCCAAACACAAAGCGATGATGAGGCGTTTCATAGGTCAGGGATTTGGAACAAAAATAAAAAAAAGTAGGGACACAATCCTTGTGTCCCTACAATTTAATAATACTTTCTTAGAATTAGAAGTTGTAGTAAATTCC
>JAEEGL015278639.1_pt1 | contig 12098 bp, 6 predicted proteins | sample 9134231 | NCBI WGS metagenome assembly JAEEGL01 (sample SAMN16246548, study PRJNA631951) | gut metagenome | biome: gut microbiome; feature: rumen; material: fiber-attached | host: Bos | place: Iran: Karaj | collected 2018-10
AAATAAATTCCCATTAAATTTAGTTAAATCTGGATTAGGTAAATCAAATTTTAATTTACCTCTCATACAAAAATGATCTTGACTTTGATTAAAAATTCTAAATAATTCAGGATGACAATATCTTGGTTTTAAATTTTTTTCTCCATCTAAATTTGAAGTCATTACATAAGAAATTTTAGATATATTTTTACAAAATAATAAAACACAATCAGCAGGAATAATACTATTATTATTTAATCTAATAACATCTCCAACTTCTAAATCTTTACTCATACAACATTCATATTGTTGATTAATATAATTATATTTAAAAACTTGATTTGAATTTTCTTTTTCATCTTCTTTATGTCTATTCCAATCTTCTAATCCTTCTCTAAAAATAGATATTGCAATTACTATAATGAAAGGCGCTACTGCAGTTATTGGATTTAATGGTGAAATTAAAGGAATACATTGTATTATCATTGTTACTAAAAAATATACATTTGCATATCTTTTAAATTGAAGAAGTAATGTCATTGGTAAAAATGTTACTAATGTATATTTTGATGTTGTTACTTGGTTATTTGGATAATTTCTTTTTAATTTTGTTTTTCTTAATTGAGATAAATATAATGTTCTATAATCTTTTTTTGATAAGTAATTTTGAGGTTTTGGACTTTGATTTATGTTTTGATGTTTGGTATTTGTTAATGTTGTTTCGTTTATTTTTTGAAGAGGTTTTTCTATGTCTTTTGTTGTTATTGAAATGTCAGATTTAGAAAAATCTATCATTTCTAATTTGTTATCTGGTTCCATATTTTATTTTTTTTAACTTATATTTTTTTTCAATTTTATTTTTTTTTTTTATTTTTGGTTTTTTTATAATTATTATTCAATGTTTTTTTAATAAGTTTAAAAAATGATTATTAATTATTTAAAAACTAAATTATTTTAAAATTAATATACTATATTAATTTTAAATTTAATAAAATTACATATTTTTTAAAAAACTTTATTTAAATATTTTTTTCCATTTAAGAATTAAAAAATTAATAAAAACCAAACTACAAATTAATTATTTTTATTGAATAATCATATATCATTAAAACCAAAAAAAATAAATAGTTAATTATTTATTTCTTTTGTCTATTTTTTTTTTCTCTTTTTTCTATTTTTTTTCTTTCTTCAAAAACATTCCTATACCAAAAAAACAAATATCTTCCTTTAATAAAATAACTTTCTCCCATAAAAGCAGCTTTAACATAAATATTTTCAGTAAATAAACATTTCATAATTATATTAATAATATCAAAAAATTTAGGTTTTTTATTTTTTTCAATAACAATACTTTTCCAATATTTAAAAAAATGACCTAATTCATTTAATTTTAAAACTCTCTTCATTTTTAAAGTTTTATCTTCATTTAATATTTTTTCAGCTTTAATTTTTTCATTTGAAATTATATATTCTTCTTCTTGATAATTATCTGAAGGTTGTTTTAAATCAAATTGAATAATATTTCCTGTTATATTATCATATACTCTTTTTACAAATTTTACTGGTTTAAATTTTCTATTTGAAAAAATTAATGAATTTCTTAAATCATTTTTATCTATATAATTCAATTTTCTATTACGATTTCTTTCTTTTCTTAGTAAATATTTCATTATTCTATTTCTTGCTCTATTTGATTTTTGAATTTTTATTTTTGGATTTCTTATTTTTGGAATATAATCTAATTTATATTCTGTATTATTTCTTTTATGTTTTATTGATATTGTACTCATAAATGAATTTCTTCTTCCATTTAATTCTGATATTGTATCACTTATTACTGAAGGTTCATAAATATCTTTTTCTATTTCAAATTCAATTTCATTTTTTTTTTCATATTTATTTATTTTTTCTTTTTCTCTTTCTTCTACAAATTTAATTAATCTAATTTTGACATAATATTCTCTCAAATAATTTCTTTTTATTTTTAAATCTTCATTTTTGAAAATTTTAATTAATTTTTCATTTTGTTTACTTATTATTGAAGTTTGTTTTAAATAGCTCATAAAATATAAAGCATTAACTTCAAATAAATGTTTTTTAGCTAAATTTTTAATAGTAAAAGGTAATTTTGCCCATAAATAAGGATTTTTTTTAATAGCAAGAAGTTCAATTTTATCTTTATCTTCAATTTCTAATTCAATTTTATTAGCCTCAATAGTAAAAATCATATTACTTAAATTATCTAATTCTAATTCTTTAAATGAAGATGGTTTTGCTGGAGGAATATTTAAATTAATTACTTTTTTCCTAACATTTAAAAAATTAAAAATTTTTAATTCACTTTTTGCTTTTCTTAAACTTTCTTGTGCCATTTCATATAATCTTTTATATTTTAATATTTCATCACTATTTTGTCTTTTTAATTTTCTTCCTTTAAAATCAAATGAATTTTCATTTATAATTTCAATATCGTAAAATATATTATTAGAAAAAATAGGTAAATTTTTGCTTGTAAAATCATTTTGTAAAGAAAATAAATCTTCATCAATTACATTAACTGGAGGGAAAAATAAACTTATATAATTTAAAGAAGTTGAAGAATCTTTTTTTCTTTTTTGTTTAATAATTGGTTTATGATAATTTAAATTTTTTTTCAATATATCAATAATAGTTTTTTTAGGTATAAGTTTTAATTTTTGAATAAATTTAACTTTATCTACAAAAATTCTTATTTTAAATACTTTTATAATTTTACAGAATTTAATAAGTTTTTCTTGAGTGATTTGATCATCTCTTATATTTCGATAATATCTTCTAAATAAAGTTTGATAACTTGCTCTTTTTTTTGGTTGTAAAGTTTTTTCTTCTTTTGGAATATCAATTAAACTTCTTCTTTTACTTTTTTTTTCTAAATTTAAACTTTCTGTTTTTAATAAATTAATCGGAATTAATTTTCTCTTATTTTCATTTATTATATCATCAGATGATTTTTTTCTTTCATATTTTTTTTTATTATTTTTATCAATATTTTCTTTGTGTATATAACTATTAATTGAAATATTATTTTCATCAGAGAATTCAGTTTCTAATTCAATATTTTTATCTCCAGATGAATTTAATAACTTATCACTAAATTTGATTTTTCTAATTAATTTTAAACTATTTGATCTTTTTTTTTTTTCAAACTCATTTAATATAGATGATTTTAGATTTCTTTTATGAGAAGGAGAATATGTTTTAAAATTGGTTTTTTGATCTATTTCTTCATTTTCTTCTTTTATGGTAGTTATTTTTCTTTTATTATCTTCATTTTCTGGGTCTTTATCAAAAGATTTATTTGACAAATCATGATATTTTATCCCTTTTGTTTTAATATAATTTAATATATTTGCATTTAGTTTTTTTAAACTTTGCATGTGAGATGGATCTTTTGATGATAAAGTGTCAAATGTTCCACTTACTGAATATCTTTTTCTTGGTTTGTTCATTTTTTTTATTGTATTTTTGTTTTTTAATAATTATAAATAATAAATATGTTGCTTGTTTTTATTAATAAATATTTTGGTAATTATAATTTTCTTAATAAAATTTTTAATTATTGGACTTTATAAATTAAATATAAATCGATTTTTTACTAATTAATCAAAAATTCTTTAAGAAATTAAATCACAAAATTAATAAATTAAAATAACAATTATAAATTTTCATTTTTTTATTAAATTTTAAAAATAATTATATTTAATTATTAAGAAGTTAAGTCATCTAAAGCAGCTTCAATATTCCATTTATGTTTAAGTAAAATGGAATATATTTCATTAGGTGGTTTAACAGATAATTTGTCATCATAAATAGAAATAATTCTTTTTTTTTGTTGAATTGGAATTAAAAATAAATCAGGATATTCTTTTAATCTTTCATTTAATTTATTATCTTCAAGATCATTATCAACAATAACATTAATTTTTAAATTCTCACTTTGAAATTTAAAATCTTCTGAAAAAATTTCAGCATTAATTTCATAATTTTTAGTCTCTTTTGATGATAATATTTCAATATTAATTAAAAATGATTTTTTACTTTCAATACTTCCAATACTATTTTTATAATTAATGATTAAATTCTCATAATTTTTAAATATTAAAAACAACTGATTAGCTGAAATGTTAACATCACTTTGATTAATTATTTTTAATTGAAAAATTCTTTTTTGATTTGGTCTCATAGTAAATTGATTATTAATTAATCCAGGAATAATTTGTATTTTATTAAGATTGTTTCCAATTATTTTTTGTAAGAAACTTTGTTTCCCTTTCAAATCTTTATTTTTACATTCTTGATATGTAATTATTGATTTAATATCATTACTAAATAATAAATTTTTATATTTGATTAAAGGGTGAGGATGATTTATTTCACATTTATCACATAAAATACAATTATCACAAATTGTACAAATATACTTTACATCTACTAATTTATTTTTACAAATTGAACATTGTTCTTTAATAAATATTTTTTCTTTTTCTTTTGGTTTATCTTTTGGTTTTTCTTTTGGTTTTTCTTTTGGTTTTTCTTTTGATTGTTTTTTTTGAGGAATAGGTTTTTTTGTTTGATTTGGATTAAGTAAAACAGATTCAGAAACTAAATTTGATTCATCCATTTTATCAAAAAAATCATCATCACTTTCTCCAATTTTATTTTCTGGAACTCCTATAGTTTGTAAAATTGAATCAATTTTTGAATCTAAAGGTTCATTTTCACATACTAAAATTCCTTGAATATTGTTTAAATTATCAATAATTTCTTCTTTGTAATTATCTTTTTTTAAATAAGTTTTACTTGGTTCTAAATATAAATCATAATCTCCTTCTTTTAATTTAAATAATGATTTTATTTTTTCAAATAAAATTTCATATGTTGTTATTTTTGATGTATCTAATTCTATTTCATTAGTTGAATCTTTGAATGATATGAATAGCGTTTTAGAAGCCATTTTTTTTTATAAAAAAAAATTTTACTTTTTTTATTAAATTATTATTTTGGAGAATTAAACTCCTTTTAAAAAAATTACTACTTTTATAAAAAGAAAAAATAAAATTTATAAATGAAAAAAAAAAAATTATTCATTTTTAATTTTTTTTTTTCTTATTTTCATAATTAACTCTAATATTCTTCTCAATACCCAATCTACTAAAAAAAACCCCAATAACTGCAATAGGTACTAAAAAAAAATCTATAAAAGAATTTCTTCCCATAAAAGAACAAGAATTTTTTAACAATTCCAAATCAGGTTCAGTAGTAATAACATACTTATCTAAATTACATAATAAATAATAAGCAGCATCCTCAGAAGAAATAGTTTTAACATTATTTTCCATTTGAGATACAAGTAAAGGTTTATTTTCATTTTCAATTTTTAAACCAGGAGTATCCATATTAGAAGGGGCATAATAATGAAAATTAATATTTTCATTTAATAATTCAAATCTTAAACTATCAATTAAACCTTTTAATGCATATTTTGTAGGACAATAACAAGAATAACCAATTGATCCAATTAAACCTAAAACTGAACCAATGAAGACTATATCTATTTTTTCACTTGGTTTTTTTTCATTATATATTTTTTTAAATTCTTTTATCATTTTTAATGAAGAAAAATAATTTAAATTCATATCTTTTTCATATTGTTCATATGATATATCTTCTATAAAACCTGGATGTGCTATTCCAACACTGTTAATTATTAGTTTTGGAATTCCAAATTTTTTTATTGAATTTATTAAAGTTTCTTTTATATTTTCTGTTATTGTCATATCACATATGAAATATTCACATTGTGAATTTGGATTTTGTTTTAATATTTTTTCTTTTGTTTCTTTTAGATTTTTTTCTGTTCGAGATGCTATTGAGATTTTATTTCCTTTTTTTGATAAAAGAATTGCTATTGATTCACCTAATCCTGAACTTCCACCAAAGATTAAAATATGGGAATTTTCATATGGGATTGTTTTTCTTTTAAAATATAAATATGTATATAAGTAAAATATTACTGATGTTATTAGGAGGATTATTATGGATTTTATTATTAATAATATTATGTATATTAGAAATTTTAATATTGAAAATAACATTTATTTTTTTTTAATATTAATTAATTGTATAATTTAAAATTTGATTTTTTTTTATTTTTTTTTATTTAATTTTTGATGTTAAAGAATTATGTGTTTTTATGCATAATAAAAGGAATATATTTATGATTAACTATTAATTTAAAGTTTAAAACTTATATTTAATTAAAATATTTTTTATAATTATATATTTGATATATATTTATCGAAAATAGTTGAAATTTTATTTTCTAAAATATCAAAATGATTCACATTATCTATTGTATTTTCAGTTGAGAGTGTTAAATCACTATTTGTTTTACTATTGAAACAATTTTTTTTATTTTTTTTCTTTTTTATAATTTTTTTACTATAAAATTGTTTTTGAACTTTATGTCTTATTCTTTTATGAGAATCTAAATCATTTTTTGCTTGAATATAGTATTTATTATTAATAATATCTAAAAAACATAAATTTCTCTTTGTTCTTTTTTTTTTATTAAAATCAGTCTGAGATAATATATCATCTTCATTTATATCAATATTACTATCAATATTATTTGAAAGTAAATCACATTCACTATTTACATTTTCTGAACTATCAGAATTTGATTTTTTAAATCTTGCATCTAAAATAAATAATTTTTTAACATTTTCCAATAAATTATATACATCTTCTTTACTATTTATTTCAAATGACAATTTTTTTTCATCAATTTTTTCTTTTATTTTTTCTTTAATTTCTAAAATAGGTGTATTTAAATAATAGCTTTCATTATATTTTACCAAATCAGTAATATAATTTAAAATATTTTCCTTATTTGAATTTAATAAATTATTTGCAATATATTTACATCCGAAAATTTTTTTATCTTTATTTATATAAAAATTATGATATTTTAAATTTGGAAAATATATATAACAATGAAGACATATCTTTTTTTTATATTTTTTTTTTCTCCTTATTTCTTTAATAAATTCTTCAAAAGTTGATTTTATTGTTATTTTATCATTTTCTACTTTATTTTGATTTGATTGATTTGATAAATAATTATAATAATTTTGAACAAAAAAAAATTCTTTTTCTATTTTTTGTAAATATTGTTTTTCATAAAAATCAATCATTATCAGATTATATTTTGATAATAATTCATTTTTAAATTCATTAAGTTCTTGTTGAAGAACTTGTCTTATTTTTTCAAAAATAATATTTTTATTATTTAAATTTAACTTCTTTGCCAGATTAAAAATATTATTCATATCAGAAATTGTAAATTCATCACTATTATTGTAATGATTCTTTTTATGCTTTATTTGACAATCTTGATGACAAATTTCACAAATTTTTGGTGATTCCATAATTTAATTAAAATTAAATTACATTTTGATTTATTATATTGAACAAATATTAAAAAATAATATTTTTTTGAGAATTTTAAAATAATATATATAAATAATAATATGATTAATTAAAAAAAAGTATAATTTAAATATTATATTTTAAAAATTTTAAATTGAAAAAAATTAAAAATTTTAAAAAAACATTTTTTAAAAACACATAATTATAAAAAAATTCAAAAATTTGAATAAAATATATAATTTTAAATCATTTATTTAATCTAAAAAAAAATTAAAAATCCCCTTAAATATTTAAATTAAAACAGCAATAGTAATGAAAAGCAAAACAGCAGAAAAATGAATATAAAATCCTCTATTATATGCCATAAGAGTTGCAGTAGGTTGTAATTCCTTAGGATTTTCCCAATTCCTATAAATATTTTGATCTGATATAATATCACTTAATTCAGAAGGAAGTTTTAAATAATAAGATGAAGATACATCATTCCCAAATAAAGTAGTATAAATCTTATTTAAATTATTATAATCAAATTCTGAAATATAATGAAATTTAGCAAAAATTAAATATAAACTCTTAATTCCTGAATCAGGAATTAATTCATTTTCAAATAAATAAGAAGGCTGATGTTGAATAATTTGATATAATTTAACAGGTTTAAATGGGCAAATTCTAGGAAAATTATTTTCTACTTGATCTATATTAGTTATAACATCTTTAAACATATCTAATTGTAAAAAAGAAAAAATTTTATCATTAGCAGGATTCATTATTGTACTTATTTTAAAAGGAACAGAAATAACTAAATAATTAATATCTAAATAAACTCTTCTTCCAGGAGGATAATAATTATTATCAATAGAATGATATAATAACATTTCAACATCACAAAAATTATTTGTATCACCATCATTTTGTAATTTATATGAACAAAATGGTCTAAAGACAATTTTTCTTAATTTAAAACTATACATTGACCAATCTTTTACAAATAAAAAAGAACCAAAATCTTCATGTGCTTCAAATCCAATTCCTTTTTCTGTTGGAAATGATGTCCAAAAATCTCCTTGGGCAATTGATTCGTAATTATTTGCTAAGAAACGAAAATATTTTTCAGGGTAGTATGTTGAATTTGATGGAGAGATTATAAAGTCTTGAGATGTTATTGATATTAAATTTATTTGAAGGAGAATTAAGATTAATAATTTTGAGGATATTGACATTTTTTTGTTTGTATATTTATGTAAATAATAAATTTTTTTATTGATATTAGATTGTTTTGTAATTTTTTTTTTATTTATTTTTAAATTAATTTTTTTTCTTTTTGTTTTTTTTTTTATTTTTATATAATAAAAAATTAATTAATTTTATTTACATTTTTTGGTAATTATAATTAAATCATTTTTGAAGGAAGGGTTACTTCAAAATTATTTACCTAATTAATTAATTTCAAATTATCATAAAATAATCATTGTAATGTTACTTTATTCTTTAATATATATAATTTAAAAATTATTATTTATCATGTTTAAATCCATTATTACATAATAATATTTTATTATCTTGATTTATTATATTAATATTTTCTTTAAAATGATTAAAATATATTTCTGAATTATCATATGAAGGAATTTCAATTATTATTTCAGCTTTTTTTTCTTTTTTAATGATTTTTTTTTTTAATCTTTTATATTTTTTTTTACCTAAAAAATGAGTATTTTTAATATGATTATCTTTATTATGTTCAAATAAATGTTTAATACCATTTAATGCAGATTTTTCAATTAAAATATTAATATGATTTTTATTATTTATTACTTCTACATTAATATTCCTCTTTTTTCTTTTTAGAATTTTATCTTCATTAAAATTTGAAAGGTTATTTTTATTATTGTTATTATTTGATATAAATAAATTAAATCTTTTTTCATTTTCTATTTTTTTAACTTTTTCTCTTCTTCTATATTCATTATTCATTAACATTTCATCTTTTTTTATTTTTTCTAAGAACTTTTGATCTGTTTTAATAATATTATCATTATCATTATCATTTTGATAATTTCTTTTTTCTATTAATTTGCCTAAATCCTGAATAAATAAATTTTTATTAAATTCGATTTTATCACTAGAATCATTTACATAATCAAAAAAAATATCTTGTTCATAATTAAAAAGTTCATTTTCTATATTTTTTAAAATATCTTCTAAAATTGAATGACATAATTTTTTTATATCTAAATAAACATCAGATAATTGAAAAAGGATTTTTAGAGTTTTATGTAAATCTGTTTTTAAAATAATTTCTATTGAAATAAATTCAGTATAATCATCAATCTCATATAATAATTCAATGATTTTTTGAGAAAAATCTTTTTTGAATGGTTTATCTCTAAAAATTTGATTAATAGTAGTTTTAATCTTAGAAATTTTTTTAATTATTTTATTAGTCTCAGACATTTTACAATTTTTTTTATTTTTTAATTTCAATGGAGAAGAGAAAAGAACAAATTAATTTAAAAACAAATTTAAAAGATGTTCAAATTAATATTAAATTAAGAGGTTATATTTTTCAAAATTTTTCAGAAATAACAAACACACCAATACAAAATAAACAAAGATTAACATTATCAACAATAAAAAAAAATTTCCAAGGAAATTCATCTTTTAGAACAGAAACTTTTGAAGCAAATTATCAAAATATATCAGATATTGATTTTTATCCAGAATCAACAGATGGAAATTCTGCAAGATCATCAAATATAACTCAACCAAATACTTTTAGAATATTAATTGATCAAAATTATTCTGAATATATTACAAGATTGAGAAAATTATATCCATTATTTAAATTTAATCATTATTCAAAGTATCCTGAAAATGAATTTAAAATAAGTTCTTTTTGGAATAGTAGAATTAATACTAATAATAATAATATTGTTAAAGAAGAAGATTATAATGAAAGTATTCTTTTAGATGGTTTAGGTCTTCAAGATAATATAATTGATGAACCTAATAAGTTTATTGTTAAAAGAGATTTTTTGGAAAGAACTAATCTTGATGAATTAATTATGATTAAAGATGATTTAGTTTTTAAAATGGGATTAATTGATAAAGAAATTAATAGAATTGTTTCTGAAAATACTAATTATTTTTATGATTATATTGAAAATAATATTTCTATACATTCTGAAATTGATAAAAGTTTAAATAGTCTTGCTTTACTTAGAAATTCAAAAAAAGATTTAAATAAAAAATATCGTGAAAATTCTATTAAAATATTATTAAAAGGAAAAAAAAAACAAAATTTATATAATTTAATTGATGTTTGTAAAGAATTTATAAAGTTACATAATTTTTCTAAAGATCTTAAGAAAATTGAAGAAGGTAATAGTGATGATAAAATAAAGGAATTAAGTGATAAGTTAAATAATGGGAAAAATATTATTAAAAAATTAAGAAGGTTTGATAAATTTAGGAAATTAAATGCTATTAATGATATTGAATTTGATTTTTTGAATTATGAAAATAAAGGTGAGGAAAATTTAGTTTTACAATTTTCAAAATATGTTCAAACAATTTTTGAATATTGTTTAATTTTTGATAAAAACAATTTTGTTAATGAAATCACAGAATTAAAAAAAACAGAATATAATTTAGAAAAAGAGGAAGATAAAAAAAATAATATTAATTTATTAGAAAATGATTTTACTGAAAATAATTTAATGTTTCTTTTAATTTACAATAATTTAAATGAAAATTCAAAAAATGGAAAAATACATAATAAATTAATATCAATTATAGAAATGTTGAGTCTAATTATAAAAGATAATGTTGATATTTTTTTAATTGTAGATTCATTAAAACAAGTATTTAAAAATTTAGTTTTAAATAATTATGATAAAGTAAATAAATTAAATTTAGATGACCCTGAAAAAATTAATATATTAACTCATTGTTATATGATAATTGTTTCTAATTATAATTATATTTTAACTTTATTTACTAATAATTGTGGATTAGCGCCTAAAATTTTTAAAGAATTAACTAATTATATACATTTTGAAATGGATAAAATAATTAAAGCATTAATTTCAGGTTGTTTACATTTAAATTTAGAAAATGCAAATATTAGTGATTTTATTACTCAAACAAATTTAGTTTATGATAAGTCAAAAGATTTTTTACTATATAATAATATAAATTGGTATAATTATGTTTCTCAAATTTATGAAGAATTTATTCAAATTACTTATGATAATAATTTAAAATTTTTAATTAATAAATTAAAAGAAGAAGAATGGAATCAATTAATGAATATTAATAAGGAATTCCAAGAAGTTTTTGATTTTATTAATAATCTTGATATTAATACAATTGAACAAAATGATGATTTTAAAAATTTTATAAATTTAACAATTAAAGATTTAAACAAGGAAAATGAAGAAAAGAAATCAGATGAAAATAATAATTTTTTTATCATAAAAAACAAAGATGATAATCAAAAAAAACATAAAGTTATTCATTTCTTTTTATACATCATTAAATTTATATATGAAAGTTTATTTTTATATAAAAATTTAAAAGATAAATTGAGAAAAGAAATAGTTACAAAAGTTTATAAAGTAATTAATCAAATAATATCAAATGCAAAA
>JAEEGL015596269.1_pt1 | contig 12098 bp, 8 predicted proteins | sample 9134231 | NCBI WGS metagenome assembly JAEEGL01 (sample SAMN16246548, study PRJNA631951) | gut metagenome | biome: gut microbiome; feature: rumen; material: fiber-attached | host: Bos | place: Iran: Karaj | collected 2018-10
GGTTTTCAATCGTACAGGGTTCGTCACAAAGCAGGGTAGCAGGAAGCACAACGACCGCAGTGTTCTTGCCGCCGCTGACCCGGACCTGGCCTTCCAGGGAATGGCCGCCGGTTACAAGCATCCGCTCTTTACCCAAGGAATCCACCTCCTGCCGGATCTGCCCCATTGTTCGTATTATTATACACTGTTCCGCTGTCACTGACAAGCACGCCGGCAGATCCGGTGCATTGACGCAATTCCGTGAAACAGGTACAATGAACCGGAATCCTTGTTTGAAGGGAGAAAAACAATGAACAGGAAACTGATCATTCCGGGCTGCGTCCTGTGGATCGCCGGCCTCGCCGCCTCTATTATCGGAATGAATATTGACAGCAAGGCGGGACAGCTGACAGCCGTCATCGGCAATATCGTGTTTTTCATCGGCCTTGGGATTGTCGGCGCGGCCTGGCTGATGGCGCGGAAAAACGGGGACCGGGACGGAAACCGGGAGGAGTGATCCGATGATCCGCCGTCTTCTGTGTTTCCTGCTCGCGGCCCTGTGCTGCCTCGGCGCCGCCGGCGCCGGGAGTGAAGGCCTGGAGGTCACGGACCTGGAATTCCCGGCTCCGGAGGAGCCGGAGGTTTTCCCGCCGGAAGAGTATGAGTTTTCAAAGCGGGTATATACCCGTTATGAATCCGGCACGCTGATCTATACCATCGAAAGCTTCACCCTGGACAGCATTCCGGTCCTCCTCACCAAGGTTTGGGTCAGGGATCCGGAACGCCAGGTCCGCAAGGCCAACGCTCCCTGGGGCGAGAGCCTTGCCAATCCGCTCGACCTCGCCCGGGAAATCCCCGGGGCCGTCCTGGCAACCAATGCCAGTGGATATGTCACCAGGCAGTATCCGGACATTCCCGCGACCTATCCCGGCGATCCCTCCGATTATTTCTTCACGACGCTGGGTTCCCTGGTCATCACCGACGGCGGGATCCTCCGGAACCTCGAAGGCGTTCCCTTCTTCGGGCTCGCCCTGTCCGCGGACGGCATCACCATGTACCGCGGCGCGGACAACGATATGGTCCTGGCCTCCTCCCCCCGGCAGACCTGGGCTTTCTTTGAGAACTGCGCCATGATGGAGGACGGTGCGGATCTCCTTCCGGAAGAGGGGACCTGGCCCATGGCGAAAGAGCATCATGCCCGTTCCGTCATCGCCCGGGTAAACCGCAACAACTACCTCATGCTCCACGTCCCCAACCGTGAGGATTCCTACGGCCTGAGCCTGTACCGGATCAACATGTTCTTCCTCCGGAACTTCACGACGGAATGGGTGTACAACCTGGACGGCGGCTATTCCACCGCGCTGATTTATAAATCGCAGGAAAAAAAAGCCCGCCTGACCCGGCTGGCCCCGAACAGGCAGCCGGTGGCGGACATTCTCTGTTTCACGGAATAACGATGGTTTACGGGTTATCCGGGGTTTCCTCTGCCGCGGTTTCCGCGGCCTCGTTTTCATAGGTGACAAAATCTTTCAGGATGAACGCGTGGTATCCGTGCACATCCACCTCGCACCATCCCTGTTCGTTCTCACAGTAGACGGTCAGCGGTTCGCCCAGGTCAAACTGGGTAATCCTGCGGGCGTTGCCGTTGGCTTTCGCCCGGATCCATACGGGATCGCTCCCCCGGGTACGGCCCGCCGCGCTCAGCAGCGCGGACCGGTATGTCAGCTGCATCTGGGGATAGAAGTCCAGCACGTCGGTGGAGATATATCCGCGGGGCGTTTCGCTGTCGTTGGTGTCCACCAGCGTCCAGTTTTTTCCGGTTTTGATGACCTGTACCACCCGGTTTGTCGGGATGCGGGCCAGTACCGTTGCCTTCACGCTGTCCGTCGCCAGCATCCGGACCTCCGCGGCGTTGTTGGGGGCGATCACCGCCAGCACCTTTTCGTCCGGCGCTTCCGTGTCCCAGGACAGCCGCCAGGTTTCCACCATCTGCTTTTCCCCGTCCAGGATCACCATTGACCGGACCAGGCCCATGTATACCACCGTTACCGGTACTTCGCTTCCGTCGTCATCGTTCTGGTAGTACGTCTGCGTGGATCCGTTGTGGGCATAGGCCAGGCTCATCGCCCTGCTCCATTTCGCATCCCCGGCAAATTCCTCTTCCGAGCCTGCGGCCGCCTGGTTGCCGATCTCGTGCGTATTGCCGTTCTCGTCCGTATAGGTCGGTCCGTCCAGCGTTTCGCCGTATTCCATATCCAGCCAGAGGTTCAGGGCCTGCCGGCTCTGTACCAGCGCTTCGCCCACCGTCACGCTCCGGCCGCTGGGAAGGGTCAGCGTCACAGCGGCGGACACAATCACGGATCCGTCGATGAAGCCCTTCTGTTCGAAGCCGTAGGTGACGCCGGTCTTGCCTTCCGCGCTCAGGCCGTTCGTCCGGATATAGGTTCCGCCCGGAAGGGTCTGGGCAGGCGTCAGGGCGCCGCCCTCCTCCACCTGGACATACAGCTGCGTATCCCGGGAAGTCTTCTGCGTACAGGTCTGGGCAAAGGTCAGTTCAATGGCAGCAGCCGGCACGGCGGCCAGGCACAGCGCCGCTGCCAGGAATAACAGGATGATTCTGCGTTTCATTCAGGTACTTCCTCCAAAATCCGGACAGGTGGGTCCGGGTCGCCGGTAAAAACTGTTCTTTCTATTTTCCCACATTTTGTGTACTTCTGTCAACTAAATTGAAACAATTATGCAATATTTGGAAGGGGATGTCGTGCAATGACCGATTCGCTCAGGATCTCGAAGAAAGACGCGCTGGACTGGTTCCGCTTCTTTGCCTCCATGCCGGAGGAGGAACCCCTCGGCTGCCGCCAGCAGGAGATCTCCCTGGCTGTGTTCGCCCAGATCGAAACGGCTGTGGAAGCCCGGCGGGCCGGGATGCTCCGCGCCATCCCCGGCCTGCAGGCAGTGGTTCCCGGCCATCCGGAGGGCGTTCCGTGGACGCCGGAGCTTCCGGCATGCACCCTGTTCATCGGGGCTTCGGACCGTTTCCCCGCCGGCTGCCGCAGCTGCCTGCTGGGCAGCGGCCTTTCCGCCGTCCGGAAAACCAACCGCTGCAACGCCGCCTGCCCCTTCTGCTATGACTATGGCATGCTGGACTGCATTCCGCCCATCGGGGAGGGCATGTGGGAAATCGGCGGAACGCGCTACCGTGAGGAGGACCTTCCCCTGCTCTTTGCCCTCCAGCGGAAGCCCACCGGGATCGCCTACGTCTACCTGGAACCCTTCACCGAGATTGAAAAGTATTACGGGATCATCCGCCGTTTCCATGACGCGGGCGTCCACCAGCATCTGTACACCAACGGGATCGGCGCCACGGAGGAACAGCTGCGCGCCCTGGGCGAAGCGGGACTCGATGAGCTGCGCTTCAACCTCGGCGCCACCGCCTGCGCGGATCCTGTGATCCGCGCGATGGAAACCGCGAAGAAGTATATTCCGCAGGTCGGTATCGAAACACCCATGACCCGGGAGTTCAACCGTGTCTTCCGGCAGAAGAAGCAGCAGATCCTGGCTGCCGGCATCGACTTCATGAACTGCGCTGAGCTGCACCTGAACAGCAACAATCTCCCCAACTACCTCGGGGAAAACATGTATTTCTGCCGCCTGGGCTATCTCAGTCCCGTCATCAGCCGGGACCTGACCCTTGCCCTGATGAAGGACGCGGCGGAAGAGCAGTGGCCGATTGCCGTGCACGACTGCTCCAACCATACCAAGTTTGCCCGCGACCTCAACCTGCGGGCAAAAGAAGGGGGATGGTTCGGGCAGAGCAGCTATGGCTGCGAGTTCGAACACATCCCCTATGAGGCCTTCCTGCCGGTGCTGGAGGATCCGGATTTCTCCTTTGTGGAGGAGGAACCGCTTCCCCCGGGCTTCCGCCCCGGCGATATCGTTTTATAATCCGAGGTCCTTTGCCGCCGGATCGATATCCAGCGTGGCAAAGTAGTCCTTCGCTGTCTCGGCCCGCCGGATCATCCGGAAACCGCCGTCCGCGGTATACAGGATCTCGGCGCTCCGTGTACGTCCGTTATAGTTGTACCCCATGGAATAGCCGTGCGCGCCGGTATCGTGGATCACAAGCAGGTCCCCGATCCTGATTTCCGGCAGCGCCCGCTCAATCGCGAACTTGTCGTTGTTTTCGCACAGGCTGCCGGTGACATCATAGATATGATCCGCCGGCTTTTCTCTTTTCCCGCAGACCGTGATGTGGTGGTACGCACCGTACATGGCCGGCCGCATCAGGTTCACCGCCGAAGCGTCCACGCCGATGTAATCCCGGTAGATCTTCTTTTCGTGCACCGCGTGGGTTACCAGCCAGCCGACCGGTCCGGTCATCCAGCGGCCCAGCTCTGTCTTGATCGCCACGCTGCCGTCCGGAATGATCTCCTCATAGACCTTCCGTACGTTCTCACCGATGGCCTTCACATCCGGCGCCTGTTCTTCCGGCCGGTACGGAATGCCGATGCCGCCGGAAAGGTCCACAAACGCAAACCGGATGCCGGTCTCCTGCTCCAGTTCCTTTCCCAGTTTCAGCAGCATCTTCGCCAGGCCCGGATAGTATGCGTTGTCCGTCGTGTTGGACGACAGGAACGCGTGGAGCCCGAACGCGCGGACGCCCAGCGCCTTCAGCTGTCCGAGGCCGTCCTTCAGCTGTTCCGGCATGAATCCGTACTTCGCTTCGCCCGGATTGCCCATGATCATGTTCCCGATGGAGAACTGTCCGCCGGGATTGTACCGGAGACAGACGCATTCGGGGATCCCGCCGTGGGTCCGGAGCAGTTCGATGTCCGAGATGTCGTCGAGGTTGATGAAAGCGCCCAGCGCCCGTGCCTGTGCGAATTCCTCCGGCGGCATGGCGTTGGCGGAGAGGATGATTTCCTCCCCGGAGAAACCGCACGCTTTTGCCAGCGTCAGTTCCGTGGCCGAGGAGCAGTCCAGTCCGCATCCTTCTTCCTTCAGGATCCGGAGCACCGCCGGATTCGGCAGCGCCTTTACCGCGAAATATTCCCTGAAATCACGGCACCAGGCGAACGCGCTGTTCAGTTCCCTCGCCCGGCTGCGGATACCCGCCTCGTCGTACAGGTGGAAGGGCGTCGGAAACTGTTCCGCCGCCCGGTAAAAAACATCGTCCTGCAAGCTGAAGTTCGGCATGAATGAACTCTCCTCCGTTATTTGATAAGCGTAAAGCTGAAGCTGTCCGCCAGTTTCCCGTCGATATACATCGTCATCTCATAGATACCTTCCGGGTATCCGTTCCCGTCCAGCATCTCCAGCAGGCCGGTATCGTCCATGGCCGTATACCACTCGTCCTTTTCCATGATGGACGGATCGTAGTACCATCCGCTTTCATACCGGTAGTTGCTGCCGTCCGGCGCGGTCAGGGCAATCAGCAGGGAATGGTCATCCAGTTTCCCGTCCACCACGTAGGATGTGGAGGAGAAGATGCAGGTACGATGGCTGCGCAGCATTTCCTCCGTGATCTCCGTCGCCGGCACAGGCATAACGCCTTTCCGTGCGTCCTCGTCCGACGGCAGTTCCGCGATCGCGAACACCAGGGACTTGAATTCATGGTCTGTCAGCGGTTCCGCTTCCGGCAGGCTCGTCACGGCCGCCTGTTCCGGCAGCTCGTCCGGGATCCCCGCGAACGCGGCAAACCCGGAAATGTAGGTCCGTCCGGGCGTCAGCAGCATCGTGGTACGGGTCACCCCGTCCGTGACTTCCATATAGGTCAGGTAGGAGGATTCAGCGTCCGCGACGATATGGTACAGCTGTTCGCCTTCCGGGGGTTCCGGCAGCTTCACGCCGGACCAGTCGAAGAGGACCTCGTTGCCCTGTACCGTCACGGCGTAGCCGTCCGGGCGGTTATCCTCCGCCGGCCGGGCCAGGATGTCGATCGCTTCCTCCAGGCTCCGGGTAATCTCCGAAACAGACAGCGCCACATACCGGTTCACGCCTTCCGCGTATTCCGCGGTGATCATTCCGGCCAGTCTTCCGTCCGCTGTCATCAGCGGGGATCCGATCACCGTATCTCCGGACAGCGTCATCAGCATGGCGTCCCGGTTGTTCCAGGTGATCGCCGTAAGGTCGCTGACCGCCCGGTTGATCCGGGACCGCATCCGGTCGCCGCTCCGGACCAGCAGTTCCCCCTCCGGAACGGTAACGCCGTATTCGACAAAATCAAAGGCCGGAATCCCGGGTTTTGCCCCGTCGGTCTCATGCAGCAGCACCAGGACCTTTCCGTCCGCGGTTGCCAGCGTCTCTGAAATCTTCCGGTAGTCCGTCCCGTCCCAGATTTCCAGTCCCGTCATGGTTTCCGGCATTCCGACCGGGGAGGTGATCGCCACGCCGTCCGTGATCGGGATCGCCGTGCCGACCCAGGTCCGTCCGTTCTCCGCCGGATTGTACAGGTCGTACAGGTCCGGCGTTCCGGCCGTTTCCGCGAAAACGGCCCCGGCTGTGAACAGCATTGTCAGTGCCAGAAGCAGCGCCAGCAGCTTTTTCATCGTTTTCCCTCCGTTCTCAGGATCGTCAGGTTCTCTTCACTATAAGTACGGTTCTTCCCGGGGAATTATTCCTTGTAGTCCTGCAGGGAAACGGAAACCATCCGGCTTACGCCCTGCTCTTCCATCGCTACGCCGTACAGTCCGTTCGCGCGTTCCATGGTCCCCTTCCGGTGGGTGATGACCACGAACTGCGTGGACTTCGAATATTCGGACAGGTAGTCCGCGAAATATCCGATGTTCGCGTCGTCCAGCGCCGCCTCGATCTCGTCCAGGATGCAGAACGGCGTGGGCTTCAGCTTCAGCGTCGCAAACAGGATTGCGATGGCTGTCAGCGTCTTTTCGCCGCCGGAGAGCAGCGACAGCAGCTGCAGCTTCTTGCCCGGGGGCTGTGCGTTGATCTCGATCCCGCAGTTCAGCGGATCGTCCGGATCCGTCAGCTGCAGTTCCGCGTGTCCGCCGCCGAACAGGCGGGTGAAGGTTTCCGTAAAGAAGCCCTGCAGCAGCGCGAAGCGTTCCGTAAAGGTCTCCCGCATCTGTTCCAGCAGCCTGGCGATCAGGTCCCGCAGGTCCTTCTCCGCCTTTTCCAGGTCCTCCCGCTGCACATACATCTCGTCGTACCGCGCTTTGGTCGACGCGTATTCCTCTACGGCATGCACATTCACCGGCCCCAGCGCGCGGATCTCCGCCGACAGCTGGGCGGCCTGCCGGTCCGCCTCAGTCACGTTGATGCCCTCCGGCCGGCGGTATTCCTCCGCCCCGGCATAGGTCACCTCATAGGTGTTCCAGATCCGGTCCCGCAGTGCCTTCAGGTCGCTGTCCGTCCGGGACCGCGCCAGTTCGAGGCGGTGTGCCTTGTCCGTATCCCGGCTGGAGGACTGGTGCAGCCCTTCCATCTCCGCCAGCAGCTCCTTCAGCAGCTGCTGCCGGGCGTCGCGGGTCGCTTCCAGTTCCCCGGTGATCCGTTCCCGGCCGGCCTGTTCCGCCGTCGCCTCGTCCAGGGCCCTGCGCAGTTCCTCTTCCGTTCCCCGGTCCGCTTCATCCTGTGCATTCATCGCTGCCAGGGACGCGCTGCGTTCCTCCTGTTCCTTCAGGACGCGTTCCTTTTCCAGTTCCAGCCGTGCCTTGTCCTTCTGCAGGCTCTCCAGTTCATGCTGCAGGTCGTTCACCGCCAGGGTCAGGCGCACGGTCTCCGCTGCCCGCTCCTCCGCGGCCTGCCGGGCTTCCGCCGCTGCCTGCTGCAGGGCAGTTGCCTCTTTTTCCATCTCTTCGCGGGTCTCTTCCGACTTTTCCGTCTGGTCGTCGGCCATGGACAGCTGTTCCCGGATCTGCATCATGGATTCCATCAGCTGTTCCCGGGCCGCTTCTGTCTCGCTGACGCGCATGGCGTGCATCTGCCGGTCACTTTCCGCGCTCTGCAGCCGCTCCGTCTCGCGGGTCACCGCGATCTCCTGCCGGTGCAGTTCTTCCAGGGCGTCTGCCGAGCGGGTCTTCAGGCTGTCCTTTTCCTCCTGGCCGTCCCTCATGCGCTTCAGCAGCCGCTCCAGCTCGTCCTGTCCCCTGTTCAGCGCTTCGGTCAGCTCTTTCAGCTCGCGTTCCCGGGTAAACAGGTTGATCCGGGAGGAGACCGAACCGCCGGTCATCGATCCGCCGGAATGCATCACGTCGCCCTGCAGCGTCACCAGGCGGAATTCATGTCCGCCCTTCCGCATAATGGCGATACCGTGGTCCAGTGTATCCGCCACCACGGTCCGCCCCAGCAGGTTCTCCACGACCCCGCGGTAGTGCTCGTCGCAGGAGACCAGCTCCGATGCCACGCCCAGGCATCCGGGCATTTTCAGCACGTCCCGTTCCCGGTCCGTCAGCGTCCGCGGCTTCACCGTCGTCACCGGCAGGAACGTCGCCCGGCCCAGCCGGTGGTTCCGCAGGTATTCGATCAGCGTCTTGGCCGTCTCTTCGTCTTCCGTCACGATATCCTGCTGCGCGTTCCCCAGCACCATATCCATGGCAGTCTCATATTCCCGCGGGACAGAAAGCAGCCGGTTCAGCGGGCCGTATACCTTGTCCATGCCCGTCTCCTGCGCATGCAGGACCGCCGAGCGTACGGAGTTGGCGTAGCCTTCCATCTCGCTGGACAGCTCGTCCAGCAGCTTCTGCCGGGATTCCATGTCCCGCATTTCCGCCAGCTTTTCGTCGTAATCTTTCCGGGCTTTGATCACTGAAGCGTCCGCCGCTTCCAGCTTTTCCCGCACGTCCTGCACGAGTTTGCCCAGGTTTTCCTGTTTTTCCTGCTCAGCCTGCAGCTTTTCCCGCGCTTCCTTCACCGCCTCGTCCAGGTCCGTCCCCGCCCGCTTCATGGCTTCGCAGGTGACCGTGACCTCCTGCAGGCGCTCCTCCATGGTCGTCAGCATGGTCTTCAGGCGCGTCTGGTCGTTCAGGGCGGCCGTCCGCCGGTTGATGGCGTCCATCATGGCCGTCTTGTGGGCTTCGAGGGTTTCTTCCTTTTCCGCCTGTGTCCGGCGGGCGGCTTCCTCTGCCTGCCGTGCTTTTTCCAGTTCTTCGGTCTGCTGCTGCAGCACGCCGGAGCGCACTTCGCTGCCGCTGCCGCTTTCCTCGGCCATCCGCTGCAGCTCCTCCAGGCGCTCGCCGCCCAGCTGCTGCTCCTTCAGGATCCGCTCCCGGTTCTCCTGCCGGCTGCGTTTCCGTTCCTCCACGGCGTGCAGCGCGTCCCCGGCCCTGTGGACCGCTTCCATGCCGGCCAGCATCGCCGCGTGCGCCTCCGAGATCTTTCCGTCCAGTTCGGCAATCTCAGCCTGCCGGGCGTCCCGTTCCTCCGCCTTCTCGCGCAGGGTGATCTCCGTCTGTTCCAGCACAGCCTTCATGCTCTGCAGGTCCTGGTCGTAATCCCGCAGCTTCGCTTCCATCCGGTCCGACCGGGCCAGGAACAGGTTCATGTCCAGTTCCTTCAGTTCTGCCGCCAGTTCCAGGTACACCCGTGCGTTCTTCGACTGTTCCTCCAGCGGGTTCAGCTGCCGCTTCAGCTCATCCAGGATGTCATCCACCCGGGTCATGTTTTCCAGCGTCCGGTTCAGCTTCCGGTCCGCTTCTTCCTTCCGAGCCTTGAACTTTACGATGCCGGCCGCTTCCTCGAAAACCAGCCGCCGGTCCTCTCCCTTCCGGGAAAGGATCTCGTCGATCCGCCCCTGCCCGATGATGGAATAGCCTTCCTTGCCGATGCCGGTATCCCGGAACAGGTCGATCACGTCTTTCAGGCGGCAGCTGCTCCGGTTCAGGAAATATTCGCTCTCCCCGCTCCGGTATACCCGGCGGGTCACCATAACCTCGGCGTACTCCAGGGGGAGGGTTTGGTCCTCGTTGTCGAAAATCAGGGATACTTCGCAGTAGCTCAGCGGCTTGCGCGTCTGCGTGCCGCTGAAAATCACATCCTGCATGCTAGCGCCGCGCAGGGTCTTGGCGCTTTGCTCGCCCAGCACCCAGCGCACCGCGTCGCCGATATTGCTTTTTCCGGAGCCGTTGGGGCCGACGATCGCTGTAATGCCTTCATTGAAGACGATCTCGGTCCTTTGGGCAAAAGACTTGAATCCGTACAGCTCCAGTTTCTTTAATCGCATAGTATCCTCCGGGTCGTTTCGTGCATGGTACACGAACGCTTTATTATACCATGAAACCCTTCCGCAAAACAGGGTGACAACACCAAAAATACATGGGTTGACTTTCCTTTTCTTCCATGTACAATGGTTCGTGCTTACGATTTTTGATGGATTGAGGTTTCCTTATTTATGCTGAAACGGTATATCGGCAACAAAGCCTTTTACAGGAACGTCCTGACGCTGCTGATCCCCATGGTAATCCAGCAGTTCATCACGTCCTTTGTCTCCCTCCTAGACAACATCATGGTGGGCAGCCTCGGCACCGAGGCGATTTCCGCCGCGTCCATCTCCAACTCTGTCCTCATGGTGCACATGCTGGCGATCTTCGGCGGCATGAGCGGCGCCAGCATCTACGGCGCCCAGTTCTTCGGCAAGGGCGATATGGACGGGATGCGCCATACCTTCCGCTTCAAACTGTATTTCGGTGTGATCTTCTCGGCCGCTGCCATCGCCGTATACCTGCTTTTCGGGTCCTCCTTCATCCAGTCCTTCCTCCGGGGGGACAGCAACGGAGGCGACCTGGCCCTGACCCATTCCCTCGGGAACGGTTATCTGCGCGTCATGCTCTGGGGACTGATCCCCTTCGCCGTGGCCCAGGTCTATACGGGCACCCTGCGTGAATCCGGCGAGACCCGGGCACCCATGGTCGCCGGCATCATCGCCATCCTCACCAACCTGTTCCTGAACTGGGTCCTGATCTACGGGCACCTCGGCGCTCCCGCCCTGGGTGTGGAAGGCGCCGCCATCGCCACGGTCATCTCCCGGTATGTGGAGCTGCTGGTAGTCGTGATCCATTCCCACCGCCATACGGACCGGTATCTCTTCCTTCTGGATGTGTACAAAAGCCCCCGGGTCCCCGCGAAGCTGGTCGGGAAAATCACCCGGACCGCGGCTCCCCTGCTGGTCAACGAGATCCTCTGGTCCCTGGGCATGACCTTCATCACCAATTTCTACTCCCTGCGCGGCCTGAATGCCGTCGCTGCGCTCAACATCAACGGTACTGCCTTCAACCTTTTCTCCGTCATCATGTTCGCCATGGGCAGCGCGGTCTCCATCATGGTCGGCCAGCGCCTCGGCGCCGGCAAGATGGAGGAGGCGCGGGACGTGGACCGTAAGCTGATCTTCCTCACGGAAGTCGTCCATATCGTTATGGCGGTGATCCTGGTCCTGGTTTCCCCGCTGATTCCGCGGATGTATAACGTCAGTGAAGAGGTCCGCAGCCTGACGCGGCAGCTGCTGATCGTCGTAGCCCTGACCCTGCCGGTTCATTCCTTCGCCCATGTGGCATATTTCACCATCCGCTCCGGCGGCCGTACCGTCATCACATTCCTCTTTGATGCCGCCTACACCTGGGCCGTCTCGGTGGTGCTGGCTTTCTGCCTGGTCCATTTCACGGACCTGCCCATCGTACAGATCTATTTCTTCGTCATGTCCGCCGATATCATCAAGGTGGTTATCGGCGTGCTGATGATCCGCTCCGGCTTCTGGGTCCGGAATGTGGTAAATGATACCGCGGCAGAACAATCCTGATATTGTGTTTTTCCGGTGATCCGCTATAATGAATCCCGCTGAAACCTGTTTGAAGGAGGAATCTTCGTTGAATTACGCTGAGGAATCCCTTCGCCTGCACGGCGAATGGAACGGAAAGATCGAAGTGGTTTCCCGTGTTCCCGTAAAAACGAAAGAGGACCTTTCCCTCGCCTACACGCCCGGCGTCGCCCAGCCCTGCCTGGAGATCCAGAAGGATTATGACAAATCCTTCACCCTTACCCGGCGCAGCAACCTCGTGGCCGTCATCACGGACGGGACCGCTGTGCTCGGCCTCGGAGACATCGGCCCGGAAGCCGGCATGCCGGTCATGGAGGGCAAGTGCGCCCTGTTCAAATCCTTCGGCGATGTGGAC
>JAEEGL016367632.1_pt1 | contig 12098 bp, 8 predicted proteins | sample 9134231 | NCBI WGS metagenome assembly JAEEGL01 (sample SAMN16246548, study PRJNA631951) | gut metagenome | biome: gut microbiome; feature: rumen; material: fiber-attached | host: Bos | place: Iran: Karaj | collected 2018-10
GACAGACCATGGTCGGAAACACCAGAAAATGCCTCATCACCGGCGGCGCGGGCTTCATCGGCTCGCAGCTTGCCCGCCGCCTCCTCGCGCAAGGGTGCGAGGTCACCGTCCTCGACAACCTCTTCACGGGATCGAAGGCGAACATTTACGACTTGCTCGCCGAGCCGCGCTTCACCTTCCTGCTGCACGACGTCACGCAGCCGTTCTGGGGCCAGTTCGACGAGATCTACAACCTCGCGTGCCCCGCGTCGCCCATCCACTACCAGCACAATCCGGTCGAAACGACCAAGACGTCGCTGCTGGGCATCATGAACACCCTCGACCTGGCGCTCAAGACCAAGGCGAAGGTCTTCCACACCTCCACCTCGGAGGTCTACGGCGACCCGGACGTCCACCCGCAGCCCGAGTCCTACTGGGGGCACGTGAACACGATCGGCCCCCGCAGCTGCTACGACGAGGGCAAGCGCGCCGCCGAGGCGATTTGCGCCGACTACCACCGGCAGTACGGCGTCGACGTCCGCATGATCCGCATCTTCAACACCTACGGCCCCTACATGCACCCGCACGACGGCCGCGTGGTGAGCAACTTCATCATGCAGGCGCTCCAGGGCAAGAACATCACCATCTACGGAACGGGCGAGCAGTCCCGCAGCTTCCAGTACGTCGACGACCTGCTCGACGCCATCGAGCGCTACATGGCCAAGCCGCGCGCCGAGGTCGACCGCTTCTTCGACGCCCGCGGGTTCGGCGTGCCGGTCCTCAACGTCGGCAATCCCGGCGAGTTCACGATGATCGAGCTGGCCAAGCTCACGCTCGCCAACCTGCCCGAATCCAAGAGCCGCCTCGTCTACCAGGACCTGCCCAAGGACGACCCGAAGCGCCGCCGCCCGGACATTTCGCTGGCCAGGGAGTTCCTCGACTGGGAGCCCCGCGTGCCGCTCGCCGAGGGTCTTCCCCGGACCATCGAATACTTCAAGCGCTTCGTCCCGGCATGAACAAGGTCGTCTGCATCGACGGACCCGCCGGGTCCGGCAAGTCCACCACCGCCCATGCGGTCTCCGACCGGCTCGGCATCCTCTTCGTCGATTCCGGCGCCCTTTATCGCATCATGACCTGGCAGGCCCTCCTCGCCGGCGTCGACACGTCCGACGCGGCCGCCGTCGCGGCGTTCGCCGGGAGCGTGCGCGTCGACTTCGTCGTCAAGGGCAACCGCGTCGCCTACGAGGTCGGCGGCGAGGAGCCCGGTGACCGGATCCGCACGCCGGAGATCAACGCCCACGTGAGTCCCGTCTCCGCCGTTCCCGAGGTCCGCGCCATCGTCACCGGCTGGCTGCGCGAAATGCCCCGCCTCGGCGACATCGTCGTCGAGGGGCGCGACATCGGCTCGGTGGTCTACCCCGACTCCCCCTACCGCTTCTATCTGGACTGCGACCCCGACGAGCGCGCGCGCCGCCGGCAGCGCGAGGACGCCGCCAAGGGCTTCGCCCAGACCGAGGCGCAGGTGAAGGCGTCCCTGCTCGCCCGCGACAAGATCGACTCGTCGCGCAAGACGGCCCCCCTCAAGGTGCCCGAAGGCGCGATCCGCATCGACACGACGCACCTGTCGGTCGACGAGGTCGTGGGCGTCATCGCCCGCGCGATCGGCGCCTAGCGGGGGGCCATCAGCGCGGCGTGAGGATATCGGGCTCGCCGGAGGTGATGGCGAGCATCTGCTCGGTGTGGCACGCGAGCGAGCCGTCCGCCGTCACGACCGTCCAGCCGTCGTCGAGCGTGCGGATGCGGCGCGAGCCGAGCGTGAGCATCGGCTCGATGCAGACGACCATCCCCTCCCGGAGCAGCGGACCGCGGTGCGAGGGGCCGTAGTTCGGGATTTCGGGGGCCTCGTGCATGCTCAGGCCGCAGCCGTGCCCGACATATTCGTGCACGATGCCCAGCCGGTGGCGGTTGGCGACCATTTCCACGGCATGGGAGATGTCGCCGACGCGGTTTCCCGCCCGCGCCATGGCGATGCCCGCGCGCAGCGCCTCCTCCGTGTGCTCGATGAAGGCCAGCGCCTCCGGCGAACCGCTTCCGGCCACGACCGTCCGCGCGTTGTCGCCGATGAAACCCCCGCACTCCACGGTGATGTCGATGGAGACCAGGTCCCCATCGCGAATAACGACGTCCTCCCGCGGCACGCCGTGGATGACGGCGTCGTTCACCGAAATGCAGGTCTGCGCCGGATAGCCGTAGTAGCCGAAGTCGGCCGAACGGCATCCCAGCGCCGTCATCGTCCGCAGGGCGAAGTCGTCCAGCTCCCTGGTCGTCTGCCCGGGCCGGACGGCGTCGCACAGGATGCGGAGCACTTCGGCGGCCTTCTCCCCCGCCTGGCGACAGCCCGCCAGCTGTTCGGGCGTCTTGACGATGATTTCATTGATGCGCTTCATGCGCGCAAGTATATCACGAACCCCCTCGCGTGAGAAGCATGGAATGCGTGGCGAAGCGCCCCAAAATCAGTCGCGCGAACGGGCTTGATTTGCAAACTCGTTCGTAGTATACTTCTGACGCCGTTCCCACATCCCTTCCCACAAGCGAATGAAGAACACCAAACGAGCTCTCGTCTGCGGCGCAGGCGGTTTCATCGGCTCCCATCTCGCGCGCGAACTCAAGGCGCGCGGGTACTGGGTGCGCGGAGTCGACCTGAAGCGCCCCGAGTTCTCGCCCTCGGCGGCCGACGACTTTCTGCTCCTCGATTTGCGCGAGCGGGAGAATTGTCTTCGCGCCCTCGCGTTTCCGGGCGGCGGGCCGCCCGACGTCGTCTTCCAGCTCGCCGCCGAAATGGGCGGCATGGGGTACATCCACACCGCCGCGTGCGAAATCATGCACGACAGCGTGCTGATCAACGCCCACATGATCCACGAGTCCGCCCTTGCGGGCGTTCCGCGCTACTTCTTCTCCTCCTCCGTCTGCGTGTACCGCGACATGAAGCCCGGCGAACCCGCGCTCTCCGAGGACGGCGCCTATCCCGCCTCGCCCGACAACGACTACGGCTGGGAGAAGCTCTACACCGAGCGCATGGCCTTCGCCCATGCCCGGCGCTACGGCATGAAGGTCCGCATCGCGCGCTTCCAGAACTGCTACGGCCCCGAGGGCACGTGGCGCGGCGGTCGCGAAAAGGCCCCCGCGGCCCTTTCCCGCAAGGTCGCCGAAGCCCCGGACGGCGGGGAGGTCGAGATTTGGGGGGACGGTCTGGCCATCCGCAACTTCATCTACGTGGACGATCTCGTGGACGGCATTCTTCACCTGACCGATTCGGATCTGGACTTTGCGCCCGCCAACATCGGAACCGAAGAATACGTCACGGTTCGCGAACTGCTCGCCACAATTGCCGACGTGGCCGGCAAGAAGGTCTCGATAAAGTCCGTCGACGGCCCCGTCGGCGTTGCCTCCCGCAATTTCTCGACCGCCCGCATCCGCTCGACGGGATGGGCTCCGCGCTTCACGCTCCGCCAAGGAATTGAACGCACCTATCCCTGGGTCGCCGCCCAGGTCGCCAAAACCGTCCGCCAGAACAACCACAGCGAATGACGCACACTCCTTTGTCATTCCGTTCCCCACCCTTCGCTCCTTCTCCCCTTTCGTCATTTCCCTTCCAAACCAACGCCATGAAGCCCGAAACATTCCCCATCGCCCTTTTCGCCCTTCTCGTCACCGGTGCCTTTGCACAGGAACCTGACCCGGCGCTTCCCGCCGACGCCGGAGAGTCCGCCGCCGTTGAGGCTGCCGCCGATGCGGAGCCCCTTGGAGAGTCCGAAGAATCCGCTGTAATCGAAGTGTCCGTGGAGGCGGAGGATTCCGCCGAGGAAGAAGCGCCGGCGGAGGCCGAGGAAACCGCGGAGGAAAAAGCGCCCGCAGAGGCCGAAGAGACCGAGGAGCCTGCGGAGGAAGAAGCGCCTGCGGAGGAAGAAGCGCCTGCGGAGACCGAGGAGACCGCGGAGTCTGCTGAAGTTGAGGAGCCTGCGGAGGAAGAAGCGCCCGCGGAGGTCGAGGAGCCTGCGGAAGGTGAAGCGCCGGCGGAGTCCGCCGAGGGCGGAGAACCGACAGAGGCCGCCGATGGCGAGGAACCGGCCGGCGCTCCAGAGGCCGGCGATTCCGAAACAACGCAAGAGGACGTTGAGACGGCTCCCGCCACGGAAATCATTGCAGGCGACGTCTTCGATGCCATCGCCCTCCATGACCCGGACGCGCTCCAGCGGTTCGTGGATTCCGATCCGTCCTGCGCGACGAATGCGGCCGAAGGCGGGCAGACCCCGCTTCATCTTGCCGCATGCCTCAATGACGCCGAGGCGATCGACATCCTGATCGAGGCGGGTGCGGACGTGAACGCCCAGAACGACAAAGCCCGCACGCCCCTCCACGTGGCGGCTCTGAGCAACGCCTGCGACGCCGTGACCGTCCTTCTCTCCCGCGACGCGGACATCCACGCCACTACCCGAGGCGGACTCACGGTCACCCACTTTGCCGCGGCGAGCGGCAGCGGCGAGGCGCTTGATCTGCTGCTGCGGCAAGGCGCCGCCGTCGACAGCATTGGTTCGGCCGGCTACACGCCCCTGCACATGGCCGCCATCGCGGGCAACGTCGACGGTGTTCGCCTCCTGTTGGAGGCAGGCGCAGACGCACAGGCGAAAGACCGCAAGGGGCACACGCCGGCGGAACTCGCCAAAACGCCCGAGGTTCGCCGGTTGCTTCCGGCGCCGAAGGTCTCCCCTTCGCCAACGGCAAAATCGACGCCCGCCGAGACGCCTGCGGCCCCCGTCATCCCCCAGACCCCGTGCCGCTACCAGAATCGCGCCCGATTCTTCCATGACGAGGCCATTCCGCAGTCCGAGCGCTACGCCCGATTCGTCAAGAACCCGTCTTCTCGCGCGCTCGCCGATGCGTCGGTCTACAACGGCGAAACGGATTCGCAAGGCCGTCCGCACGGATTCGGCGTGCTGGCGATCGACAACCGCGAACGCTACGAAGGGCATTTCCGCCATGGCGAAAAGTCCGGCGAAGGCGTCTATCACTATGCCAACGGCAACATGCTCGACGGCAACTTCGAGCGCAATGCGCCGAACGGCGAGGGCAAGTTCTTCTTTGCCAACGGCGGTTCGATTTCCGGCATCTGGCACAACGGTGTCTTCTGGGATGGATCCGGCGTGATCATCAATGACAAGGGCGCGCACACGTTCGCCCGCTGGAAGGAAGGGTCGCTGGTCGAGAGCAGGCCTCTCGACTAGACCGACGGCCCGCACGCATCATGCCCAGGCCCCGCCCCGCACGAACGTCCGCAGCCGCGCTGCTGCTTCTGGCCGCAGCCCTTGCGGCGCATGCGGAAACCTGGACGGGAGCCGGCGGCTCGCGCAGCTGGAACGACGCCGGAAACTGGGCCGAGGGTCGCGTTCCCGTCCCAACGGTCGGACTTGCGGTCGAATTCGCCGATCCGCAGGGAGCGTCCTTCGGCTTCGGCGGCACCGAACCGGTCCGCTTCGCCGCGCTGCGCACCGCAACCAATTCCGGACCCGCCGTCCTCAAGGCGCCGGGATTCGTTCTCGGCGGTTCGATCAATGCCGAGCCCGAGGTCGGCTTCATCATCGAGGACCGCGCCCCGCCGGCCGCCCTCTCCGCCTCCAGCCCGGGCGGACTGACGCTTCTGGGAGGTCTCCGCTCCGGATGGGAAATCGTCATCACAGCCGCCACCAACGGCCCCGTCGTCCTTTCAGGAGGTTTCGATCCGGCCGGTTTCCCCGTCACCAAGCTCGGTCCCGGCCCCCTCGTCTTCCGCGACGGCGTCTCGGTGCTTCCCCGCTTCTCGCTGCGCGACGGCCCCCTGGAGCTGGACGGAGCCGACGTCTCCGTCCCCTTTTCCGAATTCGGATCCCGCAACTCCGTCGGCGTTCCGGGCGTTTCGCTCCGCAACGGCGCCGTCCTTCGCCTTGCGACGACGGAGTCCTCGGTCTGGTTGCGCCATGCGCTCACGCTTGGCGCGCCGGGCGCCGATTCCGACGCTTGCACGCTGGTCGCCGGAGGGCGCGAGCTGCATTTCAACGCACCGCCGTCCTTCGCCCCCGGCTCCTGCATCACCAATGCCGCGCTTCTTCGCTTCCCGTTCGGCGGCAAGCCCGGCGAACCCGTCGCCATTCGCATTCCTCCCGGATTCCGGCTCTTCTCGCACGGCATCTCGCCGGGCGGAAACCGGAACCTCGACTGGCAGAAGGACCGCGCCGGCCTGGGCTGGATCGACCTCCTCATCGAGGGGCCCGCCGTCCCGGAAGGCCCCGGCAATCACAAGCTTTCCGGGCCGCCCACGGTCCTGCAGTTCCCGAAGGGCGGCCTCTGGATCGGCGGACGTCCCGAAGGCATCCTTTGCTCGAACGTCACGGCGACCCTGTCCGGCGCCGTCTCCCTGACGGCCGCAGACCAGATCTTCGTTCCGGGCTCGCCCAGCGACGGCAACCGGCTCCGCGTCCTGCGCGGCGTTCGCGTCGACGCCCTGGGACTGGACGCGGGGCGCGGCAGCGTCTCCAATTCCGCCACCCTTTCCGGGACGCGCGTCACGCTCGGCCGCAACGGCATCCACCTCGCCTGCGGCTCCGACCAAGGTGTCGCCCCGACCGGCAACCGCCTTCTGGTCCGCGACGGCGCGCGCGTCGTGTCCGAGGGCGGACTCGAACTGGCCTGGGGCACCCGCAACAAAAAGAAGGACGATCTCGCCCCCTTCGGCAACGAGCTGCTGGTCCTGGCCGGCTCGCACCTCGAAACGGCCGGCGCCAAAATCGGCGTCGGCGCGTCGGACGCCCGCACGCGCGACAACATCCTTGCCGTAACCGGCGCCGGCGCCGTGTGGAACCTCCGCGGCGGCGAACTCGCCGTCGGCATCTCGGACTCGGGCGTCTGCACCAACGCACAGCTCCTCGTCCGCAGCGGAGGCCTCGTCACAAACGCGCACGATGTTGCCATCGGCCGCGCCCGCAACGCCGAGGCCGTGGGCAACCGTCTCGCCGTCCTCGGAGGCACGCTCTGCTCCTCCGGCACCGTGCACGTCGGATACACGACCGGCAGTTCGAACAAGGCGGGCTCCTTCGCCAATCTCGCCATCGTTGCCGGACAGGGCGAGAACCGCGGCCTTTGGGACTTCGGCGGCGGCACGCTCATCGTCGGCGGCGGCGTCGGCTGGGCGCAGGACAGCAAGCGCAATCGCTTCGAGCTTCGTCCGGGCGGGCGCATTCGCGCGATCGGGAAGCTCGTTCTCGGCGAGAACAATGACGGCGCGAACAACAACCTGAACGTCTTCGCCCTTGCCGGCGGCGTGGCGGAGCCCGTCGGTTCCCTCCGCGTCCGCGCGAAGAACACGATTTCCGTCACCATCTCCCCGAAACTCCAGCACGGCACGAATCCTCTCTACGTGACCGGCGACGTCTTCTTCGACCGCGATTCCTGGATCCTTCCCGTCGGCCCCGCCTCAACCCCGAAGGGCGTTTATCCCGTGCTGACCTGGAAGGGGAAGGCCACGGGGTTTGAAAACCTGCGCCTCTCGCCGGATGCCGACGGCGCTCGCTGGGAGCTGGTCGTCGACGCCGACCGACATCAGGTCGGCATCCGCCGCAAGTAGGCTTGCCGCAGGTTGGCGGATGCGCGGCAAATGAATATTTGACTCCCGCGCTCCGTCAAAGCGTCAATGTCCGCCCTTACCGCCGAACGCCGCGAATCTTCGCCGCTTTTCCTGTCCGCCCTCTGCGCCGTCGCGCTGGCGGCGGCGTCCGGTTGCGCCACCTCGTCCCATCGCGCGATGGAGCAGTACGATGCGTCCCTTTCCTCGGGCCGCTACGCAGAAGCCCGCGAACAGGCCGCTTCCCTGGCGCGGGAGGGGGACTCGGACGATGCCGCGCTCTGGCACCTCAATGCGGGTTCCGCAGCGGCCCTTCTCGGCGATGCACCCGCCGCCATTTCCGAACTCGATGCCGCCGAAAACGCCTTCCGAGACCACGCCATGCGCTCCGGCGCCGCCGATGCCGCCGAAGGCGCGGCCGCCATCCTCTGGTCGGACAACGCCTCCGTCTACGCCGCCACGGGACAGGAACGCATCTGGTGCAATCTGGAGAAAGGGTTCCTCAACGCCGCCGCCGGCCGTCAGGACCGCGCCCTCGTCGAATTCAACCGCGCCCTCCAGCGCCAGCGGGACTATCTGACGGACGAACAGGCCGCCTTCGAACGCGAGCTTCGCGACGAGCGTGACGCCGCCGTCGCAAGCGTCGGCGGAGACACGCTCGCCCGTTGCGGCGTGGACGCCACGTCCTACGCTTCCCCGTCCTTTCGCACCGCCGCGCACTTCACCAACCCGTACCTGCTGCACGCGGCGGGCGTTTACCGCTGGCTTTACGGCATCGGCGGAGAGGACTGTCTCCTTCAGGCCTCCCGACTTTTTCCGGACGTCGCGCTCTTTGCGGACGACCTGAACCGCTCCCGCGCCGGCGAGTCGCCAGACGACTGGGTCTGGGTCTACGTCGAGGACGGCCTCTGCCCCGTTCTGCACGAGAAGCGCCTCGATCTCAACCTCGTCGCCCTCTTTCTTCCCGGACGCCCCCCCGCCCTTCCCGTCATCACGCTCCCCGCCCTTGTGCGCCGTTCCCCCGCCCATGCGGGCTACGCGGTCGCAGGCGAGCCGCTCGTTCCGATCGCCGACGTCGAGGATCTCCTTTCCCGTGAATTCTCGCGCGGCTTCCGGGCCATTCTCGCCCGCGAGACCGGGCGGGCCGTCACGAAAGCCGTGGCCGGCTTCGCCGTCGATGCCATCACCCGGCCGAACCATCGCCACGACAACTCGGGATTTGCGATCCATCTCGTCGCGAAGCTTCTGATGCTGGCCTACCAGGAAGCCTCCGCGGGCGCCGACTTGCGCCGCTGGTCCGCCCTTCCCCGTTCCGTCTGGGCCGCCCGCGTGCCTCGTCCCGCCGACGGACGGCTGGTGCTCATGGCCTCCGACGGAGCCTCGTTCGCGGTCCACGTCCCCTCCTCCCCCGCCATCGTCCGCTTCCGCATTCCGGCACGCGGCGTTCCAACCGCCGCGACGGTCCTTCCGTTTCCCCGTTGAATCCTGAAAACAATCTCCCGATTCAAAACCGCACAATCCCTTCATCAACCCCAACAAGGAGACCCAAGCCATGAACAAGTCCGCCCTGCTCTGCGTCCTCGCCGCCGCCGCGCTTGCCGCCGGCTGCCGCACGCCCACCACCTATGTCCAGGAGGGAGAGCCGACGCCGGCCGTCGCCGCCCTCGCCAATCAGGACATCCGCGCCGCCGCCACGGAGCTCACCGGCTCCCTGATCCGCTCCGGGCGCCTCGACGCCCCCGGGGGAGGCGTCTACGTCGTCACGATCGGAAAGGTTGTCAACGACACGATGCAGCACTTCGACACCGACATCCTCACCGACATGATCACCGACGAGCTCACCGCCTCCGGAAAGGTCGCCGTCACGGCCGCCATCACCGGCGCCAACGACAAGCCCGACCGCGTCGACTCCACGCTCTCCGTGACCCGCCAGGCCCGCGCCAACGACGAGTTCAATGCGGCGACAATCCCCGAAAAGGGGCGCCTTGTCGCAGGCTCGTTCTCGCTCTCCGGTCGCATCAGCCAGCGCGAGAACATCAACGACAACAGAGACAAGCAGGTCGACTACTACTTCCGCATGAGGCTTGTCGATCAGGCCACCGGCCTCGAGGTCTGGGCCAAGCAGATCTACGTCGGGAAGATCACCGACCGCCGCACGCCCACCTGGTAGCCGCCGCGTGCCGGATTCAGACGAGCCGGATGCCCGCCCAGCGTCCGCCGCGCCAGCGCAGGTAGAGGCCGGCGGACAGCAGGACGATGTAGACCAGTTGAACGGTCCAGGCGGCGAGAATGCCGCCGCCGAACACGCACAACGCGAGGCCGACGGCCGGAACGTAGAGCAGCCACTCGCTCCCGAGCAGCCAGGCCATCGCAAAGCGCGTGTCGCCGGCCCCCTTGAGCCCGCCGAGGAAGACGACGTTGATCGTGTCGAACATGCCCCAGGCCGCCAGCATCGCCAGCAGGATGCGCCCCAGTCCGACCATTTCGGCGACCGAGAAGCCCGCGTCCGGCGAGCGGAACGCCCCGAGCAGCGTGGCGGGCAGCAGCAGAAAGACGGCCGCGCACGCCCCCATGTAGACCCATGCGAGGCGCAGGCACCGCATCACGGAGGACTTTGCCGTCTCCGGGCGTCCCGCCCCCTGGAACTGTCCGGCCAGGATGGCGGCCGCGTTGCTGAACCCCATCAGCGGCGAGAACGCCAGGCTGTTGATGGAAAACGCGACGTTGCTCGTCGTCAGGGAAAGCGCGTCAAGCCGGCCGGTGAGCAGAACGAAGAACGAGAAGCTAGCCATGTCGAAGCACAGTTGCACGCCCGCCGGGGCGCCGAAGCGCACGATGCGCCGCACGAGCCCCCAGTCGGGCAGCACGCGGTCCCGGAGAGAAAGGGCGCGGACCTCCCGCTCCGCCAGAACGATCGCGAAAAGCGCGGCGTCCTGCAGCGCGACGGACGCGAAGGTGGCGATTCCCGCGCCCTCGAGCCCCATGGCGGGAACCCCGGCGCCGCCGAAGATCAGCCAGAAGTCGAGCCCCACGTTGGCGGCGCATCCGGCCACCGTGACGAGCGCGTTCGCGACGACGCGGTTTCGCCCGGTGAGATAGCCGGACAGGACCCAGTGCAGCGACACGAGCGGCGCGCCGGCGAGCATCCAGAACGCATAGCGGTTCTCCAGCTCGAACAGCGCCGCGTCGCGCGCCGTGAGCGAAAGGATCGCCGAACAGAGCGGGAAAAGCAGCACGAAGAACGGAAGAAAGAGGACCGTCAGCCAGATGCCCGCGACGCACGACCGGATGCCCGCGCGGCGGTCGCCGGCGCCGTGGTACTGCGCCACGAAGGTCCCCGCATAGCCGGCCGTGGCGGTGAAGAGGCTCATCAGGCAGAAGGTGAGCACGCCGGCCGGCATCGAGGCCTGGATCGCCTCGGAACTGTGACGGGCGACAAGGATCCTGTCCGTGAACTGCATGACGGTGAAGGCCGCGTTGCTCAGCACCATCGGGAGCACGAGGCGCAGCACGTGGCGGTAGCCGCCGTCCTCGGCGCGGGGGGCGGAGCGCTTGGATTGTCGGGGGAAAAGGCGCATGAGTGACGCATGATAGCGCAATGCATCCGTTCTCGCAAGGTTGACAGGAACGGCCCTTTTGATAGACTAGTTGTCCTTTCCGCTGCGTTCGCGACGGCCCGTTCGGTCGTCCGCGCGCACCGACACCGGAGAAGACACAGCGATGGAATCCCTCCTCAACCAGATCCTCGCGGACGTCCGCGCCCGCAACGAAGCGATGAAGTCCGCGCTCGGCCCCAACGACACCGCGCGCCTCGTCGCGGCCCGACCCGACACGCCGCGCGGGTTCACCGCCGCGCTCAGCGCTTCGACGGCCAGCACCAAGATCATCGCCGAGATCAAGCGCGCCTCCCCTTCCCGCGGCGCGATCCGCGAGGACCTCGACCCGGCCGAACTGGCCCGCGACTACGAAAGCGGCGGCGCCGTGGCCCTCTCCGTCCTCACCGAGCGCACGTTCTTCCACGGCTCCGTCGAGGACCTGCAGACCGCCCGCGAGGCGACCCGCCTTCCGGTGCTGCGCAAGGACTTCATCATCGACCCCTATCAGGTGCCCCGCTCGTACGGCACCGGCGCCGACGCCATTCTCGTCATCGTCCGCGCCGTCGAGGACGACCTCACGCTGCGCCAGATTTTCGACGCCGCCGAGCACCTCCGCCTCGCCGTCCTGCCCCACCTGAGGGACGACCGGGACGCCGAGCGCGCCCCCCGCCCCCGGCGCGCCCCGCCCAACGCCCTGCGCCTGGTCGGCATCAACAGCCGCGACCTCGCGACGTTCGAGACGGATCTCGCCCGCCCCGCCCGCATCGCCGCCGCCTTCCCCGACTCCACGGCCCTGGTCTGCCTTTCGGGCATCCGCGCGCGCGCCGACGTCGACGCCGTGCGCGCCGCCTGCCCCCGGCTCACCCGGTTCC
>JAEEGL016569333.1_pt1 | contig 12098 bp, 8 predicted proteins | sample 9134231 | NCBI WGS metagenome assembly JAEEGL01 (sample SAMN16246548, study PRJNA631951) | gut metagenome | biome: gut microbiome; feature: rumen; material: fiber-attached | host: Bos | place: Iran: Karaj | collected 2018-10
TAAAAGTCACATTAATAGTTGAGAATCGGGAAAATTGTTTGTAATTTTGCAAATTGAAACATCATGGACTTATTAAAATGAACAGATTTTTCTCATTATATCTGCCTCTGACGGCTTTTGTGTTGTTGTTGTTTTCATGTATTAAATCCGAGGACGATGAAATAGCCGGCACATCCACCTGTGTGATTACCGGATTCAGCGTAGGAGACATTAAATCGAATTATACCACCAAGACTGCTGCCGGCAGGGATACCACTTTTTCCCGTACTGTTTCCGGGAAATCCATCTATTTTAATATCGACCAGGTGAACAATAAAATCACCACTGTGGATTCGCTCGCCAACTGGGTGAATATATCGCGCGTGGTGCCCACTGTCATAGGCATAGGCACGGTTGCCTACCGTGAGAAGGGCTCTGGCAATGACTTCTATTACCTTCGCAGCGGCAGCGACTCCATCAACTTCACCAACGGTGTTGAGCTTCGTGTGAGTTCCAGCGACGGCAAATATACGCGTCTCTATGATGTGACCATCAAGAAAAGCCAGTATGAGATTGAACGAATCAGCTGGCATTCAGTGAGCGGCAATCTGTCGTTGACAGGTGCTCACCGCACATTATCCTCCGCAGGCAACCTCTATGTGTTCGCACAGAACGAAGGGGCGCCCACCGTCACCGTGGGCAGTGTCAGCGGAAATGACATCTCATGGACAAATCCCGAGCCGCTGTCGATGCCGGTCAACATGCAGTCTGTCACCTGCTTCAACGGACGTTTCTTCGGCCTGGGCACCGACGGGACAGTATGCAGCTCATCCGACGGTGTGTCGTGGGCTTCAGCCGGAGCCACCAAGCTGGAGCGTCTGCTGATGGCCGACAGCTTCCGTCTCTACGGCTTTGACGGCACAACCCTCCTCTCCACCTTCGACGGTGAGACTTGGGATGCCGAGATTGCCCTGGATCTGGAGTCACTGCCTCAGATGCCTGTGTCGGGTGTGAGCTATCCGCTGAACACGAACGAACGACTTGAGAATGTGGTGATGGCCGGAGTGAACCCTTTGCAGAATCACACGCCTGTGTGGTTTAAGGTGAGCGCGCAGAGCTCCGACTCCGACCAGGACTGGCATTATATCAATATATCCGGCGACAACTCATATGCGTTGCCTCCTTTCTCCAGCGTGCAGATGGTACGCTTTGGCGACGTGCTCCTTGCCTTCGGTTCTGGAGGGGGTGAGACTGCCTACAGCAACCTGTATGTGTCGGCCGACAACGGTATCACCTGGCATCTGCAGTCCGACAACTATCCGATGTTGGAGGCTGTGAAGGGCTCAATGCAACCCCTGACGATGGCCGTATGCAGCAATGCTGTTTATGTCGTGCAGAGCGGAGGTAAGGTGTGGAAAGGTGTGAAATAAAATAACGGATTCGATGGACAACCGCTTGCTTTGCCACTGTGCACTCACAACCCTGAAACGGCTGGCTGCCTCGTCGCGACGTATGGCGGCGGCTCTGATGATGCTCTGCTCTCTGCCCGTTGCGGCCCAGGAGCTGGAGTATGCCATGGAGGTTGGCGGCATGGCAGGAGGAAGCTTTTATCTGGGTGATGCCAACTACTCAGGCTTCTACAAGAACCTGTGCCCGTCGGGCGGTCTGTTTGCCCGGTGGAACATCAACCCCCGAATGTCGGTGAAGTTCAACGCGCTCTATGCAGGAGTCAAGGGCGATATCAGGAGCAACGAGACGACTTACCCTTCGCTGGAGTCGATGGAGCTGGAGAAGCCCAAATTCAACAACTCTGCCGTGGATGTGAGTGCCACCTACGAGCTCCATTTCTGGGGATTCGGCACCGGTGCAGCCACCTATAAGGGAAACAAACGGTGGTGTCCGTATATACAGATGGGCCTGGGTGCCACTTACTGCAACAAGGTGTTCACGATGAATATCCCGCTGGGATTCGGTGTGAAATACAAAGTGAAGGACCGCCTGAACGTGGGTGTTGACTGGGCGATGCATTTCTCACTCAGCGATCAGCTCGACGGGGTGGAAGACCCCTACCGCATCAAGAGCGGCTTTCTCAAGAACAAGGACTCCTACTGCATCACCAGCATCTACGTCTCCTATGACTTCTGCCCGAAGCTGAGAAAATGTCCGAGTCTGGAATATTAATTAACAATTAATAATTAATAATTAAAAATTAGCAATTAATAATAACAGACAATTAGTTACGTTTTTTAATATACCTGTACAACTTGTAGAGACGCCCCGTGGGGCGTCTGAAAAAACAACCGTATAACCGCATATAATTACAAAAACTATCATAACATGTACTTAGAACAGTTGGACCAGTCACGCCTGCCCCGTCATGTGGCGATTATCATGGACGGCAACGGACGTTGGGCGCAGCAGCGGGGGCTGCCGCGCACTGAGGGTCATGTGGCTGGTGCCGACAATGTGCATGACATCATAACCGCCTCTGCCGAGCTGCATCTGGGTTTTGTCACGCTCTACACGTTCTCCACGGAGAACTGGAACCGTCCGAAAGACGAGGTGGATGCGCTGATGCATCTGCTGATGAAGCATCTTGAAGGCGACATCTTCATGAAGAACGGTGTGAGGTTCCGCATTATCGGCGACCGTAAGCGGCTGCCCCTGTTCGTCAGGGAAGGCGTGGAGGCACTCGAGGACCTGACAAAGGACAACAAAGGCACCTGCCTGATCCTGGCGCTCAGCTACTCGTCGAAATGGGAACTGACCGACACTGTCCGGCAGCTTGCGTCGAAAGTGAAAGAGGGTGAGCTGAACCCTGACGACATCAACGAGGAGCTGATATCAGAGAACCTGCAGACCAGCTTCATGCCCGATCCCGAGCTGCTCATCCGCACCGGCGGCGAGCAGCGCATCAGCAACTATCTGCTCTGGCAGTGCGCCTACAGCGAGTTTTATTTCACCGACGTCTATTGGCCCGACTTCAACCGCGAGGAGCTGTATAAAGCACTCTGCGCCTATCAGCACCGGCAGCGCCGCTTCGGCAAAACCGGCGAGCAGATAGAGCAGAAGACTTAGGACCCTAAAGACCCTAAGGACCTTAAAGACCTTAAAGTCCTTAAAGTCCTTAAAGACCCTAAAGTCCCTAAAGCCCTTTTAGCTCAGAAAAAATCCAACACTAAACATAAACTCTAAACTTTACACTCTATATATGAAACGATTGATATTGTCAGCGATGGTGCTTTGCTTCTTGTTCCTCAGCGTCAATGCTCAGGAGCTGGAGGATAAGCCTACCGTTGTGTATGGTCAGACCCGCCGTATGCCAATCGGAGGCATCAGCGTGGAGGGCGTTCAGAATTATGAGGACTACCTGCTGATAGGTATATCCGGACTGTCGGTGGGCGACGTGATTGAGTTCCCGGGTGAGGATATCAGCCAGGCCATCAAGCGCTATTGGAAGCACGGACTGTTCTCCACCGTGAAAATCGAGGCTGACAAGATACAGAACGACAGTATCTATCTGAAAATCGTGCTCTCGCTTCGTCCCCGTGTGAGCCAGGTGAACATCAACGGTGTGAAGAAGAGCGAGAAGGAGGACCTGGAGAGCAAGATGGGTATCATCAAGGGTAATCAGATCACTCCCAACATCATAGACCGTGCGAAAATCGTTGCCAAGAAATATTTCGACGACAAGGGCTTCAAGAACGCAAAAATCGACATCCTCCAGCACGACGACATCAACAACGACAACCAGATGATTGTGGATGTGAACATCGACAAGCAGGAGAAAGTGAAGGTGCGTCATATCTACATCACCGGTAACGACCATATCAAGCGCAAGAAATTCATGGGTGGATTCTTCGGAGGCGGTCTGCTGAAGAAGACCAACGAGAAGGGTTTCAAGAGCTTCTTCAAGCCCAAGAAGTTCATCGACGAGAAATATGCTGAGGACAAGGACCGCGTGATTGAGAAATACAACGAGCTGGGTTTCCGCGACGCGGAGATTGTGGCAGACAGCGTGGTGGATGTGGGCGACAACCTCGTGGATGTGTATATCGACATCAGTGAGGGACAGCGCTACTACCTTCGCGACGTGAAATGGGCAGGCAACACCCTTTATTCCACCGCCGCGCTCAACGACATACTGCAGATGAAGTCGGGCGATGTCTATAACCAGAAGCATATCAACGAGCGCCTTTCGAAAGACGAGGATGCCGTTGCGAACTTCTACTACAACAAAGGCTATGTGTTCAACCGTGTCACACCCGTTGAGGTGGATGTCGACGGCGACTCCGTCGATTTGGAAATCCGAATCGTCGAGGGCAAGCAGGCAGCCATCAACAGAATCAAGATTTACGGTAACGACCGCGTGTATGAGGAGGTGATTCGCCGTGAGCTGAAAATCAAGCCGGGCGACATGTTCAACATGGAGGCATATAAGATGTCATACCAGGAAATCGGACAGATGGGACATTTCGACCCCGAGCAGATTGACTTCACCCCTCAGGCTGACGAGACAAGCGGAACCGTGGATTTGAACCTCGGACTGGTGTCGAAGGCAAACGACCAGGTGGAGTTCTCCCTGGGATGGGGTATCACCGGTGTGATCGGTAAAATCGGTCTTAAATTCACCAACTTCTCCATGCGCAACCTCTTCGGGAAAAACCGCAACCGCAGAGGCATCCTGCCTCAGGGCGACGCACAGCAGCTCGAGCTCAGCGCATCCACCAACGGACGCTATTATCAGTCGTACAACCTCTCGTTCTACGACCCCTGGTTCGGTGGCAAACGCCCGAACTCACTCTCTGTCTCCGCATTCTATTCCAAGCAGACCGACGTGAGCTCATCCTACTATAACAGCTCGTACTACAACAGCTATTATTCCATGCTCTACGGCTACGGAAACTATAACAACTCCTACTACAACAACTACAGCTCATACTACGACCCGGACAAGTATATCCAGCTTGTCGGAGCATCGATAGGGTGGGGTAAGCGTCTGACCTGGCCCGACAACAACTTCAGCCTCTCAGCCACGCTCTCCTACACCCGCTATATGCTCAAGGACTGGGAGTACTTCCTCATCACCGACGGTAACTGTAACAACATCAACCTCACGCTGCGTCTGGCACGTACATCGATTTCCAACAACATCTTCCCGCGCACCGGCTCGCAGATATCGCTCTCCGTCACAGCCACCCCGCCTTATTCGCTGTGGGACAACAAAGACTATAAGTATCTGAGCAGCCATACCAGTGCCGCTGATGCCGACAGGATGAAGAACCTGCAGGAGATGTACCGCTGGATTGAATACCACAAGTGGAAGTTCCAGTCGCGGTTCTACACACCGCTCTCCAGCGCGCAGAAATGCTTCGTGCTCATGACCCGTTTCGACGCCGGATTCCTCGGCTCATTCAACAAATACAAGAAATCACCGTTTGAGACCTTCTATATGGGTGGCGATGGTATGTCGGGCTATTCCTATAACTATTATTCCGAGACCATCGGCCTGAGAGGCTACGACAACGGCTGTCTCACCCCCTACGGCTATGAGGGCTATGCCTACTCACGCCTCGGTGCTGAGCTCCGCTATCCTGTCCTCCTGCAGGGAAGCACCAACATCTATGCGCTGGCATTCCTCGAAGGCGGTAACGCTTGGACTGACATCAAGAAATTCAACCCGTTCGACATGAAGCGCTCTGCCGGTGTGGGTGTGAGAATATTCCTCCCGATGGTGGGTATGATGGGTATCGACTGGGCATACGGATTCGACTCGGTGTTCGGCTCAAAGAAATATGCCGGAAGCCAGTTCCACTTTGTGCTCGGACAGGAATTCTAATTGTGCCAATTTGGGGGTGATAGGGTCCTTAGAGTCCTTAAAGTCCTTAGAGTCCTTAGGGTCCTTAAAGTCCCATTAATTATCAAAGAAAATAAACCATTTAAAAAATTTTCTATCAAATAAAAGACCTATTTTTAATCAAACATTTAACTTGAACAAATCAACCTAAAACGGAATGACAATGAAAAGAATTATTTTAACAGCCATTGTTGCTTTGGCAACATTTGCCGGCGCTTCCGCACAGAAGTTCGCCATGGTGGATATGGACTATATCCTTAAAAACGTGCCTGCTTACGAACGTGCCAACGAGCAGTTGAACCAGGTATCAAAGAAATGGGAGGGTGAGATTGACGCCATCCTGAAGGAAGTGGAGTCGGCTTACAAGAAATATCAGTCGGAGGCTGTGTTCCTCTCTGATGCCCAGAAAACAAAAACCGAGGAGGAAATCATGAAGAAGGAGAAGCAGGCAAGCGACCTCAAACGCAAGTATTTCGGCAGCGAGGGTGAGCTCTTCAAGAAACGTCAGAGTCTCATGGCGCCTATACAGGATGAAATCTACACAGCAGTGAAGGACATCTGCGAGCAGCACGGCTATCAGCTCGTTCTCGACCGTGCATCAGGCGGCAGCATCATCTATGCGTCACCTAAAATCGACATCAGCGACGAGGTGCTGCAGCGGCTTGGCTACGCACATTAAATTTCTGTCCCCATAGAACCCTTTCAGTATCTAGTCACCCTAGATTCCCTAGTATTCCTAGAAAAAACTTATAAAAAACATATTTCAAAAACATTTAACGTAAAGAAAAAAAGATGAAAAAATTACTTGTTGCGCTCCTGATGGTATTGCCATTGAGCGTAAGTGCACAGAAATTCGGACATTTCAACAGTGGTGAAGTCATTCAGGCTATGCCAGAATACCAGACTGCTCAAAAGGAATTTGAGACCAAAGCCAAGTCGTGCGAGGAGGAGTTGGGCCGTATGCAGGAAGAATTGAAGACGAAGGCAGACGATTATGAGAAAAATGCCGCTTCACTACCTGAAGATATCAAAAAACGTCGTGAGCAGGATTTGAACGAGCTCTCACAGCGGATTCAGAAGTACTACAATGACAGCCAGCAGGAGCTGAACCAGCTTCAGGCACAGAAACTGCAGGGAATCCAGGAAAAACTGCTGAAAGCAGTTGAGGAAGTAGGTCAGAGTGGCCAGTTCGTTTATATCATGGATACTACTGCCGGTATTCCTTATATCTCAAAGTCTCTCTCCACAGATGTGACTTCACAGGTGAAAACCAAGCTTGGGATTAAATAAATGATTTATTATATGAATGTGCGGGTGTGTCGGTTTCGACACACCCGCTTTTTGTTTTTTATGGGCTTAATGGGCTTAATGGGCTTAATGGGAGCTAATGGGGTTAATGGGGGCTGGCACTGATTTGATTTTAAAAGCACCAAGGCGCGTTTCTACAGGTTTTACGGTTATTTTCATGCGTGAAAGGTTGTTTTTGGGGCGTTTTCCATGCCCAAAAACACTAAAAAATGATAGTTGATTTTTAAGTCTCAATTGTCGATTATTTTGTAAAAATATGCTTGAAAACATGTGTGTGCGAACACAATTCTTGATATTTATCAAGAAAAAGATGTTTTTTTGCATTTTTTCTTGAAAAAAGGCTTGCTATTGGGAAAACAAGCAGTAACTTTGCATCGTCAAAAAGATAAACAATCAGGAAACAACGAAATACTCAGGTATTTTGAACCACTTTAAAGGTAAAAAGATTTTTTAGGAAACCAGGCGCCCTCTAAAAAGAAAAGGAGGTAAAAAAAAGGATAACACAGGGTGCCATAAAAAGAAAGGAGTAAATGATGATTGCTTTCACTGTGATTGTCTCCACTGCTATCGTTTTGGCGATACAGCAAAAGTAATGCGTAAATGCATGAGCGGGATTATTTCCGCAGTTAAGAGTTAAGAATAGGAGACGTATTAAAAAGATTGTTTAATTTAAAAGAAAGGAATGATTATGAATGGATTAGATTTATGCAGTGCGGGTTTTGCCGCATTCATGGTCATCATCAGCACAGTTTCTTATTTGAAATAATTTGCTGAGAGATCTACAAAAAAAATTATAATAAGATTAGTTATTAACGGTAAAAAGATTGTAAATTATGATGTTAGATATTTGTATTGCAGGATTCGCAGCTTTGATGATTATCATCAGCACAGTCTCGTTCCTGAAATAAAAAAGCATAAAATAAGTAGTGTTTTCATTTATTAGTTAGTTAGTAAAAGACATCTTTATTGTTGGATAAAGATTTTTAATTAGGTGTTATTTAGTTAGTTAGAAGAAGGGTACCATCCGTGAGGACAGTACCCTTCATTTTTTTATACACTAATTCCACAAAAGAACAACACTAATCTTATCATTCATCAAAGTAAATACACATTACACTTTAAACTTTACACTTTACACTTTACACTTTAAACTTTAAACTTAATGGTTTTTCTGAGCCATCCGCCGCTCCCATTCTTCCTTGGTCCGTTTCCAGCGGTTGTGGGTCCAGAGATAGTATTGAGGCTCACGACGGATGCTCTCCTCCAGCATCTCGAAGAAACGGTGGCTGATGGCGTTCTCAGGCATGTCTTTCGCGTTTTCGGTGATGAGCACCACGTTTGTCTCATAGTAACCTCGGCGCACACGGCGCATGTCAAGGTAATAGACTGCGTTGTTCATCTTACGCATGATACGCTCTCCGCCCGTAAACACCGGCGTCTCAGGATGGTTAAGAAACGGCAGCCACAGGTGGATATTGTCCCATTTCGGCGCCTGGTCGCTGATATATCCGAACATGTTCCGTTGGTTCTCCTTCTTGTAGTTGACGATATGGCGGAGGATAAGATTTTTATTCACAGGTGTGCCTTTGTGCGACGAACGGATTTTGAAGAACACCTTGTCCACAGCTTCACTGCGCAGCTGGTGGTAGATCAGTCCCACGATGGCGGTGTCCTCATAGCGGCTGTAACCCAGGTTGATGGCGGAGTGCCATTCCCAGTTGCAGTAATGGCCGAGAATCGTGGCGCAGTCCTGACCCTGGTCGTAACGCTCCTCCAGTTGCTCCAGTCCGTGGTAGATGTTGCGTTTCTTCAGTTTCTCGTGGCTGATGGTAAGCAGCTTGAATGTCTCGAAGATATAGTCGCAGAACCACTGGTAGAATTTCCGCTCTATCCGTTTGATTTCTTTCAGGTCTTTCTCTGGGAACGACGATGTGAGATTGCTGCGCACGATTTTCCTCCTGTACCGTATGATATAATATACGATGGGGTAGAGGCAGCTGGAAATGCCGTAAAGCATCCAGAACGGCAGCAGCGATATCAGATAGACAGTTCCATATACAAGATAATAATGCAACTGTTTCATTATTAGTTTTTTATCTTTTATCTTTAGTCTTTAGTATATACACTTTTCACTTAAGCCCTTTCTTCATTTTTTCTTCTTTTTCTTTTTTTCCACTACTTCGTAGAAGGGTGTTTTCGGGGCGGTGGTGCCCGGGGCGGCCTCCAGTTTCTTCACAAACTCGAAGTCGAGCTGCTTCTGCATGAGGTTGGCACGTACCACACGGATCTGGATCTTGTCGCCCAGGCAGAACTTATGATGTGTGCGGCGGCCTACAAGCGCGTAGTTGCGGTCGTCGAAGTCGAAAGCCTCCTCACCGAGGTAACGGACGGGGATAAGCCCCTCACACCGGTTCTCGATAATCTCGGCATACAGGCCGAACTCGGTCACACCGCTGATTTTAGCCTCAAACTCCTCACCGATTTTGTCGGAGAGGAACTCCACCTGCTTGTATTTGATGCTTGCGCGCTCAGCACTGGCAGCCAGCTGCTCCATGTCGGAGGCGTGGTCGCAAAGTCCCTCGTATTTCTTCTGGCTCGCGCTCGGACTGCCGTTTTCGTAGCGGGTGAGCAGGCGGTGAACCATCAGGTCGGGATAGCGGCGGATAGGCGAGGTGAAGTGTGTGTAGTAGTCAAATGCCAGACCGTAGTGGCCGATATTCACGGTGCTGTAGCGGGCTTTCATCATCGCTCTCAACGACATCATCTCCACCAGCTCCTCCATCGGCTTGCCTTTCGTCTCGTGCAGCATGGCAGTCAGGCTCTTTGCCACCTCCTGACGGCTTCCCTGTGTGCGCAGCTGAAGCCCGAAGCGTGCGATGAACTTGCCCAGGCTCTCCAGCTTGTTGGGATCCGGCACGTCGTGGACACGGTAGGGCAGGGTTTTGGCTTTCTCTCCCTTTTTCAGGTTCTTGCCCACACTCTCTGCCACCGTGCGGTTGGCGAGCAGCATGAACTCTTCCACGAGCTTGTTGGCGTCCTTCGCACGTTTGAAATAAACGCTCAGCGGCTTGCCCTTATCGTCAATCTCAAAGCGCACCTCCTCGCGGTCGAAATCCACCGCGCCGTTTCTGAAACGCTGCTTACGAAGGATTTTTGCCATGTGGTTGAGTGTGACAAGTTCCTCACGGTAGGTCTCGGCTGGGCATGCACCTTCTGCGAGCGGCTGCTCGGGAGTGGGGTATTGAAGGTCTTCCTCCGATGCATCGCCGATGGTCTCAAAGAGGTGCTGCACCTCCTCATACGTGAAACGGCGGTTGCTTCTGGTCACGGTGTGTGCAATCTTGGAGTTGAGCACCTCCGCGTCGTCGTTCATGGTGAAGATGACGGAGAAGGTGAGCTTGTCCTCGTCGGGACGCAATGAGCAGATGAAGTTGCAGAGCCGCTCAGGAAGCATGGGTATGGTGCGGTCGACGAGATAGACGGATGTGCCGCGCTGCTGTGCCTCCTTGTCGATGACCGACCCCTCGAGCACGTAGTGCGACACGTCGGCTATATGCACGCCCACTTCCCACAGACCCTCTTTCAGCTTGCGTATGGAGAGTGCGTCGTCGAAGTCCTTGGCGTCGCGCGGGTCGATGGTGAAGGTGGTCACGTCGCGCATGTCTATGCGTTTCGCCACCTCCTCGTCGGTGATGCCCGGGTCGATGGCGTCGGCTGCGCGTTCCACCTTCTCCGGATATTTATAAGGCAGTCCGAACTCGGCGAGTATGGCATGCATCTCCGTGTCGTTCTCGCCGCTCGCTCCCAGCACATCGACCACCGCACCGACAGGGTTGTGGGCGCGGTCGGGCCAGTCGGTGATTTTCACGAGTGCTTTCTCGCCGTTCTTGCCCCCTTTCAGCTTGTCGAGCGGGATGAGGATGTCGTGGGGCAGCTGCCCGTTGGTGGATACGAGGAAGGCAGCGTGTTTGCTTATCTGCAGCACACCGATATAAGGCTTGTCGTTGCGTTTCACGATTTCCACCACCTGCCCCTGAAGCTTCTGGCTGTTTTTCTTTTTTGCGAACAGGCTGACTTTCACCTTGTCGCCGGGGAGGGCATGTAGTGTGTCCTCATCATAGACGCTCACCCCGATGCCGTCGGGCAGATCCACGAAGTTCTTGCCGCCGGCAGTCCTTGTGAACACGCCCTCACATATCTGTGAGTGACCGTTGTACGACACGTCTCCCTCTTCGTTGTGAGTGACCTCGCCGGCTTCAATCATCTCGTTCAGGATATCAACAGCCAGCATCTTCAGAGAGCCGTTGGTGAGTTTTAATGCCCTGAACAGCTGTTTATAGTGGATATACTCGCCCGGCTGCTGGCTGAGATACTGGGTGATAAGCATCCGCAGCTCCTTCTTGCCGAGGGTTTTCTTGCTTTTCTTGCTGTTTTTCGCTGTTTTCTTTGCTTTGGACATAATATGGGTATTGATAGGTTTTTTTAAATGTTTTTTTCCGGATATTCTGGATTTCCTGGATTTTCCGGGCTTTGATTCACTGTTTTCCAGCCATGTAGTTGATGATGGCGACTACGTCGGAAATATTCACATCATTATCGCCGTTCACGTCGGCGGTGCTCTTGTAAGTGGTGTCGCCCGCCATCGTGTTGATGACCGCCACCACGTCGGAGATATCAACCTCGCCGTCGAGATTCACGTCGTAAGGGTTGTTGTACATGATGGTGACTAATTCATTTTTCACAGGTTCACCATTGAGGCTTACGGAAGAAACTTTTGTTTGGTAATCGTAAGTATATTCAGCTCCCTCTGGCTCTACGATTTTATGATTGTTCAGATAAAGCCTGTTGATTCCGCTGAAGCATATATCCGTCCCATTTGCTTTCACCACTGACGTTCCTTTCAGCTCCATCGTAATATTGCTGTTATTGCCGGTGATGCCTTTGCCTGACGAGA
>JAEEGL017427289.1_pt1 | contig 12098 bp, 6 predicted proteins | sample 9134231 | NCBI WGS metagenome assembly JAEEGL01 (sample SAMN16246548, study PRJNA631951) | gut metagenome | biome: gut microbiome; feature: rumen; material: fiber-attached | host: Bos | place: Iran: Karaj | collected 2018-10
CGCGCGTCTTGGCGATCGCGGCGTTAATCGCGGACTTGTCCTCGTCGCGGAGCTTGCCGTCGTGCTCTTTAAGGAGCTTTTCAAGCTCGAAGCACATGGAGTCGGCGCGGTTCTTCGCCTCGACCAGTTCGCGACGTTTCTTGTCTTCTTCCGCGTGCTCTTCCGCGTCTTTACGCATGCGTTCGATTTCCGCTTCCGTCAGACCGGAAGATTGCTCGATACGAATCTTCTGCTCCTTCTGCGTGCCGAGGTCTTTCGCCTTGACGTTCAAAATGCCGTTCGCGTCGATATCGAACGTAACTTCGATCTGCGGTAGGCCGCGCGGAGCCGGCGGAATGTCTTCCAGATTGAACTGACCGAGCAGACGGTTCGCCGACGCGATTTCACGTTCGCCCTGATAAACCTTAATCGTAACCGCCGTCTGATTGTCGTCCGCCGTACTGAAGACCTGCTTCTTCTCCGTCGGAATCGTCGTGTTCTTCTCGACGAGCTTGGTCATAACGCCGCCCAGCGTTTCAATACCGAGCGACAGCGGCGTAACGTCGAGCAGCAGGACGTCTTTGACGTCGCCCGCCAGGACGCCGCCCTGGATCGCCGCGCCGACCGCGACCACTTCGTCCGGATTCACGCCCTTGTGCGGCTTCTTATTGAAGATCTTTTCGACGGTCTCTTGAACCTTCGGGATACGCGTGGAACCGCCGACGAGGACGACTTCGTCAATGTCGGAGGGTGAGAGTTTCGCGTCGCGTAGCGCCTGCATGACGGGTCCCTTGGTGCGCTCGATGAGCGGGTCGACCATCTGTTCAAATTGCGACTTCGTAATGTGAACCTGGAGGTGTTTCGGGCCGGACGCGTCCTGCGCGATGAAGGGCAGGTTGACGTCGGTCGCTTCGGACGAGCTCAGCTCGCGCTTCGCCTCCTCCGCCGCCTGTTGCAGACGTTGCAGGGACATCGGCTCCTTGCGCAGGTCAATGCCGTACTGCTTCTGGAAGTCGTCGGCGATGAAGTTAATGAGGACGTAGTCGAAATCGTCGCCGCCGAGGTGCGTGTCGCCGTTCGTACTGATAACTTCGAAAACGCCGTCCGCAACTTGCAGAATCGAGACGTCGAACGTACCGCCGCCCAGGTCGAAGACCACGATCTTCTGATTCACTTCCTTATCGAGCCCGTAAGCGAGCGCCGCCGCCGTCGGCTCGTTGACAATACGCGCGACTTCCAAGCCCGCGATCTGACCGGCGTCTTTCGTCGCCTGACGTTGCGCGTCGTTGAAGTACGCCGGAACCGTAATGACCGCCTTATTGACCTTGTGTCCCAGATACGCTTCCGCCGCTTCCTTCAGTTTGCGCAGCGTCTTTGCGGAGATTTCCGCCGGGGTGTAACGCTTGCCGTCGATTTCAACGCCGACATAATCGTCGGCTCCTCCGACCAATTTGTACGGCACGGTCGTTTCTTCCGCGCCGACCTCGCCTCGTTTACGTCCCATAAAACGTTTAATGGAGGCGACGGTTCGCGCGGGGTTCATAACCGCTTGACGCTTCGCGAGCTCGCCGACAAGCGTTTCGGAGTCGGTGAACGCGACGATACTTGGAGTCAGCCGATATCCTTCGGGATTCGGAATGACCTTCGCGTCTTTTCCTTCCATAACGGCGACGACCGAGTTCGTCGTTCCTAAATCGATGCCGATGATTTTTTCGCCTTGAGCCATAGTGGTAACTCCTAATTCTTATATGTCTCCAGCTCTGCGGAGTATTAATCCGTCGCCTTCCTGGCGTTCGAGCCGTTATTTTGCATTTTTCATCGAGCGGTCGCGGTTGCGATCGCTCAACGGTAGAGTTTGGAGCAAACGCGGCGCCAAAGTAAAAAGAAAAAACAAAAAAAGAAAAAAATCCTTACGACCGAAAGTCGCTGCACGCGCGTTTAAGAGGTCTTGGGCCACAAACGCGCTTCGCGTCGACTCCCTTCTGACAAATTGACAGAAACGCGGTTGATCGCTACAATGGGCGCTGTACGGCGTCAGATTTGGCGCTGGGACACGCAATACATAAAGAAAGCTCAAGAGATGAAATACCTAATCACGGGCGGCGCGGGCTTTATCGGCTCTCATTTGACGGAATATTTTTTAAAACGCGGGGACGAAGTTTCGATCGTGGACGACCTTTCGACGGGCTCATGGTCGAACGTTGCGCATTTTGCGGACGCTCCCGGCTTTCACGCGTACGTTGCGGACGCGTCGGACGCGGAGCTAATGGAGCGTGAAATTCGAGGCGCGGACGTCGTTTATCATTTGGCGAGTTCCGTCGGGGTCAAGTTAATCGTGTCGCGACCGGTGGAGTCGATCCGTCGCATCGTTCGTCCTACGGAAACGGCGGTCGATCTTTGCGCGAAATATCGCAAACCGATCCTCCTCACGTCGACGAGCGAGACGTACGGCAAGTCGGAAACGACGCCGTTTCGCGAGGACATGGACGTAACGCTCGGTCCCAGCTGCAAGAATCGCTGGTCGTACGCGATCGCGAAGCTCCTCGACGAATTCTACCTCCTGGCGCATCGCGACCAAACGGCGTTGCCCGTCTATATCGTTCGCCTCTTTAACGTCGTCGGGCCGCGTCAGACGGGTCATTACGGCATGGTCGTGCCGCGCTTCATTAGCGCGGCGCTGCGCGACGAACCGCTCTTGGTCTACGGAACTGGCGCGCAAACGCGCTGCTTCTCGTCGGTCTTCGATATTGTGGAAGGTCTTGCGCGCGTTACGGCGACGCCGGAAGCGCAAGGGGAAGTCATGAACTTAGGGAGCGACGACGAAGTCTCTATTCGCACGCTCGCGGAACGCGTCGTCGAATTATGCGATTCCAAGTCGGAAATACGCACGATCAGCTACGAAGAAGCGTACGGGCCGAACTTCGACGATATGCAACGTCGCTTGCCGTCGCTGGAAAAGGCGCGCAGGATTATCCAATGGAATCCCAAACGCTCGCTAGACGAAATCATTATTGAAACGCGAGATTGGCTCAAAGCGTCGGGGAGACGTTAAGCCTCTTCTCACCCTCTACTGTGTTACATCTGGAATTTAGAAAATCTATTCGGAATCGTCGTTATGAAGATTAAAGTTGCCGTTTTGGGCGCGACGGGCTACGCCGCATTGGAGTTGCTGAGAATTTTACATCGTCACCCGTCGGTCGAGGTTGTCGCCGCTACGAGTCGCGAAAACACGAATCGACTCGACGAGATTCACCCGTCGCTAACCGGCTGGTACTCGATAAGCTGTGAGAATCTCGGTCCTAAGGATCTCGCGACGCGCGGAGTCGACGCCGTCTTCAGCTGCCTTCCCCACACGGCGACCGCCGCCGTCGCGCCCGAACTCCTCGAACTCGGAATGAAAGTCGTCGACTTCGGCGCAGACTACCGACTCAACGACGCCGCCGTTTTTAATAAGTGGTACAACGTAACGCACCCGGATCCGGAACGACTCCCCAAAACCCCTTACGGCCTCCCGGAACTCTTCCGCGACGCCATTCGCGGCGCCTCGCTCGTCGCCAATCCGGGCTGTTACCCGACGTCGGCAATTCTACCGCTCGCGCCGTTGCTTAAAGGCGGGTACGTCGCGAGCGACGAGATCATTATCGACTCGAAGAGCGGCGTCTCCGGCGCCGGTCGCAAGCCGAGCATGAAGACGCTGTACCCGGAATGCAACGAATCGATCGCGGCGTACGGCGTGGGAACGCACCGCCATACGCCGGAAATCGAAGAAGTTCTGACCACGGCGAGCGGTCGCGCGACGAGCGTAATTTTTACGCCGCATCTCACGCCAATGGATCGCGGCATTTTAACGACCGCGTACGCGCGTCAGACCAAAGAGGCGAGCGAATCGGAAATCATCGCGTATCTGCGCGACTTCTACAAGGACGAGCCGTTCGCGCAAGTCGTCGACGCGCTCCCGGCGACGAAAGACGTCATTCACACGAACCGTTGCCACATGACCGCGCGCGTCGTTAAAGGTCGCGTTATTACGATCTCTGCGATCGACAACCTTATTAAAGGCGCCGCCGGCGCCGCCGTGCAGAATTTCAATTTGATTTACGGTTTGGAGGAGACTACGGCGCTACTGTAAGAAAAATTGTCGTTCCTTCAAGCTATTACGACGCAAAGAACGAATAGCAAAGTAATTGCTCTTCCCATAACAAGACGTTGAAACAAAGCTCGCGTATTTGAGACTTTATAGCGCTGCCGTATTGAGAGGTAAAACGTCGCGTACTCTCGCCAAACCGCAATAAAGGAATCGTCATGTCCCGAAAGAAGAACGCGCGCAAGGACGTCAAACCCGACGCGCTGGAAAACGCTAGCGCGCCTGCAGCAGAAGCGCCGCATCCCGAATCGCGTTGCGCAAAATTCCTGCGTTCGCGCTTGGCGCTCCCACTCTTTTGGTTCGTCGCGCTCTGGTACTTCTGGAGCGCGAGGTACGGAGACTTTCTGTACGCGATCCAAGAGAACTCCCTGTTTCTTTTTCGCGGAGACTACGCGACTCGTTGGTTTGCGGAGCCGGCTGGCGTCTTAGGATATTGCGGTTCGTTCCTTATTCAGTTCTTTTACTATCCGATTCTTGGCGGCGCGGCGCTCGCGGGCTTGGGAGTCGCGTTATTTTACGGCGTCGAGCGCGAGTTTGGATTTCGCGGCGCATGGCGCGCGCTGGCGATTCTTCCCACGCTCGCGCTGACAGTCGCGGCGACCTGGTACGCGTATTACGTCTACGCGCCGCACAACGCGTCTCTTATCGTATCGGGCTTTTTGGGCGCAAACGTCGCGATTTGGGGACGCGCGGCGTATCGCGGCATTCGCGCGCGCCGGTTGCGCGCCGTTCTGTTAGCGCTCCTGTGCGCGCCGGGCTACTGCGCGCTAGGAATTTGGTTCGTCGCGCTCGCGCTATTATGCGCGCTCGCGGAACTCAACGCGGATCAGTCCATGCGTCGCAACGCGATTCGTTTCGCGGTCGTTGCGTTCGCCGCCGCTAGCGCTCCCCTTTTGGCGCGCGCCGCGCTCTACTTCGACCAGACGCCAGAGGACGTCGTCTGGCGTTGCGGACTCGTCGACGATCTCCTTGGCTCGCAAGACGCCCGCGCTAGCGCTTACGTCGTCTCCGGGGTCTGCGCGTCCCTTGCGTTTCTCATGCTCTTTGGAATCGCGGACGTAATCGTTGCGCGCCGCGCTAAAACTTCCGCGCGCGTCAAACGCGAGAGTCCCAAGGAGTCGAGCGTTCCGTCGCTTACGCGCAAAAGGCAGGTTCGTCTAACGCTCGAACTAACGGCGATCTTTGCATTCGCCTGCTTCTATCTCTCGTTTAGAGACGAGCCCTTTTTTTGTCTCATGGCGCAGAATCGCGCGCTTAACGAGCCCAATTGGGGACGTCGAATTCTCGACCTCGACGCCCAAACGACTCATCCTTGCGAACACAGCGTCGCGCTCCGCAATTTGGCGCTCTTTGAAACGGGCGAACTAACGGAACGCGCGTTTGAACGCCCAATCGCCGGCTTTACCGCATTCGGACTACGACTCGACGATTTCGAGCGCGCGTCGCAAGGAGCGTCCGACGCTAAACGTCGACTTGCCCGATTTACAGCTCGTCGCACGACTCAGAACGCCGCGCTCTCCTCAACCTCGGAATTCATTCTCTGTCAGTACGGTCAGACGAATATTGCGGCGCGTTGCGCCATGAATAAAATGGTCGGATGCAACGATCGTTCGATCGCAAATTTCAAGACGCTCGCGTTTTGCGCGACGGCGTCGGGCGAACGCGAACTTGCGCGTCGATATTTCCGCGAACTTAGCGAGACGCTCTTCTATCGCGGATATGCAAGGGCGGGATTGGCGTTCTTAGAATCGCGAGATTTTGCCGTCGGCGTTCGCGACTCGCTCGACGCGCCTTACGACTCGCCGACTACGCAATCAGATCTTACGCTGGAAGACGCGGCGAAGCGTTACGGCGCGTCTCTCGACGACGCAACTTATTTTGCCGATCGAGTCGCGCGCGCGCGGAGACGGCGACCGTTGGAAAACGTTAAAGAATTGGACGCTTTCCCCGACCTCATGAGACTTTACGGCGTATTTACCGACGACTACTCGCGCGCGCCGCGTGAGATACAAGAAGCGGAGCTGATCTCGTCGCTCTTCCAACGCGGCGACTTCAAAGAAAAGGACGACGGGTTCTTCTTAGCGCATATCGAAGAATACGTCGCCTCGCTAGACGGCGCGAGTTTGCCAAAGGCGCTTGAAGAGGGCTACGCAACCTTACGGTTCGATCGATACGGCGACGACTGGAATAACTGCGCGTATCAATTTTCGCGCGACACGACGGAGGCGTTCCAAGATTACGTCGAATTCTATCGTCTGGTAAACGGCGCTTTAAAGTCCAGGGGTGCGCAAGCGGCTATTATTGATTGTTGTAGGGGAACCTACTGGGGCTACATGAAGGACGAGTCCGCATTTATTAGGTTTTAACGACAAAGGGGCAAAGATCAATGACGAATAAGAAGGCGCGCGCGCTCATCGTTTGCGCGATAGCGCTCCTTGTTGGCGCGCTGGTCTATATTACGACGAGCGCTTCGCCCCCAAAGCGTTTCGTCGAACTAAACGAATTGCCGACGATTTACCCGGATTACGTCGACGTCGTCGTTCCCAAGAACATAGCGCCTTTGAACTTCTACATTGAAGAACCCGGCGACGATTATCGCACGGTCGTTGCCGACGGCGATCGCGCGCTACTTTGCGTCGCCGGACGCGACGTTCGCTTTCCGGAAAAGAAATGGAAGCAAATCCTCGCCCAAAATGGAGACGGCGCGCTGAAGGTCGACGTTTACGTCAAAACTTCCGCACAAGGATGGACTCGATTCAAAACGTTCGCGTTCAACGTGTCGAAGGATCCCGTCGACGAATGGCTGTCGTACCGACTCATTGAACCGGGCTATGATTACGGCGGTTCCATTTGCCTGGCGCAACGTAATTTATCGACGTTCGACGAACGCGTGTTTTTTAACGCCAACGCGACGAGATCGTGCGTAAACTGCCACGCGTTTCAGAATCGCGAAACGAAGAACTTCATGTTTCATTACCGCAAGGGGCAAAAGAATCCGGAAGGGGGCACGATTTTTGCTCTGGACGGGAAAGTCCAAAAGATTACCGGGAAGATCGAAAGCCTTTCCGGCTCGTGTTCGTACCCCGCATGGCGTCCGTCGGGGGACGTCGTCGCGTTTTCCTCGAACAAAACGTATCAAGTCTTTCACACCCTTTCCTCGCAAAAGATTGAAGTCTTCGATATTGAGTCCGATCTCGTTCTGCTAAATCCCGGAAAGAATACGGCTCGAACGATTACCTCGACGCCGAACGAATTTGAAACCTTCCCGTCATGGTCTCCGGACGGCAAGACGCTTTACTACTGTAGCGCGCGGGCGCCGGCGCCGCAGACCGGTCTCAATGAGAAAACGCGCGCGCTGGACGTCGCGGAACGCATTAAGGAATTTCGGTACGACGTCTATAAACGCGAGTTTGACGAATCGACGCAAACGTTTTCCGAACCGACGCTTGTCGTCGACGCAAGCGCGTCTGGACTTAGCGCGCTCTTTCCGCGCGTCTCGCCCGACGGACGGAGGCTCGTCTACACGGTCGCGGAAAGCGGAACGTTTCCTATCTGGCGACCGGAAGCGGAGCTGTGGATAAAAGATTTACAAACGGGAGAAGAGCGCCCGCTCGACGAGATCAACGCGCGCGGAGCCGATTCCTATCATACGTGGGACTCTTCTGGACGATGGCTCGTCTTCAGTTCAAGACGCGAAGACGGTCAGTATACGCGACCATATTTCGCGCATTTCGACGAAAACGGACGCGCGAGCAAGCCGTTCGTCCTGCCGCAACGCGACCCGCTCGCCAACAGAAGACTTTTTAAATCGTACAACGTCCCCGAACTAACGATCGAACCGATTCGAGTCTCGAACCGCGCGCTCGTCGACGCCGCTAAGAGCGACCCGTTAGCGACGCGCGAAGAATCTCGATAAAGGAACCGCCATGTCCAAAAAGAAGAACGCGCGCAAAAACGTCAAGCCAGTCGAGTCCGACGCGTGGGAAGACGCGCCCGCAACCTCCAATTCGACGGCGACGACGACGCGTTCCCAATCGCGCTACGTCAGATTTCTGCGTTCGCGCTACGCGCTCCAGCTCTTTTGGTTCCTCGCGCTCTGGTACTTTTGGGGCGTGAGGTACGGCGACTTCCTATTCGCCGTTCAGGAGAATTCGCTCTTTATTACGCGATGGGATTTCTTCCACGAATGGTTGACGGAGCCCGCCGGCGCGCTCGGCTACGCGACGGCGCTCCTAATTCAATTGGGACGCTATCCGCTTTTGGGCGGCGCGGCGCTCGCGGGACTGGGCGTCGCGCTCGCGATCAATACGGCAAGGTTCCTGCGGTTGAGGGGACTTGCGCGTCATTTGGCGATCGTCCCAACGCTGGCGCTCGCCGTTTCCGGAACCTGGCACGCGTATTACGTCTATAATAGCGCGAACGTAACGCTCGTTTTCTCCGGATACGTCGGCGCCAATCTTGCGCTACTATTCTCGCTTGGGTTGCGCGCGCTCGAACGTCGCCGTCGTCAACGACGAACGCTCAACGGCGCGTCGTATTACCTCACAACGACGCTCGTCGCCGTCCTCTTTTTGCATTTCGGCTACCTACTCTTTGGAGTCTGGGCGGCTCTGTCGCTCGCGCTCATTGCGATCGACGAGCTTTTAACGAGTGGAGTCGAGCGCGGACGCGCGACGCGCGCGTGCGTCCTACTCGCCGTCGCTGGAGCCGCGCCCTACGCCTTGTTCTCAACGTTTTTTTACGATAAAGCGCCGCGCGACGCCGTATGGATCCTCGGGCTGTTCGACCCAACGATCGATAAAAGCGACCCAACGGCGCGCGCGTTCGTCGTCGGCGGCGCAAGTTTCGCGTTCTTCTTTTGGCTCGTCGGCGTCGCGTTCGTCGCGGTAATCGCGCGCGTTCATACGCACGCGACGGAAGCGACGTCCGACGAGCCTCGTTCTAACGCTAAGCTAAGCGTCGCCGCTACCGTAGCGTTCGTAATCACATTGTGGACGCTCGCGTATCACGACGAGTCCTTCTTCGCTATTCTGGCGCAAAATCGCGCGCTAACGCGAGGCGACTGGGACGCCGTGCTCAAAATCGACGAACGCGTCGAACGTCCGATCGACTACGGCGTCGCGCTACGCAACGTCGCGCTCTTTGAACAAGGGGAACTCGGCGAACGCGCGTTTGAGCGACCCGTCGCAGGACTGGCGACGACGCCTTTCGATTCCGAAACCTTTGAAAAAATCAAGGCGCGCGATCCAGACGCGTTAAAGAAACTAGAGCGCTTTCAGAAACGGCGCGTTACGCAACGCGGCGCTCTCAACTCGACCCCCGAAATCATTCTCTGTCGATACGGACTACCAAACGACGCGACCCGCAACGCTATGAATAAACGCGCGCTATGTCGCGGACGATCGGCGGCGACGCTCAAGCTTCTCGCATACTGCGCGCTCATTGGCGGCGAACGCGACCTTGCCGAACGATACGCGCGCGAGCTCGACGACGCCGTCAATCAGCGTTACTTCGCCAAACTATGCCGCGCTTACATGGCGACCGACGCGTTTGACGCCGGTCTGCGCGACGTCGTTAACGACAAAACTTACGACGAAGCTCGCTATCCGAGCGGCGCCAAGTTGCCAAAACCGGGCGAGAAACTCGACGAGGTCGCTCACCGTTGTCGAGTCGACAGGGACGAACTCGAGCGCTTCGCGCTATCGATCTCGCGAGCTCGACGCATGCGTCCGCAAAAGAACTTCAAACGCGTCGTCTTTCAGCCCGATCTCGCGCGACTTTACGGTCTCTTTACCGACCCGTTCGACGTCGCCGTTCACGAAATTCGCGAAGCGGAACTCGTCGCCGCGCTCTTTCAGAAAGGCGACTTCAATACGCCGGGCGATCGCTTCTTTATGACGAACATTGAATCGTATATTAACGAGAACGCTCCGAACGGTCGACTGCCCAAAGCGCTGGAACAAGGTTATGCGACGTTGCGATTCGAAGACCTTGGAAAAGACTGGACAAACGCGAATTATCAATTCTCCGAAGAAACGAAACGCGCGTTCGGAGAGTACGTTGAGTTCTACGATCTCATAAACGGCGCGACTCAATTGCGCGAGGCGCAGGATGGAATACGCCGCCACTGCGCGGGCAGTTACTGGGGCTACTTGAAGGACGACTCGTCCTTTATACGATTCTAAGGAGACGCACGATGAAAAAGACGTTTCGAACAATCGCTGTCTGCGCAATAACGTGCGTCGTCGTGCTCGGCGCGTTTCTCTTTACGCACGATCCGTCCAGCCGCGCGATACGCGTTGATCGCAAGCCCCATACCTACCCCGACTACGACGGCGTTACGATTCCATACAATATCGCGCCAATGAACTTCCAAATAGAGGAAGACGGCGCCAGCTTCTACTGCGTCGTCTACGGCGAAGCCCAAGGGCAAAACGGACGGAAAATTGTCTCACGGAGCGCGCGCGTCGATCTCGCTAGCGGATGGCGAGCGCTCCTCGAAGAGAACGTCGGCGGACGCGTTTGCGTCGACGTCTTCGTTAAGGGAACAACCGATAAACAATGGCGTCGATATGAAACAATAACAATGGACGTCTCGCCGGATCCTATCGACGGATGGCTCGCTTACCGTCTCCTAGCGCCCGGATACGACTACGGAGGATGGATCACCCTAGAAGAACGCGAACTCGCAACCTTCAAAACGGCGGCGCTCTTCGACAATCGCGGCTCGGGCACGTGCGTTAACTGTCATGCGTTCCAGAATCGCCGCGCGGAAAAGTTTTCAATCCACTACCGCGTCGGCGGCGGCGCGCCGGGAGGCGGAACCGTCGTCGGAATAGACGGAGAGCTCAAAAAAATCGACGGCAAAGTGAGCGAATTGAACGGGCGCCTGTCGTACCCTGCGTGGCGACCGACGGGCGATCTGGCGGTATTCTCGTCGAACAAGACGTTCCAAGCGTTGCACAATATGTCAACTCAGAAGATCGAAGCGTTGGACTCGGAGTCGGACCTCGTTCTCGTCGATATGCGCGCGAACAAGGCGACCGTCCTAACGCAAACGCGAGACGAATTCGAGACCTTTCCAAGTTGGTCCCCCGACGGCAAGACGCTCTACTACTCGAGCGCAACCGTCAAGCTAGCGCCGCCCGTCTCACAAGGTCAAGCGCGGGCGGAAGAAGGCGCCAATCGAATAGAGGACTTTCGCTACAATATCTACAAGCGCGAGTTTAACGAACAAACGCAAGAGTTCTCCGAACCGACGCTCGTCGTCGACGCAAGATCGCGAGAACGAAGCGCGTTGCATCCGCGAGTTTCGCCTGACGGTCGATGGCTCGTCTATACGCAAGTCGAAAGCGGAACCTTTCCTTTATGGCGACCGGAAGCGGATCTCTGGATCATGAATCTCGAAACCGGAGAAGATCGACCTTTGGACGAAGTCAACGACCGATACGCGGAAAGCTTTCATAATTGGAGCTCAAACGGACGCTGGCTCGTTTTCAGTTCGCGACGCGAGGAGGGACAGTACGCGCGCGTCTATTTCGCGCACGTCGACGCCGACGGACGCGCCGCCAAGCCTTTCGTTCTACCGCAAGAGAATCCGCTTCACAATCGCCAAAATTTCCGCGCGTACAACGTGCCCGAGTTCATCGTCGAGCCGGTTCCTTTCTCAAAACGGAGTATTTACGCCGCCGCGAGAAGCGAAGGCGAAGAAACTAAATAAAATGGGAATCATGAACGCTTAACGATCAGCCGCACAATTTTCACAAACAACAAATACTGTCCAAGACAGTTAAATCTTACCTTTTTTAACGAGCGTCGCCTCGAGAGAAATCCGTAAAACGCCTTTCGTCTTATTGACAAAACAGCCGTTTCATCGGATAAAAGAGGGGATAGCGTCGACGCCTGTGAAGTCGCGTCCCGCCGACAACGTTCGTCAAAAGAGAAGTCCAAATGGTCAAGACCCCGCTCTCGGAAA
>JAEEGL010269887.1_pt1 | contig 12097 bp, 8 predicted proteins | sample 9134231 | NCBI WGS metagenome assembly JAEEGL01 (sample SAMN16246548, study PRJNA631951) | gut metagenome | biome: gut microbiome; feature: rumen; material: fiber-attached | host: Bos | place: Iran: Karaj | collected 2018-10
AACATCGCCTCACCCCGTTTAGGTGATTTCACACCCTTTGACTTCGAGGGGCGCTCTCTTCGCCTTTACCGGATGCCTTCCTCCTCGCGTGCCTATCCCCTACGTTTGGAGAAAAAGGCGGAATATTATCAAAGGTTCTTCTGTTCTTTATGATTATTCACATATAAGTTAACTTTTTCTTGTTTATGCTTGGCATCCCAGCCGATGTCGTATTGGCATGGCAGATTTCAAACCAAAAAACCTCATATCTCAAACCAAATATCTTAACCCCCTCAAATGACCATTATCGGAATTGCCGGAGGTACAGGCTCCGGAAAAACAACTGTAGTAAGGAAAATCGTGGAGGCACTGCCGCCTCATCATGTGGCAGTCGTTCCCATCGACTCGTATTATAACGACACCACCGGGATGACCGATGAAGAACGGCGGAACATCAATTTTGACCACCCCGACGCCTTCGACTGGAAACTGCTCATCAAGCAAATCAACCAGTTGCGCAACGGCGAGGCCATCGAGCAGCCCACTTATTCGTATATCCTCTCCAACCGATTGAAAGAGACGGTGCATGTGGAACCGAAACCCGTCATCATCATCGAGGGCATCATGGCTCTCATCAATCGCAAACTGCGTGATATGATGGACCTGAAAATCTTCGTCGATACCGATAGCGACGAACGGCTCATACGCAACATACAACGCGACGTGGTGGAACGCGGGCGCACCGTGGATATGGTGCTCAACCGATACCTCTCAGTGCTCAAACCCATGCACGAGCAGTTTATCGAGCCCACGAAGAAGTTTGCCGACCTCATTATCCCGCAGGGTGGTGAAAATCTCAAGGGCATCGGCATCCTGTGCAATTACATCGAGGGCCTTGTGCCGGGACATTGATGCAGTCCCACAACGTTTTCCATCAAGGGATGGCGCTCAAGGCCGTGGCGGTCTTTACACTGGTGCAAATTGTGCTGGTGTTTCTCTTGGGCTATACCCCTTATCCCGACAGCAACGGGTATATCGCATTAGCTGAGGCGGCCAACGCGGCGGGCGAACCTTATCCCGTGACGGCCGACATGAATGCGTTGGCGTTTCTCTGGAATGTGGGCGCCATCAATATGACCCAACTGTCGCTCACGCTCTTCGGCTCTGTCACACCGCTCTTGGTGCTTTATGCCCTCATGAAAGGCGCCACTGCTTTTTGTTTCTATTTGTTGGTCAAAGAGTTAGCAGATGGAAAGACGGCCACTGTGGCACTGGTGCTCTACCTCCTTTATCCCGCCAATTACGGTGAGGCTACCTCGTTATTGAGCGAACTGCCTTTCCTCTTTTTCGCCATGGCGGCCTGTCTTGTGGCCGTCAGGCGATACGCCCTCTTGGCCGGCGTGCTCTTGGCCGTGGCCAACTGGTTCCGTCCCATGGGTCTCGTCTTCATTGTGGCGCTGATAGCTTGTTTTCTCATCCTTTATGGGAAAGCGGTTAGCGGCAAACGACAAGTGAGTCTTTTCCTGCGTAAGACGGCAGGGCTCGTCGCGGGTTTCGCCCTCATGGCGTCTGTTATCGGGGGTGTCAACTACGTGCGCACAGGGCGTTTCTTCTATCAGGCGGCCACGGGTTGGATGGCACTCATGCAATATTCGTGGGACCATGACAGTGACACTGTGCCCGACCGCGATTTCTTTGAGGGTGGCGACCCCAATGTCCTTTCCGAAGCACACCATTACGACGTGTTGCAGAAAGACTCGGCATGGTGTTCACATTTCGACGTATGGCTCTGTCACAACGCAGGCGAATATCTCAGTCAGATGCCTGAGAAACTGGTGCGTACCTACATCTCCGATAATACCACGTTTTGTGCCTTTTTGCCAGAAAACGAAAAAAACGAACAAATGTATGAACGGCTGAGCATGGAGACGCTTTCCCGCGAATTCCCGCATTACTCAGCCGTTCAATGGCTCACAGTGGTCAATTTATTGTATTACTATTTGTTGCTTGTTGGCGCAGTCGTCGGTCTGGTTCGTTGTTTCCGTCTCAGACGATATGCCTTGGTCGCGCTTGCTGCCGGCGTCATCATCACGGGCACAGCCGTGCTTCTCATCTTCGGCCATGGCGAGACGCGTTTCCACATCCCCTTCATGCCTTTCTTCATCCTACTCTGTGCCCATTGCACAAGAAAGGCAGGTTAGTACGGTCTAACGTCAAGGGCACAACCATGCTTTCAATCTTCGTCGGTGACGATATAGTCCACGTATTCCCCGTTTTTGCGTGATTCTTTCTTCTCGCGTGCGCTGCGCTCCATGCGCCGCATCTCTGCAGCCCGTTCTGTCATCCGCTCAATGGAGATGGTGTTCACCACTTCCGAGATGGCATAGATGAGCAGTCCGATGGCCACGATGATGAGTGGCGCTGTGGCCGAGGTGAGCGGATTGATGATGATGAACAGTCCGGCGAGCAACAGCAGGGTAGGGGCTATCCAGTAGGGCGAGGGGATGGTCGTCTGTTTGCTGGCTTGATAAATCGTGAAGAATTGGTTGAACGACACGATGAGCAGACTGCCGCCTAACACATACATAAACAGCGTGGCGAATCCGCTTGGGGCAAAAGTCAGACAGAGTCCCAGGATGGTGCTGCCCATGCCCACTATCGGCAGTGAGAAAGTCGTGGCACGTTCGCCGTATGTGGCGCGTGGCTTGTCAACAGCTGTCTCTTTGTCGGTCTCTTTATTGGTTTCTGCCGTTTGTTCTTCGTCTGATGCCGCACCTCCCTTAAGAATCTTGCTCGACAGCTTCATCTTTTTACCATAGTAGGTGAGGCAGGAGTACAACCCCGTCAAGAGAAATAATAACCCTACGGCAATAGAGGTGATTTTCAGCATGCCCAGCGGATTGCTGAGAATCAGAATGCCGATGACTGCGGCAAAAGCGGCGCGGAAATAGACACTTTGAATGATTTTCATGACATAATGTGGTTAGATGTGTACAAAAGTACAAAGAAGAAAGCAAAAACGCAAATTTATTTTGTTTTTTCTTTTTTTTACACTAACTTTGCACCCATCTTCAATTAGGATGACTCTACTTTCCAAGTTGAAAGAGTTGAAAAAGGGTAAAAACGTCGTATGCAACGCAAATCTCTTGCTCTTCTGCTGCTCATAGCAGTAGTGGGGGCTGTTATTTATATGGTCAGCAGACCGTCGGGACAACATCTCGGCGGCGGGCATTATTTGCCGCCTGATACTGCGCAGCTCAATATGTCGAAGCCTGTCGTCCGGATTTATGTCGAAAATTCCGGGTCGATGGACGGTTTCGTTACTCTCAATACGCAGTTTAAGAACGCACTCGGCCATCTCATTGCCAAAGCCGACGGTTATTATGACGGCACGCGACTTTTCTTCGTCAACAACGACATCTATGATGCTCCCATCTGTCAGGACCTCAATACGTTTGTGCTTCATCTCAACACTACCTCGATGAAGGTTGGACACACGGGGTCGTCAGACCTCAATCATATCTTCAAGATGTTGCTCGACCATACCGACAACGACACCGTGAGCGTGTTGGTGAGCGACTGCATCTATGATGTGCAGGATGTGGGCAACCTGCTATCGGCGGCCTCTTCATCCACCACAGGCACCTTTATGAAGGCCATACGGAAGTATCAGGAGAAAGGTAAGGAGTTCGGTGTCATCATCATGCAGATGGAGTCGCTCTTCCAAGGCTATCATTATGAGGGCAACACACCGATGATGTATTATGGCAAACGGCCCTACTACATCATCATGATGGGTGGCAAAGACCAGTTGGCCGACATGAATGCCCACATGGAACTGGAGAACACCTCGACCGGTATGCCGGGTTTGCGACATAAGTATATGCTGTCGTCGGAGAAAACGTGGGAACTGGACGGAATGACCGCAAGGGTGCTCACTTCTGGTTTCTCCAATGCACGGCGCATCCACCCCGCACACGACCGGTTGAATATTCACAATATCGTGACCGACCAGGAGAAGGACGACCTGCGTTTCGCTTTCGGGCTGGGAGTGGAGCAGCTCTTCTGCGACCATGCTTACCTGCTTGATACCGCCAATTACGAAGTGCAACCCGAGCAATATCATATCACCAGTCTGACAGACAAAGCGAAATTCTCCGAGAGCGACTACTTCATTCACCCCGTCGTATTGCAGTTGGCAGTGGATAACACACAAGGCTATGCGCCGGAAATCACCGTGAAGTTGAAGAACCAGATACCGTCGTGGGTCAAGGAATGCAGCTATAACAAACATCTAAACGGTTACCCCGCCCCCCACCAGTCGTATGCGCTCTACGAATTGGTCGAAGGCATTTACGGTGCCTTCCACAATGTACGGGGCACCACCGACCCAGACCTTTTCCATCTGAAAATCAACGTCAGGCAATACGAGTGACGTTGAACATTGAACGTTGAACGTTGAACATTGAACGTTGAACATTGAACGTTGAACTTTGAACTTTATGATTACTCAATAAATGGACTATTGTCTTCACTCCTTCACTCCTCCACTCCCAATCAATAGACTATTGTCCAAACTCCTAAACTCCTAAACTCCCACACTCCGAAATAAACTCCCCAATAAACTCCCAATATGGAATTTTTAACTGATATGTTTGAATTATGGGGAGCCGCCAATTTAGGCGACTTCTCAAAATATATGTATTTGGCGCATAGCTATAGTACGATATTCTATGTGACCTTGCTGCTGCCGGTGGTGGTGGCCTTTGTCTATTATATCGTGCTCGACCATATTTTGTTGGCCCGTACTGGCAAGTGGGCTTTCACGGGCATCGTCACGGGCGTCGTGGCCGGTGTGGTCTCCGCAGTCATCGCGCGTGCCCAGTTGAATGGTTACATCTTCCGCAATAACCAGTATGACGCCGATATCGCTTCGGCCGATTACATCACTTTTGCTGTCATCGTGCTGGTCTATTCGCTGTTGTTCTTCTTCATCGCCTCACTCCTGCTCAAATCGTTCAGCAGCCGGTGCCGCAACATACCATTTTAAGAGGTAAGAGGTAAGGGGTAAGAGGTAAGAGATTACTCAATAAATGGAGTATCGTCTTCACTCCTTCACTCCTTCACTCCTCCACTCCTCCACTCCATAATAACTATTGTCCAAACTCCTAAACTCCCAAACTCCCAAACTCCTCCCCCCCAAAACGACCAATCTCCCAATCTCCCAATGAGCAAACTATATATCTACGGCATCGGTGGCACAGGCGCACGAGTGTTGCGCTCGCTAACCATGTTGCTTGCCTCGGGCGTGTCGCTCGGTTCAGACATCGACACCATTGTGCCGGTGATTGTTGACCCCGACACGTCAAACGGTGACCTTACACGCACGGTAGGTCTGATGCAGCTCTATCAGAAGATACGCGCGCAATTAAAGTTTGACAACCGACCCGAGAAACGCGGCTATTTCTATACCCAGATAGATGATATGGGTACCAATTTCCGTCTGCATCTGAACAATGTGGCCAATATGCGTTTCGGCGACTATATCGCCTACAACCGTTTCACCTCCGACGGACATGCTGACCCCAACCAAGCCCTGCTCTCGCTGCTCTTCTCCGACAGCAATCTCAATTGTCCCCTTGACGTAGGCTTTAAAGGCAATCCCAACATGGGCGCCATCGTACTCAACGACCCCATGAATACCGAGGCCTTGGTGTCGCTCCTCCAGAACTTCCAGACGGGCGACCAAATCTTCATCATATCCAGCATCTTCGGAGGCACCGGCGCGGCGGGTTTCCCCCTCTTTCAAAAGACATTCCGTGAGGCCGAGGCACTCGATATCCCCAATTCATCGGCCATCGCCAACGCACCGATTGGTGCTGTGTCGGTGTTGCCCTATTTCGGACTGAAAGACGATAAAGACAGTCAGATTAAGATGGAGACCTTCATCTCCAAGACCAAAGCAGCGTTGAAGTATTACATCGGCAACCTGGATGTGGATGCGCTCTATTATGTATGCGACGCCATCAAAAACAGATACAACAATGTGGAGGGTGCCACTGAACAACGCAACAAGGCGCATTTCGTGGAACTGGCCGCAGCATTAGGTGTCGTTGATTTCACCCGCAGCCGTATGGAGCACAACCGACAGGGCACCGCCACTTCGTTCCGCGAATTTGCCGTGCGCCAAGACCTCAATCCGCTCACCTTGAGTGATTTAGGCGCTTCCACCTTCAGCGTCATGGGGCGTGAGTTGATGAGTTTTTATATCTTCTCCCGTTTCTTCCTCGAGCATTTCAATGAGACGAAAAACTACGCGTGGGCGAAGACCTCGACCATGAAGAACACCTCCTACAGCGATGCGTTCTTCATCGACCTCGGACAGTTTGTTGATGCATTCCGTTCGCAGTGGCTCAAAGAGATGTCGGACAACCAACGGTCGTTCCAACCCTTTGAGCTTTATTCCAACGAGCAGGACATCTTCGACACCATCATCGGCATCGACCCCAAAAAGACCTCGATGATGGACCGCATCTTCGGAAAGAACCTCAAAGGCTATCCCGCCATCGACACCGAAATCTCAGATGTGTCGATGAAGCGTATCAAAGGTCTCGACGCCTATAACTTCTTCATGACCATACACGAGACGGCCATCAACAATGTCATCAAACGCAAATATAACATCTAAACAGATACATGCCCTACGTTTTCAGATTTCATAAAGGAACAGAGACCATCGACGGGTGGCAGGAGACCGCTCAGATAGGAGCCAAGGACATTGAGGCCATCGACGACCCCAACGGTGCGAAGGCGTCATTGCCCATCACCTCCATACCCACGCCCTTCGCCGGCTATGAACTGACCAAAACGGCTTTCGCCTACTGTGCCGAGCGCGGTAATGAGCGCGGTTCGACCATCTATCATAAATTGGTGGCACAGGCACTCGATGTGTTGGAGATATTCTTCGGCTATAAAGCCAAATATGAGAAGATGTTCCAGATTGTGGCATGGGATAAGAGCCGCGACCTGCAGGCGCTGGCCGCAGACGGTGTGGACGAGCATGCCAGCGTGGCACGCACTCTCGGACTCTTCCTCTCACAAGACGCGCACTCCTTCCACTTTGATGAGATGCCGTTCGTCTATATGCTCAACTACATCGGTGAGGGAGCTGTGGGGCAAATCAATATCGTGGGCGGCACGTCGCCCACATCGGTCACCATGGCCTCGGCCAATGACCTGTCGTATGTGCGTGGTGTCTTCCTCGGCAATTACCATGAGGCGTTTCACGCCGATGCCGACGGCACCTTCCGCTCGCTCGTCGACCGCGACCGCCGATTCCGCGAATTTGTCTATCTGCTCGCGAAACAACCGGAGTTCAACGCCCTCTACCATGAGTTCTACGCATACGTGGATGCTTGTTTCCGTGCCGATACCGACACCGAGTTCAAGAACAGACTCAACACCTATGCCCCCGGACTCTATAACAGCATGTATATGCCGTTGCAGACGGGCAACTCGCAACTGCTGCTGCCCGGCAACATCCCTTTGATGTGCCTGCGGGGCGACACCATCGCGTCGGAGAGCGATTTCCGCATCCTCAGCGAGATACCATGCGACCGGCCGCCACTCGTACTGCCTGCTGAACCCTATTTTGAGACGGGCATGCGCTACGTGACTGCCGACTGGAATGCACAACTCAAGGCACCTGCCGCCGACGAACGGCCTATGGAGGAGCGCACCTTGCCGTTCGACACCACACAGTATCCTTATCTCACAGCCGACGATGTGTTCCAACCGGCGCTCATCCGTTTGCCGTATCCCGTGAATGAGGGTGCTTACGTCACCTCGCTCTACCGCGACGGACGACAGGTGACGGACGACTGCCGATACCTGATGCCGCTGCGCCCGTTGCTTTTCAACTACTTGTCGGTGAAGACCGTGGCAGGTTATGCCGGCGCTTCGTCGCAACCCGTTTTCTCGCTCACCGAACTGCCCGACGGCACCTTGCGCGCTGTGGTCAATATCCCTGTCCAGAAAGGGAAATTCATCGCACTGCGACGCGACTACACACCCATGCAGGGACAGGCCGATGCGGCACGCGGTATCTGGCCCGTCGTCGATGCCCGTTTCGATTTGTTCCTCTTCCCCTCGTATCATATCAACGAGCCGACCATCGCACGGCCACAGCGCATCTACCTGGTGGATGAAGACACGTCGGGCTACAAGAAGACACAATATCAATACACGGTCAGCGCCTACCAGAACTACGGAGCGCAACCGCTTGCTGCCACACGTGTGGACCGTGCCGACAAGTCGCAGCATTTCCTCTCTTCACGCTATTTCTGCCTCGACGATGAGTTTGACTTCATCAGTGTGAGCAACGGTGATGTCGAGGGTATCCTCATCCCCCGCTACCGTGAGGTGAAGATGGGTAATAAGGTGTTTGACTTCGCCATCGACTTCGGCACCACCAACACCCATATCGAATACAAGAGCGATACAGACAGCGAGCCCCAGCCGTTGACCATCACCCCCGATGAGACGCAGGTGCTGCCGCTTAACTCACTCTCTCAGCGCACTATCGAGATGCTCGACAGCGAGGGGTTGGAGACCTTCTATGGCGGTCCCGCGCAAACTTTCATGCAGGAGTTCATGCCTGTGGCGGTAGGTCCAGGCGAGATTGCACGCTTCCCCATGCGTACCAACCTCTGCTTCCGCAGCGGACATTTGGTGGAAGGGCGCGATGTGCTGAGCATGGCGGATTATAACATCGGTTTCCATTACGAGAAAGAAGACACTTACGACTATAACGAGACACGGCCCGACCTGAAGTGGGATAACAGCCGGGGCAATAACCTCTTGGTGGAGGCTTATTTCGAGCAATTGCTGATGATCATCCGCAACAAGGTGCTCCTCTCGGGGGGTATGCTTTCGCGCACAGGCATCACATGGTTCTATCCCGTCTGTATGCTTCCCTACCAGATTGCCGCACTCGAAGCGTCGTGGAACAAACTGTGCCGCAAACTCATCGCTCCGCAGGGGGCACGTTTGCAGAAGGTGGCTGAGTCGCTCGCACCTTATTATTATTATACCAAGAAAGAGGATGTGGATGCCGAATCGCGCCCCGTGGTGTCGATGGATATCGGGGGCGGAACGACCGACTTCGTGGTGTATCACCGTGGCAATCAGGCTGTGCTCATCTCATCGGTGCGGTTCGCCGGTAATAACATCTACGGTGATTTTCTCGGACGTGGGGCGGAATACAACGGTTTTGTGCGCGCGTTCGCACCCGATTTCGACCTTCGCCTGCGCGACATCACAGGCGTGAGCGATGTTTATGAGAAGTCGAAACGGTCGAGTGCTGAGTTCGTCTCGTTCCTCTATTCGCTCGACAGCAATCCGCGTATGGCGGGCCGGGGCGTTTCGTTCTCGGAGGAGTTGCGTGCCAATGGCCAACTGCGTGTAGTGCTCCTGCTCTTCTATGCGGCAGAGATTTACTATGCCGCACGCCTACTCAAGACCAAGTCGATGTCCACACCTGCATATATCACCGTCAGTGGCACGGCCTCGAAGGTGCTCTCGCTCATCGGTAGTATCGATGCGCTGCAGGCCTTCGCACGGCTCATCTTCAATACGGTGCTTGGTGACGACGGACGTGTGGAAATCAAACAAGTGGATAATCCGAAAGAAATCACCTGTAAGGGTGGTCTCAACATGAAAGACCGTTTCGTGGTGTCCGATGTGGAGGAACTGACTCGTTTCTGCACAGGTTCGACCACACTCGACTCCATCGTGCGTCCGCGCTATCAAGACATCACCGATGCCGTGAAGCAAGAGGTGTTGGATGAATACCGCACGTTTATCGACCTCTTCTTTGACCTCAACCAGAAGTATTCTTATACGAAGTATTTCGGTGTGGCCAATGAGCGTGAGTTCGCCGGTTTCCGTACAATCCTCACGGAGAAGGCCGAACAGGATTTCAACAAGGTGCTTGAAACCCGCCGTGACGATATGGCAGGCGAAGAGAATCCCGAACTCAACGACTCACTCTTCTTCATTCCCCTCACAGGTGGTATCAGTCGGTTGGCGTACCACATTGCGGAGAGAGGGTTATAACAGGCAGACCCACCCCCCTGCCCCTCCCTTAGGGAGGGGAGTAGTTACCACACCAAGCTTGAGAAATGGGAGAAGAACTAATCATAAAGGTCAAAGTTCAAACGCTACATGTATTGAGTAATCATATAGTTCAAAGTTTAAAGTAAACGCCCTCTGTCCCGAAACAATCTACTCCCCTCCCTAAGGGAGGGGTCGGGGATGGGTCTATTAACGTCTATGATAGCCATTGTAATTATCCTTTTTGCCATTGCCATCGCCTACGTGGAATTCCGGCTCCGTTCGGTGAGTCAGAAAAACGAGGCGTATGAGAAAGAGGCTACTGACTATTTTGCCACGAAGAAAGAGTTGAAAGAGCAGCTCGACAAGGAGATTGCCGAGCGTCGTGAGACACTGCGCCTGCTCGATGAGCGTCTGGCTTCGATGGAGAAGAAACTGTTTTATGAACAACCCGTCACCGCACCGCGTCAGCAGACATCACAACAGCAGGAGCAGTCGGCAGACAAAAACGTCTTTTATTTCCGTTGGCCGGCCGATGATGGTACCTTTGATGATGCCACGCGCCAACCGGCACAGACGGAGGACACTTATTATGAGTTCCGTCTGACGGATGCCACCCATGCCGAGTTCCGTTTTGTCACCTTGAGCGACACGCAGTTGAGCAAGGCCAACAACAGTTCGAAGAAGTATATCGAGCGTGCCTGCTCGTTCACTTCCGCCAAGTCGGGCCGTTACACCTGCGTCCCCGGTACCGCCCGCTTAGACCGTGGCCGCTGGGTCATTGTCGAGAAGGCGAGGATAGAATACTTGTAAACTCCCTCATAACTACTCTGCACTATTTCCCCATGGTGCTCGCTATCTTGTCGGCATTCATGCTGCGGGCACTGGCATCGAAGATTTCCTTATAGAGACCGCCCTGCTGATACACTTCGGCGGGGCTTCCTTGTTGAACCATCCGACCTTGTTGCAGCACGTAAATCTGGTCGGCATCAATAATCTGGCCGATGTTGTGCGAGATGATAATGACCGTACGTCCCGATTTGATGGCGTCGATGCTCGCCTTGATTTGCTCGGTGGCGATGGCATCGAGACTGGCAGTGGGCTCGTCGAGGAAAATGATGGGTGGATTCTTTAGGAACATACGCGCGATGGCGATGCGCTGTTGCTGACCGCCACTGAGTTGCAGGGCTTGCGACTCAAAACCCTTGGGCAGATCCATAATCTGGTCATAGATATAGGCTTTGCGGGCTGCTTCCTCCACCTCTTCGTGGGTGGCAGAAGGATTGCCGTAGCGGATGTTCTCCTCAATGGTGCCGCTGAAGATATGGTTCTTCTGAAGCACCAGACCCACATTGTCGCGCAACCACTGTGTGTCCCACTCATGCAGGTCAACCCCGTCGAGGGTGATACTGCCGCAGTCGGGGTGGTAGAATTTGTCCAACAGGTTGACGATGGTGCTTTTGCCCGCACCGCTCAGTCCTACCAAGGCCGTGATTTTTCCCGGTTCGATGCGCAGGTTGACATCGGTCAGCGCTTGTGTGCCGTTGCTGTAGGTGAAGGTCACATCCTTCATGCAGAAATCGCCCTTCACCGTCTCGGGGTGATATTTTCCGGAATCCTCCACCTCCTTGTCTGCATGCAGGATGCCAAAGAAACCCTCGGCATAGATGAGCGCATCGTTCATATCATCGTAGATGCGGTGCAGTTGGCGGATGGGCGCACTCACATTGTTGAACAGCAACACGTGGTACATGATTTTACCGATGGTCATGCCAGGGTAGTCGGTCAGCACCAGGTAGGCGGTGAGGATGATGATGAGCACGGTGCCAATCTGTTCGAGGAAACTCTTCGCCCCGTCGAAGATATAACTCAACCGGCGGGTGTTCATCTGCTGGTCGGTCATCTGCCGCTGAATGTCGACCTGTCTTGCCGACTCTATCTCCTCGCGGTTGAATGATTTGATGACACTGATGCTCTCAATGATGTTGAGGATGCCTTGGCTCAC
>JAEEGL011846383.1_pt1 | contig 12097 bp, 9 predicted proteins | sample 9134231 | NCBI WGS metagenome assembly JAEEGL01 (sample SAMN16246548, study PRJNA631951) | gut metagenome | biome: gut microbiome; feature: rumen; material: fiber-attached | host: Bos | place: Iran: Karaj | collected 2018-10
CTATAAGGGAAAGCTTTATTCCTTGCCGTTCAATATGTATACCTTCCACAGCATGTGGGGAGTCGTTACCCCGCAGGAGGCCGAAGCGAAGATTGCGGAACAGCGCGGGGAGGTCAGCGGAACCCCGCGGAACCTGGAAGAACAGGCAATCAGCCTGGTGGGCCGGGATATCTATGAAAAACTGATCAAGGGTTACACCGAAAAACAGTGGGGCAGGCCTTGCGACCAGCTGCCGGCGTTCATCATCCGGCGGCTGCCGGTCAGGCTGACTTTCGACAACAATTACTTCAACGCGCTGTATCAGGGAATCCCGACGGGCGGGTATACACGGCTTGCGGAACGGATGCTCGAAGGCATTGAAGTGCGGCTGAACTGCGATTACCTGAAGAACAGGGAAGAGCTGGACGCCTCGGCAAAACGCGTGATCTATACGGGACCGATCGACGCGTATTACGGATTCCGGCTGGGAACGCTCCAGTACAGGTCTGTACGATTTGAGACCGAGCTGCTGGACCAGCCCAATTTCCAGGGAAACGCGGTCGTAAACTACACGGACGCGGAAACGCCGTGGACCCGGATCATTGAGCATAAATGGTTTGAGTTCGGGATCCGGTCCGATACGGGGGAACCGGCGGAGAAGACGGTGATCAGCCGGGAATTCAGCTCCGAATGGAAACCGGGGGATGAACCCTATTATCCGGTAAACGACGAAACAAACACAGCGCTGTACAACCGGTACGCCGAACTGGCTTCACAGGAAAAGAACGTAATCATGGGAGGACGGCTCGGAAGCTACCGCTATTACGACATGGACCAGGTGATCGCGGAAGCGCTCAGGAAGGCTGAGGAGCTGAAATAAGGGAAAAGAAAGGACGCTGTCTCTTTATTATGGCTGAGCGCAAACTGCTGACCTGCGTGGTACCCTGCTTCAATTCCGCCGCCTATATGGAACGGGCGGTGGATTCTTTGCTGGCCGGCGGAGAAGAGATGGAAATACTGATCGTGGACGACGGATCCACGGACGAAACCGGAGCCATCGCCGACCGGCTTGCAGCCGCGCATCCCTCCGTGATCCGCGTACACCACCAGGAAAACGCGGGCCACGGTTCCGCGCTGAATTACGGTATGGCTCACGCGAAGGGCATATACTTCAAGGTGGTGGATTCGGACGACCGGATGGTGAAGGAAAACCTGCCGGGACTGATGAAGACGCTGCGGGAGCACGCGGACCCGGAAAACCGGGCGGATATGGTTTTCCATGACTATGTGTACGACCGGCCGGAACAGGAAAACACCTTCCGGATCACTTATTTCGGGAAGATGAAGCCGGATGAAATCCGGACATGGGAGCAGAGCAGGCCTTTTCATATCTGGAACCAGTTCATGATTCACAGCCTGATATACAGCACGGAGTTCCTGCGGGAACTGAAAATCACCATGCCGGAGCATACGTTTTATGAGGACAACCTGTATATCTATCAGCCGCTGGCGCATACCCGGCGCATCCTGTACCACCACGCGCCGCTGTACGGCTATTTTGTTGGACGCGGGGACCAGTCCATCAATGAAAAGAACATCCTGAAGCGCCTGGACCAGATGACAAATATCGCAAAACTGCAGATCACTTCCTACAGCCTGGAGGAACTGAACCGGCTGCCGAAGCATCTGCGGAACTACCTGATCAACAACGCCTGCGGCCAGCTGTTCACGACCTGCGCGCTGCAGTTTATCGAGGATACGGACCGGAGCAGGCAGATGAACAGGGAACTGTGGCAGGCCATCCGGGACTTTGATCCGGCCCTGTACAGGCGCCTGCGGCGAAACCCGCTGGGGCGGGCGACTTGCCTGCCGGGAAGGGCCGGGGAACGGCTGCTGGTGTTTTTTTACCGTTTCGGCCGCAGGATGATCAAATTCTGAAACGGGCCGGCGCACTTCGCTCCGGCAGCGGAAAAAGCAGCAACGATGAAAGGGGGAGGCGGAAATGAAACCGGGCCTGAAGAAAATCCTGAGCGCCCTTTTTATCCTGCTGTCCGTCTCCGCTGTGCTGATCATCGCTTTCAGCAACCCGGAAATGGGGAACGCGTGGGAGGCTATTTCACGGCTGGAGCTTCCCTGGGTCGGGGGGCTGCTGCTCTGCTGGTTTGTCTATGTGCTGTTTGAAGCGGCGGGAACCTGGAGCTGCCTGCGTGAGAGGGGATACAGCATTTCCCTTTTCCGGGTGCTGGGGACCGGACTGATCGGTATGTATTACAGCGATATAACCCCCAGCGCCGCGGGCGGACAGCCGATGCAGGTAAACTCCCTGCGGAAAGCCGGCATTCCCGTTGAATACGGAACGCTGGCGCTGACTGTGCGGTTTGTGATGAACCAGCTGGCGGTCTGCACCATCGGACTGGTCCTGTTCCTTGCAAACCGGGATTTTGTCTACGCGCAGCTGGGCGGCGCAATCTGGGCGGTCCGGATCGGGTGGCTGATCAACTTCGCGTCTGTGCCGCTGGTGCTGCTCGCCGCTTTCCGCCGGAAATGGATTCAGAAGCTTGCGGAGAAGCTGATCCGGTTCGGGGCAAAAATCCGCCTGGTACGGGATCCGGAGGGGACAACGGCCCGGATTACAGAAATGCTGGATACCTACCATGAGGCGCTGACAGAAATGCTGCACCGCCCGAAGGAAATCCTCCTGCAGATGATCTGCAGCGGGATCAGCTTCCTGGGACTGACGGGGAGTATCGTTTTTGCCTACTACGCTTTCGGGCAGAGCGGAACCGCCTGGACGCAGGTGCTGACGCTGAGCTTCCTGCTGTTCGTCAGCGCCAGCTATACGCCGCTCCCGGGCGCCAGCGGCGCGCAGGAGGGCGGCTTCCTGCTGTATTTCCGTGGAATTTTCAGAGACGGGACCATCGGCCTCGGGCTGCTGATCTGGCGGTTCTTCACATACTACCTGTTCCTGATCGTCGGGGTGTTCATGGTGATCGGGGAGAAGGTCCTGCTCAGGAAGGAGCAAAAGGGAAAAGATGGATCAGAAGGCGAAGCGCAACTATGACCGGGAGATGGAAGCGGAAATCGCCGCGCTGAACGGGCGGAGGCCGGCCCTGCTGCTGCACAGCTGCTGCGGCCCGTGCTCGAGCGCTGTGCTGGAACGGCTCCGGGAGCATTTCCGGATTACGGTGCTGTATTACAATCCCAATATAGAACCCGAGGAGGAATACCTGCACCGGAAGGCTGAACAGGAACGCCTCCTGGCCGCTCTCGGGGACGGCATCGGCTGGCTGCCGTGCGAATACGACCATCAGGCTTTCGAGGCGTTTGCTCCGCTCCTGGCCCATGAACCGGAAGGCGGGAAACGCTGCCTTGCCTGTTTCGCGATGCGGCTGAACGAAACGGCGGAACAGGCGAAAAAGCACGGGTTTGAATATTTCACCACGACGCTGTCCGTGAGCCCGCACAAGAACGCGGAAAACGTAAACCGCGCCGGAGAGGAAGCGGCCCGGCGGTCCGGCGTCAAATACCTGTACGCGGATTTCAAAAAGAAAAACGGATACCTGCGATCGCTGCAGCTATCCGCTGAATATGAACTGTACCGGCAGAATTACTGCGGGTGCCTGTTTTCGAAATCATCCGGCTGACCGTCATCCTCCCGGCCGATCCGCAGGAGAAAACGGATCAGAAGCGCGCAGGCCGCGATCGCCGCGAGGCGGATCAGCCCGCCCGGGACAAACGGCATTGCCAGCATGGAAAAGAAGCACCAGCCCGCGGCAAAACAAAGCAGAATGATCAGCATGACCTTCAGGATCATGCCGAAGACGCCGGTGAAGACGGAAAGAACAGATCTGAGCATATGAAGCTCCTTCGGGATATTTCCGTGCGCCGCGGCCGCCTGCCCGGAAGGAAAGGGCCGGTCAGCTGAAACGGCAGGTATATTACTGATTGTACCAGCTGTAGTCATAACCCGGGTCGGAGGATCCGGCGGCGGGAAGAACGCGCAGGCGAACCAGGGCGTTGGGCGCCAGGGTCAGGCAGACCCGGGCGCCTTCTTTTACGGATTCCGGCGTGACGACTTTCCGGGCAGGCTGCCCGGCGGCCCGGAGGAAATCCAGCTGTTCCTTTGTCAGATCCGCGGGCTCGCCCATGCGGTGCCAGCAGGCCAGCGGATTGCAGGACTCCTCGTCCACAAGATCAATCAGCGCAGCGGCCGGCCCCTCCAGCGGGAAAGAAAGCGACAGATCCAGGGATTCCTTTTCCCCCTGCCTGCACAGATTCCACAGCACCGCCTCAAAGCCGCCGTCTTCCCGGCGGACAACGACGGCATGCTCATCCCGGAGGACGCACTCTCCGCGCAGATTCGCAAAGAAGGAAAAAGCCCAGAGCGTCGGCTTCGGGATCAACCCGTTGGCCATCATGCCGAAACCGCCGTGGAAAGGACGGTTCGGAATCCCCTGCTCCTCAAAAACATCCCCGAAAGTCCAGTAGCTGTAGCCGTCCGCCACATCTCCCAGCTGGGACAGAAGCGCGGCACAGGTGACAGCGTTCAGATTCGTGTCATGAATCGGGCAGAAGGGATTGTAGCTGGTGTTGAATTCTGTAATATACATGGGAATGCCCCTGAATTCCGGGAAGGAATCGATGATGTCCCGGGAGGCCTGCATCTCCGCGATCAGGATTTCCGGATCGTTCATACCATGGTACAGATAGCGGGACTTATGCTGCGGATTCTGGCCCAGGTAAGCATGGCGGGTTACAAAATCCACGGGCAGCTTTTCATCCCGGCAGAAGGCCAGGAAATCGGAAATCCACTGCTGGCTTCCTTCGCCGCCGCAGATGGCGGGACCGCCGACGCACATGCCGGGCAGCACATCCCGGACCGCCTGCACGGTAATCCGGTACAGCTCCAGGTATTTTGCCTTGTCCGCGTTTTCCCAGAAGCCGGGAAGGTTCGGTTCGTTCCAGACTTCGCAGGGCCAGTTTTCCACCCGTTCGCGTCCATAGCGGTGCACAAGGTGTTTCAGGGTTTCGCGGAGCAGGCGGCACCATTCTTCCGGATCTTTCGGAGGGACGGTATGCGCTTTCCAGTAGAACAGCGTCTGCTGGGAAGAGGAAAGCTTTTCCGGCATAAAGCCCAGCTCGAGGAAAGGCTCCAGGCCGTTCTCCAGCCAGGCGTCAATCACCCGGTCCAGATAGGTGAAGCAGTACCACTGCTCCTTTTCGGCAAAAGGCGGACCCCATTCCTGATAAATCCCCATCTGGTCGCTGAAAAGCCCGTGACCGCGGACATGGCGGAAACGGCATTCCTTCTGTACAGCGGAAAGCTGTTCCTGGTATTCCCGGTGAAGCGCCAGATCCAGCCGGCCGGTGCCGACGCAGTAATCGGTCAGGTTTCTGAAGGGTACTGAATCACCGGCATGGATTACCAGGTTTTTTTGCATGGGTTTCCGCCTTTCCCTGCTTTTGCAGACCGTTTGATTCAGTATACAGCGGGGGACGGGGTTTGACAAGATTTGTCCAGACAAATAATGCTCTCCCGGAAACCCGGGAGAGCAGTTTCGTCCGGACAGGATCCGGAACGGTAATTATTGGGCAGGCGTTCCCTGGCTGTTGTTCATGAACACAGCCAGTTCGGGGTACTGCTGCATGACTTTGCCCAGGAGCGAAATGAGGCCCACCTGAAGTTCATTGGCGAAAGCGGTTCCCGCTTCCTCGTCCTTCATCATGGACTCCAGGTCAGCAACCTGCAGGCCTTCAGCTTCTTCGAAAACGGGAGCGTCATGGGTCAGGGCTCCGCTGAGGCCCAGGGTTATGGGATTTTCGCCCATCGGGACGGTAACGGAGGCGGAGAAATCAGAACGGTCATCCGTTGTTTTTACGGAAGCCGTGAGATTCAGGTTCGTTTCGCCGGCCATGAAGGCGGCGTTCAGGTCGAACTGCTTGTTTTCCTTATCATAAACCAGGGAAGCAGTCAGCTGGCCGAAGACGTCCAGATTGGCGGTGGTTACGCCCGCAACCGTGACAGCGGTCAGGCCCATGCGCTGATCATCTTTCTCCAGAAGGACTTCCAGGCCGGTATCGCCGGCTTCGTTGGAATATTCCGCAAGGATGAGGGCAGGAACGTCTTCATCCGCGGAGGATTCGATACTTTCGAGCGCTTCATCCAGCTGCTCGGGGGAGACTGTCTGGCCCATGGAAGCGGCGAAGGAAGCAAAAGCTTCGTTGCTCAGGATCTTTTTCAGCGTTTCGAGAACCAGCTTCGCGGCTTCTTTTGTGGTGATGTTGTAAGGCGTTTTGCTGGTGAATTCAGCGCCGCCGACGGTGAAGGAACCAGTTTCGGTTTCGCCAGCCTTATCCCTGAAGGCCTGGAACAGCGCTTCGAATTCCGCTCCGATCGCTTCCCCAAGCGCGCCGGTATCGCCCGCGGGATTCAGGGGCATGTTTGCCGCGGCGGCTTCGTTGAAGGAATTCAGCGTTTCGTTGCTCACGGTCAGCTTCGTGGAGGGGAAGAGGGTGGAAACCACGGCCCATCCTTCATCCTCCGCCTTCGCGGCCACGGAAGCGGCGGAAGCCCCGTCCAGCAGGATTTCCAGCTGGGCGGCGGAGGGATCCGCAGCGAAACGCAGCTTCAGCGCGTTGAGCAGTTTTTTCAGCGGCTCAATAACCTCAAGACCCTGGGCGCTGCCTTCCTGCTGCGGCATAAGGGCGGAGAGATCGCCGTCAACCGTGATGCCGGCTTCCAGGGAAACGGGCTTGTCCAAGGCGGACACGCTGCCGCACAGGCTGGTAAGGCCGACCACAATGGCAATGACAATGGACAGAATACTGGACATTTCATACACTCCTTTTTCCTGATTGATTACGAAAAGAACCGGATAATTATACCATACCGGGAGCCATAAAGCAAAGTAAAATACTTCCAGCGGCAGGACGCGGGAAGAAAAAGGTTATTTGCCGTTTGCCCGGAAACGGAATATAATAAAACAACAAAAGAACAGGAGTGCGCTGCCGATGAAAAAACAGAAGGGAACTGCCCGGGAATGGCTCATGATCACCGCGGGGATTCTGATCATGACCGCCGGGATTTATTTTTTCAAGTTTCCGAATCACTTTTCCACAGGAGGGGTGACGGGCATTTCCATCGTGCTCGGCCATTATATTCCTTCCATGACGCCGGGGACCTTCGTGACCGTGATCAACGCGGCCCTGCTGCTTCTCGGCTTCGCGGTTTTCGGGAAATCCTTCGGCCTGAAGACGGTTTACGCGTCCATGCTGATGTCCGGACTGCTCCGGCTGCTGGAGATTATCTGCCCGATGGAAGCGCCCATGACAGACCAGCCGCTGGTGGAACTGATGTTTGCGGTGGGTCTTCCGGCGGTGGGATCCGCGATTCTTTTCAACGTCGGGGCTTCCTCCGGCGGGACGGACATCGTGGCGATGATCCTGCGGAAATACACTTCCCTGAATATCGGGCTGGCATTGCTGTGCTCCGATACCGTCATCACCGTATCCGCGTGCTTCGCCTTCGGGATGGAGACGGGACTTTTCTCCATCCTGGGCCTGACGGTCAAAGCGCTGTTCGTTGACCTGGTGATGGACAACCTGCAGGTAAAAAAATGCTTCCAGATCATTACTTCCGATCCGGAACCCATTGAGCGGTATATCACGCAGGAAATCCACCGCGGCGCTACCCAGCTCCACGGGGAGGGCGTTTATACCCATGAGGGGAAAACCATCCTGATGACGGTGGTCTCCCGGCATGAGGCCGTGATGCTGCGCAATTTTATCCGGCAGAGCGATCCGGACGCCTTTATGATTATCACTTCATCCACTGAGATTATCGGAAACGGATTCCGGGGCGTGACCTGAGTCAGGCCGGGGATCCGGGAAGCTTCACGCCAAGGGCGCCGGGAAGCAGCTCGTAGCGGGCCTCATCCATCGGAATCAGTTCCCCGTCCACATCCAGGACCATTCCGGGGCAGCGGAAGGTGATTTCGCGGCAGCGGAATTCACGGATCCCGGGAAGGGTTGTATGCTTCCCGGGAATAAATTTTGTGAGCATGCGGAGAATGGCCGGGCGGCTGAATTTCCGCGCGATGACGACATCGAAGAGCCCGTCATACGGACTTGCGTGCGGTACGGCTTTCATGCCGCCGCCGATATAGCAGCCGTTTCCCACGGAGAAGATGGTCACTTCCGTTTTCTCCGTTTTTCCGTCCGCGGTGATTTCCACGGGCAGGGCGCGGAAATGCCGCAGTGCGGCAAAGATTCCGAGCAGATAGGGCAGGAGGCCTTTGCCGAGCTTTTTGAAACGGGCGGCCTGCCGCAGCACTTCCACATCAAAACCGGAACCGGAAACGTTGATAAAATGCATGTCATTCAGCCGGCCGACGTCGATCTTCCGCGGCGTGCCGGAGAGCTGAGCCTCCAGCGCTTCGAGCGGATCCTTCGGGAGGCCCAGGACTTTCACAAAATCGTTGCCTGTACCGCAGGGGACAAAATACAGGGTGACAAAACGGCCGGCAAGGCCGTTCACCACCTCGGAAAGGGTTCCGTCCCCGCCGATACACACGATATCCGTTTCACCGGCGGACACCGCGGCATCCGCGAGACGGACGGCATGGCCGGGAAATTCAGTCCGGTCCGCCCTGAAGGGGATTTCCCTGTCCCGCAGCAGGGCGCAGACCCGCCCGAAAACAGCCGCGCCGGCGCCGCTGCCGGCAGTTTCATTGGCGATGACGTACAGCAAGGAACTCACCCCGTTCAGGACAGAATTTCATAAGCAAATATGCCGGAACGCCTGTTCCTGAACCATATTTTACCACACACGGAACGGCGAAAAAAGGTTTTTTGGCGTTTTGGCGCGGAAAGAATTGCGCCGGATGCTTCTTAATGATAAAATAATCTGTCTATACGTATTTTGGAGGAGTATGAGCGCATGCTGACACTCAGGCAGATTACGAAAGTCTATTCCGGCGGAGAGATGCGGGTGAACGCGCTCCGGGGAATCGACCTGGAATTCGGGAGCAGCGAATTTGCCGCGATTCTGGGTCCTTCCGGCTGCGGAAAGACTACGCTTCTGAATATTATCGGCGGCCTGGACCAGTATACGGAAGGCGACCTGATTATCCGCGGGAAAAGCACGAAGGAATTCCGGGAGAGCGACTGGGATACCTACCGGAACCACGCGGTCGGGTTCGTTTTCCAGAGCTACAACCTGATTCCGCATCAGACGGTGCTTGCCAACGTGGAGCTGGCCCTGACGCTGAACGGCATCGGCCGGGAAGAACGGCGGCGCCGGGCGATGGAAGCCCTGGAGAAAGTCGGGCTGGCGGATCAGATCAAAAAGCGGCCCAACGAACTGAGCGGCGGGCAGATGCAGCGGGTTGCGATAGCCAGGGCGCTGGTGAACAATCCGGAAATCCTGCTGGCTGACGAACCGACCGGCGCGCTGGACAGCGAAACCAGTATCCAGGTGATGGAAATCCTTCGGGAGATCGCCCGGGAACGCCTGGTGATCATGGTGACGCACAACCCGGACCTGGCCAACGAATACGCCGACCGGATCATCCGGCTGCTGGACGGGAAAGTGATCAGCGACAACCGGACCGTCCGGGGGGAACCGCCGGCAGGGACCGGAACCGGCACAGCGGAAACGGGCAGGAAGAAGCGTTCCATGAGCATCCTCACGGCGCTGAACCTGAGCCTGACCAACCTGATGACGAAAAAGGGGCGGACGCTGCTGACGGCTTTCGCCGGATCCATCGGCATTATCGGGATCGCGCTGATCCTGAGTATTTCCAACGGCGTGAACGCTTATATCGAACGGGTCCAGCGGGATACCCTGTCCGCCTATCCGCTGGAAATCAACGCGCGAAGCATGGACATGACGGAAACGCTGAACAATCTCTTCGGAGAAGCGGACGAGATCCGGGAGCACGCGGACGGGAAGATTTACTCCGGAACGCGGATGACCAATACCATGAGCGCCATGATGAGCGGCGTGAAGGAAAACGACCTGGCTTCCTTCAAAACCTGGCTGGACGATCCGGTAAACGGGATCGACAGCCTGGTATCCGGAATCCAGTATGAGTATGAGACCCCGCTGGTGATTTACCGGACGGACCACGGACTGAAAATGCAGGTCAATCCTTCCACCACCATGGAAGCCACCGGCATGATGGATATGTGGAACCTCGGCGCCGCCGGGGCGGGGATCCAGCAGACCATGATGGACACCTTCATGAAACGGCTGAACGTTTTTGAGCCGATGCTGGACAACGAGGAGCTGCTGAGGAGCCAGTACGATATCCTCTCCGGGCGTATGCCGGAGAACATGTACGAGGTCGTCCTGATCCTGAACCGGCGGAACGAGCTGAGCGACTACACCCTGTATTCCCTGGGACTGAAGGACCAGGGCGAGCTGCGGGGCCAGTTCACCGGGCTGATGCAGGGCAACGGGATTCAGAGCGAGGACATGGAGTTCACATATGAAGACCTGATGGGCCTTGAGTTCAGGCTGCTGCCGGCCACGGACCTGTATGTGAAGACCGGATCCTTCTGGAAGGATATGAGCGGCGATGAAGCCTTCCTGGCGGAGAAGCTGGCGTCGGCGACGGAGCTGAAGATCGTCGGCGTGCTGCGGCCCGCGGAGGGCGCCGTATCCACAACCAACAGCGGAACGATCGGATACAGGCGGGAGCTGATGCACGAGATGATCCGCCGGGTGACGGAAAGCCCGATCGTGCAGGAACAGACCGCGAACCCCGGCACCGACGTTTTCACGGGGCAGGAGTTCCACGCCGAAGAGGTTGACGTGCTGAGCCTGGTGGACAGCATGGAGATGCCGGAACTGATTACGCTGATGGAAGAGAAGGGATTTGTCCCGCCGGGAATGATTCCGGACATGCTGAAGCCGCTGATTACCAAGGACATCGTGACGCAGTTTGTCCAGAAGGGCACGGTCATGCTCGAAGGCAATACGCTGGAGGACAACCTGGAGAAGCTCGGCGTCAGCGACGAACGAAAGCCGACGGCTATCCTGATCTATCCGAAGGATTTTGAGTCCAAGAAGACGCTGTCGGGGAAAATCAGGGGATACAACGCAGCGGCCGGCGAGGAGAAGGCAATCCGGTACACGGACGTGCTGGAACTGATGATGTCCAGCGTCACCACCATTGTGAACGCCATCAGTTACGTACTGATCGCGTTTGTGGCCATCAGCCTGGTGGTCTCCTCGATCATGATCGGGATCATTACCTACATCAGCGTGCTGGAGCGGACCAAGGAGATCGGTATCCTGCGGGCGATCGGCGCGAGCCGGAAGGACGTGGCGAGAGTGTTCAACGCGGAGACGCTGATTGTCGGCTTCGCGGCGGGCGTGATCGGGATTGCGGTAACGCTGCTCCTGGTGATGGTTGCCAACGTCATCCTGAAATCCGTCACCGGCATACCGAACCTGGCGGCCCTGCCGCCGTTTGCCGGCGTCGTACTGGTGGCCGTTTCCATGGTGCTGACGCTGATTGCCGGGATTATCCCGTCCCAGGTGGCCGCGCGGAAGGATCCGGTGGTCGCGCTGAGGACTGAATAAAGAACAGAAGCCGGCCTGTTACAGCCGGAACAGGGAAAACCAGAGAAAGAAACAAAGCCAAGAATAATCCGGGAGGAGAAGAACCATGTACAATAAAGTCGCGACGGATATGAACTTTGCAGCCAGGGAAAAGAAGACGGCGGAACTGTGGAAGGAGAAGGATATCATCCGGAAAAGCTTCCACCACCGGGACGGGAACGAGCAGTTCACGTTCTTTGACGGACCGCCCACCGCAAACGGAAAGCCGCATATCGGACACGTCGAAACGCGCGCGATCAAGGATCTGATCCCCCGCTACCAGACCATGAAGGGAAAGAGCGTGCTGCGCAGGCCCGGCTGGGATACCCACGCCGTGCCGGTGGAGCTGGAGGTTGAAAAAGCCCGGGGCCTGGACGGAAAACCCCAGATCGAGCAGTACGGCATCGAGCCCTTTATCGCGGAATGCAAGAAGAGCGTGTGGAAATACCTGCACGAGTGGGAAAAAATGTCCGAACAGTCCGCGTACTGGGTGGACATGGAGCATCCGTA